>Ga0170475_121460317_pt1 | contig 13283 bp, 14 predicted proteins | sample Soicark_Litter_5_FD_111474 | JGI IMG/M metagenome (GOLD analysis project Ga0170475, IMG submission 111474) | Avena fatua rhizosphere microbial communities from Hopland, California, USA. Combined Assembly of 48 SPs | reverse complement strand
CGGGCGTAAAATGATCGACGGAGGTACGCTATGCGTACACTGTTGTTGCGCCTTCGCCTTCTGACGTTCGCCGCCGGTGCATTTGTCGCCTTGACGTTCCTGGCGCGGCCCGTGAGCGCCCATCACGGCTGGGGCGGGTATCTCGACGCCGAATTCGAAATCAGCGGTACGGTCGAGTCGCCGGTGAGCCTGGCCGGTCCGCACGCCACGATGACGATTAAGGGCACCGACGGACACGTCTGGAACCTGGTGCTCGCGCCGCCGCCGCGCAGCCAGCAGGCGGGTCTCAAAGACGGCATGATTCCGGTCGGCTCGAAGGTGACCGCGCACGGCCATCGCCACCGCGACAACGACCGGTACGAGGTGAAGACCGAGCGGTTGACGTGGGGCGACAAGGTCTTCAACGTCTATCCCGATCGCAGCTGACACGCTGACGAGACAGGACGCCAGACCCGCGCGTGCTGGACCATCAGGTCGTGCTTGACGCGGCGAAGTGGCTGCAGGGCTCGGCGCTCGGCCACTTCATGCGCGAGTCGGGCGCCTGGACGTACGCGATCGTCAACCTGCTCCACATCCTCGGCGTGGCGTCGCTGTTCGGATCGGTGCTCGTTCTCGACCTCCGGCTGCTCGGTCTCGGCCGGCGCCTCCCGCTCGCCCCGATTGCCGACGCCACGGGTCCCGTCGCGGCGGCGGGATTTGCCCTCGCGGCGATCACCGGTGTCGGGCTGCTGGTGACCAAGGCGACCGAGTACGTGGGCAATCCGTTTCTCGCGCTGAAGTTCCCGGCGATCGCGCTCGGACTGGCCAACGTGCTGCTCATCCGGCGAACCGAAGCGTGGCGGGACCGCGGCCGCCGCGAGCTGCTTCCGCGCGAGGATCGCCGCCTTGCGATCATGGGCGGGCTGTCACTCGCCTGCTGGCTGACGGCGATCGCCGCCGGCCGTCTCATAGCGTACTGGTAGAGAGCAGGGAAGTAGAGAAACCAAGAGGGTACGATTAACGCCGAGATCGCAGAATCTCTCGGTTGGGTCTTCGAGTAGAAGACTCCGCGCTGCGATTAGAACGCTTCCTGGATGGAGAGATAAAAGCCGCGCGCGCCCGCCTTGCCCCAGCCGTAGTCGGTGCAGAGGTTCGTGCGCGATCGTTTGTTCAGCAGGAACCGGAATCCGAAGCCCGCGCCGGGCGCGAACGACTCGAAGAGTTTTTCCCCGGCGTCGACGTTGTCAACGGTCGTCGTGTTGATGAAGGCAACCATCCCGACAAGGCCGCTGGGCGTAATCGAGCCCCGGTATTCCATCTCGCCGTACAGCAGGTGCTCGCCGCGATAACGTCCTTCACCGTACCCCCTGGCCGAGCGGTCGTTGGACGCCGTTGCCGGCAGGTCGAAATAGGGCGCCGTGCCGCCCGTCACCAAATCGCCGAGAATCCAGAATGCCAGCCGGTGCCTGCCGTCTTTCGTCAACGCCCTGTACGTTCGCGCGTCGAGGTACAGTTCCTGCCATGTGGCGTCACCGCCGAGAAACCCGTCGTAGTACGTGCGGTACGTCGCGTTGGCCATTGCCCCGTGGCGCGCGTTGATGGCGTTGTCGCGCGTGTCGTACAGCAGGCTCACGCTCGGCCCCGCCGATGTCTGGCCGTCCGGCGCGAAGCCGTGCTTTTCGGTGTACTGGACGTAGGCCGACTGATCCCAGCCGGTCCCGGTGGCTGTCCCCGGACGGACGTTCGAGTGGTCGCTGACGTTGAGGCCCACGCCCACGAACAACCGGGGCATGACGTTCTTATAGGCCGTGCTGTAGACGCGCACGTAGTCGTACTTGACGTTCTCCTTGCCCTGGGCCGCCGAATCGCCGCCCAGGCCGTAGGTGTTCTGCGAAGTCCACGAGAACCGGTTGTCTCCCTGGAAAAAGTACCGATCCTGGGTCGTGAACGTCGAGAATCGGAACCCCGTCAGCGTCTGATGGTTCTGCGAGACGCGCGCACCTCCCGAAATCGACGAGATGTGGGTATTGGTCGGATCGCCGAGAAAGAACGCCATGTTGCCGTTCAGTCCAAGCGTCAGGCCGGTGGACGGCTTCGATCCAATGGTGGGCGCGACGACCATGAACCGCCGGCGGGCCTCGTTCGGCATGGGCTCCTGATGCAGCAGCATGTGCCACAGATCGCCGATGTCCACCTGCGTGTGGGGGGCGAGATCGACAGCATGCGTGTCGAGTTGCTCCGGAACCGTGTCGTCCTCGTCCTGGGCCAACGCCGGCCCGGCGAGCAGAAGGGCGGCTACGCACAAACAAGCCAGCCTGATCGATGAGAACATGGAACGGCCATTGTACCTTGGGCGCGTACAGCCAGTCGCCCCGCGTGGCCTTTATGAACTACCGATACAATCTAGAGAGATGGAGCCCGGATCAACGGAGCTGACAGAGCTCGAGCACGAAGTCTCGAGACGGCGGACGTTCGCCATCATCTCGCATCCCGATGCCGGTAAGACGACGCTGACCGAGAAGCTGCTGCTGTACGCCGGCGCGATCGAGCTGGCCGGCGCGGTTCGCGGCCGCAAGGCACGGCGTCATGCGACGTCGGACTGGATGGCGCTCGAGCAGGAGCGCGGCATCTCCATCACGTCCGCGGCGCTCGAATTCGAGATCGACGGGCGCCGCATGTCGCTGATCGACACGCCCGGTCACAAGGATTTCAGCGAGGACACGTACCGCGCGCTCATCGCGGCCGACAGCGTGGTCATGGTCATCGACGCGGCCAACGGCGTCGAAGACCAGACGCGCAAGCTGTTCGAAGTGTCCAGGCGCCACCGCCTGCCCATCCTCACGTTCATCAACAAGTTCGATCGGCCGGCGCGGGATCCCCTCGAACTCCTGGACGATCTGGAGCGCACGCTCGGCATTCACGCGGCGCCCGTCAACTGGCCCATCGGCAGCGCGGAGCGGTTTCGCGGCGTCTACGACATCCAGCAGAAACACCTGCTGTTGTACGAACGCGAGGCGCAGGGTCAGTTCCGCGCGCCCGTGGACATCTCGTCGCTCGACGATCCGGCGGCCCAGACACTCATCGGCACGGAGGCGTACGCGCACTTCAGGGAATCGCTCGACGTGATTTCCGCGGCAGGTACCGCGTTTGACGCGACGGAGTACCTGGCGGGACGCCAGACGCCGGTGTTCTTCGGGAGCGCGCTGACCAACTTCGGTCTCGAGCCGTTCCTGCGCACCCTCGTCGAGCTCGCGCCGTCGCCGCAGCCGCGGCCCAGCGATTCGGGCGAGGTCAGCCCGACCGACGAGCGGTTCACCGGTTTCGTGTTCAAGATCCAGGCGAACATGGATCCCCGGCATCGCGATCGCGTCGCGTTCGTCCGCGTCTGCTCCGGCCGCTTCGAAAAAGACATGACGCTCTTCAACAGCCGCGTCGGGAAGCCGCTCCGCGCATCCCGCGCGTACCGGTTCTTCGGCCGCGATCGCGAGACGATCAGCGTCGCGTACGCCGGCGACATCCTCGGCCTCGTCAACCCGGGACAGTTTGCGATCGGCGACACGCTGCATACCGGCGCACCGCTCCGATTTGTCGAGGTGCCGCGCTTCCCGGCCGAGCATTTCGGCCGCGTCCGCCTGCTCGACCAGCGGTACAAGCAGTTCGACGAGGGCTTGCGCCAGCTCGAAGAAGAAGGGCTGATGCAGGTGTTCTACGTCACCAGCGGCCGCCGGGAGCCGATCGTCGGCGTCGTCGGGGCGCTGCAGTTCGATGTGATCGCCAGCCGCCTGGGCAGCGAGTACAACGTCGAAGTCCAGATCGAGCCGTCATCGTATACCGCGGCCCGCTGGCTGGCCGATCCGGCCGCGTCCATTCCGCCGCTGGGCGGCGGCGCCGCGATCGCGGTTGACCGCCAGGAACGCCACGTCATCCTCTTCGCGTCGGAATGGGAAGTGCAGTACTTCGCACGCCAGCATCCCGACCTCGTGCTGCTCGCGGAATCGCCCGTGGCGGCGGCGACGGCGCCGGGCAGGTAGCGCGGAGCGTCCGTCGGTCTCGTCTTTCTCTCCAGGACCATCCTGTTGCAGGCACGTCGTCGGACCCCGCCACAACCGGGCCGGGTAACGATTCCGTAAACACCGCAAAGAACTTGAGGTGTTCGGAAAAGGGCGGACGGGGAGACCGGCAGATGAGACGATGGGTGATATGCGTGTCGTCCTGGCGGCAATCGGTGTTTCACTGCTCGCGGCTTCGACGTTACATCTTCGGGCGCAGCCGGCTCATCCCCGCACCCACCTCGTCATCGTCGTCGACGGCCTGCGGCCCGACTCCGTGACCGCCGAGGTCATGCCGCGCCTGACGCGTCTGGGCCAGCGGGGCATCGTGTTCACGGCGCACCACTCGGTGTTCCCGACTGTCACGCGCGTCAACGCCGCGTCGCTTGTCACAGGTACCTATCCGGAGAGTCACGGGTTGCTCGGCAACGACGTCTACGTGCCCTCGGTGAACGCCTCCGCCGCGCTCGACACCGGCGAACGCAAGAACCTGGAGGCGGTCGCGCGTACGGACGGCTGGCTGCTGGGCGTGCCGACGCTCGGCGAAATCCTGCAGCGCGACGGCCGGACTTTGCTGGCCGTCAGCTCGGGCTCGACGGGTTCGTCCTTTCTGCTGAATCCCACGGCTGGCACAGGTGCAGTTATCCACGCCGACTATACGCTGCCGCCCGAGCTTGGCGCGCGGGTGCTCGCGGCACTCGGGCCGGCGCCTCCGCATGCGACGCCGAACGATCCGCAGAACCAGCGCGCGATCGACGCGTATCTGAAGTTCGGTATCGAGCAGTTGCGGCCCGACGTGACGCTGATGTGGCTGAACGATCCCGATGGCACGGCGCATGTGAACGGGCTCGGCGCCGCCCTGACGCGCCGCTCGCTGATGCTCGTCGATGCCGGTATCGGACGGATCGAAGACACGCTCCGCTCGGAGGGACGGCTCGATCAGACAAATATCATCGTCACCTCCGACCACGGGTTTTCCACCGAGACCGGCAGGCTGATGCTGAGCGCGCTGGTGGCGCCGTTCGTTCGAAAGATGGACGACGGCTCGCCGGATGTCGTCGTCGCGGAAGGAGCGATCTATCTACGCAGCAAGACCGACCCGGCCAGAATGCAATCGATTGTCGCGGCACTCCAGCGACGGCCCGAGGTGGGCGCCATTTTTACGCAGGCTCGACGCCTGTTCGACCCGGTTAATGCCAACGAACGCCCCGCTCACGACAAGCTCTTCGACGGTATCGTACCGGGTACGCTGTCGTTCGACGTCGCGCGCTGGGGGAACCGCGCCCGCTCGGGCGACATCCTGGTGTCGGCCAATTGGTCGCATGCGGCGAATAGCGCCGGTGTGCCCGGCACGACGACGCAGGAGGGAGTCGCCGGCCATGGGACGTCCAGCCCGTACGACATCCACAACACGTTGATTGCCGCCGGACCCGACTTCCGGGAACACGCGACGAGCGAGATTCCCACGGGCAACATCGATCTCGCGCCGACGCTGCTGCAGCTGCTCGGCCTGCCGGTGCCGCAGACGATGACCGGACGGGTCATTCGCGAGGCGCTGCGAGCGGGGCCGACAGCCTCCACTGTACGCGTGGACCGCCTGGCCGAGACGGTCAAGACGTCCGACGGTTCGTACGAGTTGACGGCCCACACATCGGTCGTCGAGGGCCATCGCTATCTCGACTACACCGAGGTGGTCAGACACTAAGTCAACGTAAAACGTAGAACGAAAAACGTAGAACGGGTTTTGCGTTTTCCGTTTCTAAGACTGTTCATCCCCGCTCGGCCCGTAGATCGAGGGCACGGTCGAGCCCATCGGACGCAGGTACGTCGAGAGTTGACCGCGGTGATGAATCGCGTCGAAGAAGAAGCTCCACGCATTGCCGTAGCCGGTTTCCTTCATCACTTCCGTCCCCTGAAACATGAAGGGCACGACCTGTTCCCACCTGGGCGCCGGCAGCGCGTGGAGTCGCTTCGTGATCGCATCGTGATGCCGGTCGTACGTCGCGAGAATTTCGGCCACGGTCGCCGGCGTCGGCACTTCCTCCCATTCGAGCAGGCCCTTCTCGAGGCCGTTGCACAGCAGGATTTCCTCACGTACGAGGAGCCACGCGATTTCGCGGGCCGTGCGCGCCTTGGGATCGGCGCGGTAATCCGACTTCTCCTGCGGAATTCTGGAAATCACTTTCCGCATGGCGGGAGCCTCTTTTTCCCAGAACTGAAGAAACAGCGATTTCTCGTCCATCGCGACCTCCTTGCGTGTGAGCGAAGGATGATAAGCGAACAAAATACGAAAGTCCAGCGGCGAGATAATAAAGGAAAGGAGGTCTCCATGACCATGAAGAATCCCGGGACGCCTCCAATGGAAGACCGGGCTGCTCATATCGAACTGGCATTGATCGAAGAATTTATGGCCGCGCATGGGTGCGATCCCGCTCAGCTGAGCGAGTTGTCTGGCGACGAACGTCATCGAATGCTCCGGCAGGCGGCCGCGTACGCGGCGATGAAGCTGGCCGAGATCGAGGCCCGCGCGCACTTCGTGCACGAGCTCCACGGCGAGCGGTGATTGCCCGTGGCGCCGGCCTTCGCTCCTCGCTACAATCCACCTGGCTTTGACAAGGAGCGGCACCATGGAGCGTAAAAAGGCGTCCGATTACCCGCAGGAACTCCTGGATCTGTTCCACGAGTACCAGCACGGCGACATCACGTGGCGCGATTTCCTCGACCGGGCCAAGAAGTTCGCGGTCGGCGGCCTGACGGCGGCAGCGATCTTCGAAACCCTGCGCCCGAACTACGCGTGGGCCGAACAGATCAAAAAAGACGATGCGCGGATCAAGGTGAGCTACGAGACCGTCGCGTCACCCGAGGGCAACGGATCGATCAAGGGCTATTTCGCACGGCCCGCGAACGCCGCGGGCAAGCTGCCGGCCGTTCTCGTCATCCACGAGAATCGCGGGCTGAACCCGTACATCGAAGACGTCGCGCGGCGGTTTGCGGTCGAGAACTTCATCGCCTACGCACCGGACGGCCTGACGTCGGTCGGCGGCTTCCCCGGCAGCGACGAAGAGGGGGCGGTCAAATTCCGATCGGTGAACGGCCCGAAGATGACCGAGGACTTCGTCGCGTCCGCGAAATGGCTGAAGGGGCGTCCCGAATCGAACGGCAAGCTCGGCGCCATCGGGTTCTGCTTCGGCGGCGGCATCGTCAATCAGCTCGCCGTGCGCCTCGGCCGCGATCTGAACGCCGGCGTGCCGTTCTACGGCCGGCAGCCGAGCGCCGAGGATGCGGCGAAGATCACCGCGCCGCTGATGCTGCAGTACGCCGACGCGACGATCGACACCGGCGTGGGCGCGGGCATCGCCGGCTACGAAGCCGCGCTCAAGGCCAACAACAAGACGTTCGAGAAATTCGAGTACAAAGGCGCCCAGCACGGGTTCCACAACGACACGACACCGCGCTACGACGAAGCCTCGGCCAAGCTCGCATGGCAGAGGACCCTCGACTTCTTCAATAAGAACCTGCGCTGATCGACCGCCGAGGGCACGAAGGATTCTGGCCGCCGGGATTCTTCGCGCGCCTCGGGCGCGCTGCCGCGTCAGGGCGCGACCTATGGCCGGCGCCTCGCGCCATTCTGATATTCTGACCGGAGCGCATGTCACACACCCACGTCCACGGACACGCGCACGGCCACGGTCACGAGGCGCCGCAGGTGTCGGCCGCGACATTGGGCGGGGCAGTCGCGCTGACCCTGGCGTTCGTCCTCGCCGAGGCGATGGGCGGATGGTGGGGGAACAGTCTCGCGCTGCTGTCGGACGCCGGCCACAACCTCGCGGACGCCGCGACGCTGGGCCTCAGCTGGTACGCGCTGTGGATGGCCGGAAAACCGTCGCACGAGCGCATGACCTTCGGCTATCACCGCGTCGGCGTGTTTGCCGCGCTCATCAACGCGGTCTCGCTCGTCCTGATTGCGCTGTTCATCGGGTGGGAAGGCATCGAGCGGCTGCGGCACCCGGAGCCCGCGAGCGGCGGCCTGATGATCGTTCTCGCGACGGTGGCGATCGTCGTCAACCTGGCGATCGGCAGCCGCCTCCATCAGGGCGCCAGGCACGATATCAACGTCCGGAGCGCCTATATCCACATGATCGGCGACGCCGTGTCGGCGTTCGGCGTCGTGATGGCCGGCGTGATCATCGCCACCACGCACTGGGCTCGCCGATCCAATCGTGTCGCTCGTCATCGCGGCGCTGATCCTGTACAGCAGCTACGGCGTGTTGAGCGAAAGCGCCACTGTCCTGCTCGAAGGCACGCCGGCGGATACGGACATGCCCGCCGTGATCCGCGCGATGAAAAATGTCGACGGCGTTCTCGACGTCCATGATCTTCACGTCTGGATGGTCGGCCCGGGCGTGGTCGCGTGCAGCTGTCACATCGTCGTCGCCGAGCAGAGCGTGCGCGAAGGGCAGCAGGTACTGCGCGCGGTCGTCCGCGACATCGAAGAGCGCTTCCACATTACGCACACGACGGTTCAGGTCGAAGTCGAAGGCTGCGATGCGACCGACATGTACTGCGGCGGCCAGCGGACGATGTCGGCCCGGCTCGGTTGACGATTCGCGTGATGTGAGACAAATTATGGCGACCTCATGGCAGCCACCACTCTCTACGAACTCCTGACGCCTGTTGCCGCCGATCGGACGGCGGTGATCATTCCCGAACAGAACGTTCACATCACGTACCGCAACCTCAGGCAGCAGGTCGAGGCGGTCGCGGGCCAGCTCGCGGCGGCCGGTGTCGGCCGCGGCGACCGGGTCGGCATCGCGCTGCCCAACGGCCTTCCCACGATCGTCGCGTTTCTGGCGGCGTCGCTCGCGGGCACCGCGGCACCCCTCAACGCCGGCTATAAGGAAGAGGAATTCCGCTTCTACCTGGAGGATACCAACGCCAAGGTCCTGCTGCTGCCGCCGGACGGCGTGGACGAGGCATGCCGCGCCGCCGGCGATCGTGTTCCGATCCTCGGCGTCGAGATGGACGCGGCGGGAACCGTCAGCCTCGCCGGCGCGCGGCCCGGACGCGCCGTGCCCGCCAGCGTGGACGATGTCGCGTTGATCCTGCACACGAGCGGCAGCACCGGGCGGCCCAAACGGGTTCCGCTCTCGCACCGCAACCTGTCGATTTCTGCGGGCAACGTCGCGCGCAGCTACGCGCTCACGCAGGACGATGTCTCGCTGTGCGTGATGCCGTTGTTCCATGTGCATGGTCTCGTCGCGTCGACCCTGGCGACGCTTTCAACGGGCGGCACCGTCGTGGTGCCAGCGAAGTTCAGCCCCTTGTCGTTCTGGCGCGTCGCGAAGGAATACGGAGTCACCTGGTACTCTGCCGTGCCCACGCTGCACCAGCTCCTGCTCGCGCGCGCGGACGCGAAGGCGGGTCCGCCTGCGGGCGCCGAGCGCCTGCGGTTCATCCGGTCGTGCAGTGCGTCGCTGCCGCCGCAGGTGATGCACGATCTCGAGGCGGCGTTTGGCGCGCCCGTGCTCGAAGCCTACGGCATGACGGAAGCGGCGCACCAGATGGCATCGAATCCGCTGCCGCCCGCCGATCGCAAGCCGGGGTCGGTCGGACGCGGCACCGATGTCCGCGTCAGCATCATGGACAGCAGCGGCAAACACCTGCCCGCGGGTGAACGGGGCGAGGTCGTCATCCAGGGCCCGAACGTCATCACGGGGTACGAGAACAACCCCGAAGCCAACGCCACGTCGTTCGTGGACGGCTGGTTCCGGACAGGCGACCAGGGATTTCTCGACGCGCAGGGCTACCTGACGCTGGTGGGTCGCCTGAAGGAAATGATCAACCGCGGCGGCGAAAAAATCGGACCGCGCGAGATCGACGAGGTCCTGCTCGCGCATCCGGCGGTTGCGGAGGCGGTGTGTTTCGGCGTGCCGCATCCGACGTGGGGCGAAGAAGTCGCGGCGGCCGTCGTGCTCAGCAGCCCGGCGACCGAGGCGGAACTGCTCGCCCATTGCCGCGAACGCCTGGCCGATTTCAAGCGTCCGAAGCAGATTCACATCACGGAGACCATCCCCCGCACGGCCACCGGCAAAATCCAGCGCCGCATTGTCGCCGAAGCGTTCGCGCCCAAGTCGTGAGAATCGTCATCGCGGGGGCGGGTGCCATCGGCGGGTACATCGGCGCGCGCCTCGCGCAGGCTGGCGCGGATGTCGTGCTGTTCGCACGGGGTCCGCACCTGCGCGCGATGCAGGAGCGGGGACTGCGCGTGCAGAGCGCAGACGGCGACTTCGAGGTGAAACCGCAGGTCTCGGGCGACCTGGCCTCGATCGGCATCGCCGACGTCGTCCTGCTGGGCGTCAAGGCCCATAGCCTGACGGCACTCGCGCCGGACCTCCGCGTGCTCTTCGGTCCAGACACCGTCGTCGTCAGCACACAGAACGGCGTGCCGTGGTGGTACTTCCAGGGCGTGGGGGGCGAACTCGACGGCCTGCGCCTCGAGCGCGTGGACCCGGGCGGCGTCATCGCAGGGGCGATCGAGTCGCGGCGGATCGTGGGATCGCTCGCGTACTTCGCTACGGACATCGTCGAACCGGGGGTCATCCATCACACGGAAGGCCAACGCCTCAGCCTCGGCGAGCCGGATGGGACCAAGTCGGAGCGGGCGAAGCGGATTGCCGACGCGCTCATCGCTGCCGGTTTCCGGTGCCCGGTCTCGACGCGGTTTCGCCAGGAGATCTGGGTCAAGCTGCTCGGCAACGTCGCGTTCAACCCCATCAGCGCGCTGACGGGCGGGACCCTCGAGCAGCTCGCGCGTCATCCTGCCGTCTCCGGCGTGATCCGCGACGTGATGGCGGAGACCGAGGCGGTGGCGGCCCGGCTCGGGATCGCGCTGCCGATCACGATCGAACAACGCATGGCGGGCGCCGAGAAAGTCGGCGCGCACAAGACCTCGATGTTGCAGGATTATGAGGCGGGGCGGCCGATGGAGATCGAACCGGTGGTCGGGGCCGTGGTCGAGCTCGGTGAACGGCTCGGCGTGCCGATGACCGCCACGCGCGTCGTGTATGCCTGCGCCAGGATGCTCGACGAGCACCGGGGACAGCGGTCGCACTGAGAGGAAGAACGCGATGAAGATCCAGAATCGCTGGTTTCAGCTGGGCGCTTCAGTGATCGCGATGATCATGATCGCGAACCTGCAGTACGCCTGGACGTTGTTCGTGAAGCCGCTGCAGATGGGAACGGGCTGGAAGCTGTCGGACATCCAGGTCGCCGCGACGTTGTTTATCATTTTCCAGACCTGGGCGCAACCCTGCCAGGGATGGCTGATCGATCGGATGGGTCCGCGCTTGTTCATCAGCATCGCGGGCATCCTGTGCGGCATCGGGTGGGGCGGCCTCGGCTACGCGACCAGCCTGTCCATGCTCTACGCGCTGTACGTAATGGCGGGCATCGGCGCCGCGCTCGTCTACGGCGGTTCGATTGGATCGGCGCTCAAGTGGTTCACGACCAGCCGCGGCCTGGCCTCCGGCATCATGGCGGCCGGGTTCGGCGGCGGAGCGGGGCTCTTCATCCCAATCATCAACGTCATGCTCAAGAACGACGGCTATCGCGCCACGTTTTTGTGGACGGGCGTCGTCCAGGGACTCGTGATCCTCGCGGTCGCGCAGGTCCTCCGTCACCCGACGGCGGAGCCCGTGCCCGCGGCGGCAAGGGCGGCGGCCGGGCCCGCGCGGCTCGGCCAGCATCACTTCACGACTGGCGAGATGCTGCGGACGCCGCAGTTCTACGTCATGTATCTGTCGTTCCTGATGATGGCCACCGGCGGACTGCTCCTGACGCTCAACGCCGGGCCCATCGCCGGCGCGTGGGGGGTCGCGGCCGCGCTTGCCGTTGCCCAGTCGCTCAACGCCGTGGCCAACGGCGCGAGCAGGGTGTTCTGGGGCTGGGTATCGGATCGCACCGGGCGCGAGCTCGCCATGATCGTGGCCTTCGTGCTCCACGCCGGCTGCCTCGTGCTGGTGACCATTCTCGGCCGCGCCTCCGGCACGTGGTTCACCATCACGCTCGTGATGGCGTTCTTCACGTGGGGCGAGCTCTACTCCCTGTTTCCGGCCATGCTCGGCGACTACTACGGCACGCGTCACGCGACCTCGAACTACGGCGTGCTGTACTCGGCAAAAGGTGTGGCATCGATTCTCGGCGGATGGGTGGCGGCGTTGATTTTCGAGGCGTCTGGCTCGTGGACGGCGGTGCTGTACGGCAGCGCGCTGCTCGCGATCGTCGCCGCCGGCCTGATGTTCGCGCTGCGATATGCGTCTGTTCCGAGCCGTGCGCCGATCGCGGTGCCCGCGACCGCCGAGTAGCACGCTGCGCGATCGGCAGTGATGTCCGACATCGACCCGAAACTCATCGCGGCGCGCCTCGGGGCGGCTTACGCCAACGGTCTTCCGATCGATCCGCCTTCGACAACAACGGCGGGATTCGACCTCGACGCCGCCTACGCGGTGGAATCTGAACTGATGCACGCCCGCGGCCACGCTGCCGTCGGCCGCAAAGTCGGCTTCGCCAACAAGGCCGTGTGGCGGGCGCTCAAGCTGAGCACGCTCGTCTGGGCGCACATGTACGACGACACCGTCCAGTACGCGACAAACGGCGCAGCCATGCTGTCGATCGCCTCGATGCAATCGCCGAAAATCGAACCGGAGATCGTGTTCAAGCTGAAGAACGCGATCACCGGCGACACAGCGGACGCAGCGGCCGTCCTGGCCAGCGTCGAGTGGCTGGCACTGGGATTCGAGGTCATCGACTGCCGATTCCCCGGCTGGAAGTTCGAGCCGGCCGATTTCGTCGCGGCGTACGGCCTGCACGCGGCGCTGGTCGTCGGCGAACCGAGAACCGTGCATGCCGCGGACATTCCCGAGCTCGTGGCGCAGCTGCCGGTGTTCAAAGTGAGGCTGCTGAAAGACGGACAGCTCGTCGACGAGGGATCCGGCAAGAACTCGCTGAGAAGTCCCGCGTTGTGCCTGGGCGAGCTTGCCGCGGCCATCGGCCGCCGCGGAGGCGTCGAGCCGCTCGCCGCGGGCGAGCTCGTCAGCTCCGGCACCCTTACAGAATCCCGTCCGATCATCGCCGGCGAGACGTGGAGCGCCGCAGCTGACGGCCTCGACGTCTCGGGCCTGACGCTTCGCGTTTCCGCCTAGGCCGCCGCTCGAATACAGGAGGCGCTTCAGGGATGGCCGCCCCGTCGTGCCGCGG
>Ga0170475_116299436_pt1 | contig 13284 bp, 1 predicted proteins | sample Soicark_Litter_5_FD_111474 | JGI IMG/M metagenome (GOLD analysis project Ga0170475, IMG submission 111474) | Avena fatua rhizosphere microbial communities from Hopland, California, USA. Combined Assembly of 48 SPs | reverse complement strand
TATTGTCAATATTAAATCATGAATAACATACAAGAAGAAAACATAGTTTCTTTGTTAACACAATTTTATTCTAAATTTGGACATTTGATGTCAGCAATATTTATAATGAACAGGAAAATCTATAATTTTAAGAATATCTGAGTTTTCATAGCATTTAATGCAATACAACAATAAAAATAAAAATAATAATATCATTTGAACGTGAGTATATAATAACATCTAAGTCAAACTAATAAATGAAATTAAAATGAATTTGTTAAAATAAATGCAATTACTGATAGTAAACGAATCAATTTATTGAAACTAAAGCAATCAACTACCAAAGTACTGCATTTTATACATTGCCATTCCTGTTCCTTCGCGCGCACACACACACACACACAGCAACCAAAGCTCGAACACCTTTAAAACACTACAAAGATAAATAATATAAGTCGATCTATGCCACTACAGCAGCATCCACTCACACTTCTCTGCCTTACAATGTTTCGTCGTATGTTTACTATAATAGTTACTAGTAGAATGTTTGTATAAGTTATGATATATCATCCAAGTTTCATTGTATTTGAAGCACAATCAAACGTTTTTATAAACACGTTTCTTATTGGTTGTTAGTTCAACCAATCGCAGCAAAGCTTTCAACTAGGCTCTACTGATCCTTGACCTTGGGCTTGACTGGGATTTTCCTGGGTGGTGGGGTTTTCCTTGGATGTTGGTCCTTGTCTCCACGGTTGACTCTGTCACCCTTGCGTCTGGGGGGTGTGGTGCCTCTGGGTGGTGAGGGGGTCAGCCAATTCTCCTGTGGTCTTCCCTCGTTAGGTCTCATCACTTCAGACACGTTGTCTGAATACTCCTCTCCATTGAAGTTCGGAATTAAAGAGAGCAGATTATTGCGTTGATAACAGCTGCGACACTGACTGACTCCTACACCATTGCTATCAGTGACACACTGGCAGCTCTGACAGTCTGTCGGGACACCCTTATTAGCGATCACTCTCACAAACACATCGGCAAACTTCTTCTGGAGGTTGGTTCGTGCGTCGAGCCACTGCTTAACACTGAACACGGACCCTTCTGTGTCCTTGGTGAGAGCTACGCAAAGGTCCTTGGGCATGCGGATGTACTTAAGCAAGTCTGACTCTCCCTCAATCTCAGAGCCGGACACGTCCTTGCCTGTGTACACCGTCTCGTCATCAACACCAAAGATGAGAGAAGTCTTGGGAGATCTAGACTTGAGTTCAATGAGGTCTTGCACTAGCACGTGGAGATGTATATCTGTTTGCACGAGCACTCTCTGCACAGCACTATATCTAATGCTTTGCTCCGTACACGAGTCACAAGGGATCAAGATGATCGACTTGGACGCTCCTGCACGGAAGGGCAGCTTAGTAGCGTAGACGAGAGCGGCCATGGCGTCTGGTGATGACCCAGCCTGAAGGTCAAAGTTGTTGAAGGCTGTGGGTAGCTTGCTGGCTGAGCTGAAGATCTGGCCGTCCATTGTACGGATCTGTGCTGTGTTGAGATGGTCCACTCCACCAAACCCAACCACTGAGTATTGGGTGCTCTTGATTCCCTTACTCCTGAACGCCTTGTCCATGTCGTCAATGACCCCCTTGACCTTCTCTATCACGTCTCTGTTACAAGGAGCGTGTTGCACAAGGAAGACAATGTCAGCAGCCTGTGGGACTTGGTCGGACTCGAGGGTCTTGATGTCTCCCTCGTAGAACTTGTCTGAGTTCAGCGCCACTTCACATTGTACACATTGGCTCGGCATGCGTACGTGAGCCTCGTGTCTTCTACACTCGTGATAGTAAGCAGCAGCAACACGACAGGTGTCCTCCTGAGCCTCCAAGCTGTTGTCACCCACTGGGCCATCATTGACACACATCCTCAGGTAGGTATCACTGGGCACGACACGGAAACATGAGCGGAATGGAGAGGTCTCAGAGGTGAACAGCTTGGCACAGGCCTTGTAGCGTCTTGTGTTGGGATCCATGGGAGCAGAGACAACACGATTTGTCGTTCTGCATCGTTGTCCAACATTCCAAGATTCTGCCATTGCTTCTGGTTTGTCTGCTATTGTCTTGTCTGAGGTAGTGAAGTCATTGGAAGGTTCATTGTCATATGTTCCCAACAGACCGGCTGTCTTGTCGTAGTACCAACCTGGCATGGCCACAGTGCAGTGATCATGTGGCAGATCACAGTTGATCTCGAGACCAAGATCAGTCCTGACCACTACAGAGCTCTCCTGACGACTGACCGTCGTGTTACCAAAGCGGAAAGGCATTTCCACACGTGATCCGTCTAGGGTTGTCTTGGCGTCAGACATGATCTCCACTTGTCTACCATCTGTCAACACACTCAGACTCTTCTTGATTGCCTGACCGCGTCCAGCCCTTTCATAGTTGACAACGACACTGAAAGTCTTATCCATAAAGTCCCTTGCCAGCAAGTAGCTGCAGTCTCCCGCGAAGTCGTAGAACTTCTTGTCAAACGTCACGAAGTGCTGAGAGCCCACCAGACTGCCATGTGCCTTGAATGGTGGCACCCAGTCTCTGGCATCCTTCCTTGGCTTGTATGCGTAGATTGTGTCCATCAAGGTCATTCCCTCATCGGGCATGTAGCGAGCAATAACCTTCCTAATGTTCGAGATGTACTCTGAAATGTCCAGCCTCTTCAGCCATGTCATCTCTGGGGTGTCTATGGGCATGTATACCTCAAACTCGTACTCTCCAGTTCTTGGGTCAAACTTGGTCCATCTGCTTCTGTTCCACTGTATGAGCTCAGTGAGGGATTGCTCCAGCATGGCTTTCATTGTCGGCCAGTTCATTGAGTTGAGTCTCTGCATAAATTCTCCAACCTTCTGCTCCAGGCCAAGGTATTGGATCACTCCTCTATTCTGCTGAATAAACTGCATGATGGCTTGTTTCATCTGAGCGACATCTGGTCTGGCTGAAGTCTGTTCATACAAGGCCTGCAGTCTGTACATGAGTTGTTCATACGAGCCCTTCACATACTGTGCGAGCATGCCTGGCACCTGTAGGACGTCCTCTCCTTTTATACTTGAGATGCGAGAGACTAACGGGTGTCTGCGAATGTTCTCCGTGTTCTCCATGATCTTAGCCTGAATGTTTCTTGACAGTTCATCCATGTTTCTTTGTGTACGTATCATTCGTTCATTCATGTCTCTCCTTGTATCACGTGTCTCTTTCTCCAGCCAATCATAAGCCTCGTTAAATTTATAAGCAATCATTTGATTGGTGCGCTGAATGCTTTCTTTCAGAGGCTCTACCAGCTTGTATTGCAAGATACGGCTGGCATCATCTGACATTCTCTTCAACGCTCCGCAGATGTCCTTAATGTAGTAATCATTGCGTCTGTACGCCTCATTGAACGAAGACGTTATCTCTGATATCTTGTCATTGTAGTCCTTAGTGAAAGAGTTGATAGCGGATCTGATCGGCATGACGGCATCATTGAAGTATCTTGACTTCAGATCAATATCATCCCTCGCCACACTGTTAAACCTCTCCATGGCACTGCTCCACTCACGCAGCAGTGGAGATGGAGTCTTCATGGCTGTGTAGTAGTATGTCTGGATGTCTCTCAGTATGTCTGGACGTATCTTTGTGTATCCTGTTAGTATCCTGTCGTCAGAGCGAGACAGAGACACACGGATGTCGTTTAGTTTCTGACCTCTTTGAACTCGTGAGATATCAAAGCTTATCTGTGTGGGACTGTAGAACTGAGTGAACATTTGAATGCTGTCGCCGTCCGTGTTAAAGAGCTTGACGTCACAGCTCCTGTCCTTGGCACTGATGTCAAGTGTAGAGCGATAATTGAAGTGTGTGCAGCTCGTCGTGACGTCATAGCGATACACTCCCTGCTCGTCAGCCCGCTCACGGTTGAGTGTTACAAGCTTATAGGTGTCCATGGGTGTTATCAACTCAGCGTTAATCTCCTTCCTCAATTTGTTAATCTCAGCTCTCAGCTCAGCTGTCTGGATCTGTCTGTCGCGTGATGTCTGGTACTCCCCCTTCACATTGCCTCCCACCTTCTCAGCATCACCATAGATAGCTCCGCCCAGCTTGACATCAGTCAGACTGTTGGGGTGAGAGAGGCGGATCATAGCGGTGTAGCGCATTGAGTTGGAGCGTGATTCGTCAACAAGGCGACCCTCAAGAGTGGCGGTCTGACGGTCAAAGTTCAAGGTCGAAGTGAAACTATTGCCTGATTTGGTTTCTGTTACGAGACTGACATTCCTGTTAAAACGAGGATGCTGCATGGTGATAGAATGAGAGAAGTCACTTGTTCCAGTCATAGTCAGGTCACTCTTGATCGTCAGCTTGTCCGTACTCTGAAGTCCAATCTCTGTCACGTATTTACGACCCGGCTGTGCTTTGTGCGAGAAAGTGGTGTCCCAGTTGATCAGTCTTGATGTGACTTTGAAGCCAGCGTCATAGGAGTTCATGTTGCGTCTCTCGCTCTTACTACCTTGAATCTCATAAACAAAGTCAGGGCGTGAGTCAGTGTTCCACATCAGCTCCCCTTTGTTTGTGAACTTGTCCTGGTTGAGTGTATAGCCCCACGAGAACCCAGCAGCTCTGCGAGGGAGGATCACCTTGAAACTGAGCAGCTTTTCTTTGCTTGTCGAGGTCTCGGTGTCCTTAAAGCCGAAGTCAAAGCGAACTTTCTTGTTGTCGTTCTTCGTGTCCCAGTTAACGACAGCTGACCCTGTTGAGTCATCCATGTTAAGGTTCGTTGCCATTGGATACGGGTCACGAAGGTTGATGACGATGTTACGGTTTCCACCAGTCGTGTAGCTGTAATCTAGGTCAACCTTTTTCTCACTGTTCAGAGTGATGGCCAGAGATCCACTCTTCAGGTCGGGCTTACGGACATGAGACGCTGTCACTGAGAGATCACGTACATATGGGCAAGGGGTCGCCATCTTGAGACTTCCCTCGTAACTACTGTCATGGTAGTTAGGCACGTTTAGTTTGAAAGCTGTCGCGACTTCAATCCTCTTGCCTGAGTAGTCCACTGACACGCTGGTAGTAAAGTCCTTGATGCTGTCACCACGATGTTTGATGGTGTAGTCTATTTGTTGGGCGTTATTAAAAGGTGTACTGATTCTACCGCTTGTCTCAAACTGAGCGGCTGTACCAGAGTGATTTATAGTCACACCAAAGTTTCGGTATTTCTGGAATGGAGTGGTGAGCTGTACTGAGGCTCTGAATCCTTCACCTTGACCTCCCTGGTAGTCAATGTTTCCTCCAATCTTTTCGTATCCAGGATAAGGCAGGTTCATTTCCACAGATGTCTTGACGTTTCTTCTGATCATGGAATGGTCAATGTTGTATGAATAGCGGTCATGTCCTGGGATACTGGTCTCCACCATGCCCATAGATTTGACTCCACCACGCTTAGACGCCGCATTCCAGGTGACTCCCATCTTCTCGTAGTTCCTTATGCTGGTCTCTACCTTGGCATTCACGTCAAAGCTTCCATCAGCCAGAGTGTGGGTCCACGATGCGCTGTTCCTCCCCAGTCGCCTCACGTTTCCCTTCAGCTCTCCCTTCAGGGACAGATTGCTCAGCGTGCCTGTTTTCTCAGCCGTCAGGGAGTAGTCGGCGATACTGGCGCTCAACTTTGTACGTCCAGCGCTTTCCTGATGATCAATCTCAACATTCAGCAGCTTCTCGAGTCCTTCAAGCGGTGTTGTTATTTGTAACGAACACTTGAAGTCATTTAAAGGTGTGCTGGTGTGGCTGTACACTGCTGTACTCTTACCAGAGGGAGACACCATCTCTCCTGTGAACCTCACGTCAGCACTGTTCACGGCGTTCATGTCGAGGACGATGGAGGCTTGTGGAATGTCTGGGTGACTTGTTGTCAGCTTGATATTTGAACGGAAACTTTTCCATGAAGAGCCAGTGTGTTCTACTTCAGCCGACTGAGTCTCAAATACTTTGTATGGTGTGTTAAAAGTGATCTTAGCAGTCGATGCCCTTCTGTCACTTCTGTACATCAAGTCAGCAGAGAATTTATTTCTCTGATATTCGACAGAGGCGCCACTGTTGAGACCAGATGACGGTGTGTATCTGTGGTTGACTTTCACTGTTACTGATGGCATAGTTCTGAATGGTGTTGTCACGTCTAGTGAAGAAGTGAAGTCGCTAGGATTGCCTCTGTACATTAGAGTGAACGCAAAGTTTTCATATCCTCGGATAGGTGTCACTACTTTGAGAATAGTTCTGAAGTTGCTGACTGGCCCCTCATGCTTCAGACTGACATCAAACTTCTCATAGCCATTGTAAGGTGTCTCCAGAAGTGCATGAGCGTCTATGCTTCCAGTGGAATCCATCTTAAAGATAAGAGTTCCTGTTGAATGGCGTCCGGTCTTTAAGTTAAGATCAGTGCTTATTTCGTTGCTGTCAGCCTTGTGGTTGAGAATGATGCTGTATTCCTCTGGAACATTAGCGATGATCTTAGCCCTCAATTGTTTGCCAATCCACAGATACTCTGACTCCCCTTCGTATTTCTTCCCATTCACATCAAACCAGGCTTTGTTCGACCATCCATTACCATTGCGTCCTTGCTTTGGTGTGTGCTCAAAGTTTAACTCAGTGGATCTGGCTGTCTCATATGGAGTCTCTGACTTAACGTTCAGCTTCACTGCTCCGTTCTGATACTCCACACTTCTCTTAGCGAACCATCTTCTCTCATTGATTTCCATTTTCGTCTCAGCTACAGCTTTCCAGTTGGCAGATCTTGGGTTGTCGTAGAGAGTGTTTGAGGAGTCGACGCTGAGGATGAATCGCTGTAGAGCCTCGTAGGGTGTCACTATGCTGAGGGATGACTTGAGAGAGCCACCGTTAGGAGCAACAGCGTAATCAAGACTGGCAGAGATTTTGTCACGACGGTTGTATGTTACCTCTCCAGTAGATCTGAAGTTGTTCAGAGTCCCGTCCACATTGATCAACAGCTCCACACTGTTTACTTCACGATAAGGCGTCGTCACGGATGCACTGATGGTGCTTCTACGCCCGGGGTTGATGTCGACCTTGTGATCAAAGGTGATGGTCTTCCCAGTCTGGTACTCCATGCGTGTCCTTCCCCCAAAGCTTGGTGCTCCTCGTATGGTCTGCTCGTGGGTCAGTTGTCCACGCATATCGTTCAGTTGGTAGGTGGCAGTGGTCGTGCACTTCTCCTGTGTGTTGTAGATGTGTGAGAGAGAGGCTCTTGCAGCGTAGAGCTCACGGAAAGGCGTCTGCAGGGCGGCTGTGATACGGGCTGAGCGTATTGTCTCTACATCTACTGAGGACTCGAACTTTACCTTATCACGCATCATGTTGTGAGCCAGCTCCAACACGACGTCAAACTTCTTGGGTGACGTGACTGTAGTGAGAGCCTTGGCGTTTAGAGTGCGCAGATACTGATGAGGTGATGTCATGGAGAGCTCAGCTCCATACGTTCTGTCCATGGCAAGCTTGGCGTCCAGGGAGTAGGACTTGGAGGGAGAGTACTCGGCATCAGCGTGCAGGGCCCATGAGCCGTCCTGCTGCTTACCATTGCGGGCGTTCAACACTATCCTGGGGGCATTTTCAATGGGAGTGATGATTCTGAGTCCAGTATTAAAAGTCGCTCCGTTGAAAGACAGCGTTCCATCCACATTGACCTTTGATCTCGGGTCACCCAGAGTGATCTCATTGGTCAGAGTGTAAGCGTTTGACCTTGGGTTGAGTTTGTTGTCCAGATCCACTGCCATAATCTCGTAATTCTTGTACGGGGTCGTGACCTTGGCCTTGGCCACGAAGGTGGAGTAAGGCTCAATGTTGACGTCATGTTCATACGTGATGGCTCTGTTGGCCCACGTGACTGTTCCTCGACCTTGACCTCTGATGGTTTGGTACGAGTGGTTGGACTCCCATGTCACTCCAAAGTTCCTCAAGTTCTCCAAAGGAGTCGTGACCGCGACCTTGACATTCATCTGGTGTGACCTTCCCGATACTTTGTTGTTGGTGGCGTCGATGTCGATGACATACTTCTGAGAGTCTTCTCTCTCCAGCTCGTGGTGACACTTCCACATCGTGCCCTCGTCATTCTCATGGCTCCATGTCATCTTGTTTGATCTATACCCCGCCCACGGAGTGCTGATGGACAGCTGTCCACTGCTCTTCATCGAATAGCCACGCCCACTCTCATACGTAGAGCTGCCTGTCACTGAGATGCGCTTTGATTCCCATTGTAGCTGAGCATTGCCTGTCATGGACTTGCCTCTAGGCTGGTATGTCATGTCTCCCTTGATTGTTCTGTATCCAGGAAAAGGGGTGGCTAAGTTAAGTCCCGCCCTAGTCTTGTCATAGAACAAGTCTCCTGTGATCTTCTGATTTGGCGCCCACATCACCTCACCATTTGTCTTCAGCGAATCACGAGAAACATCAAGCTTGATGTTCCCTCCCATCTCCTCAAACCCTCTGAAGGAGGTCATGACCTTGACCGCGGCCTCAAGGTCATTGGTTGTTTGTAGCCAGCCTTGTGTCTCGTACTTAGCAGAGGTAGCCAGGCTGATGAAGTTACCAGGCCAGTCGAGTCTGAGGTCTGCCTTGGGCTGGGACAGAGAGGCTGTCACCTGGCCACTCAGGGAGATCTTCTTGTTGTCTCCAGTCTTCGCCTCGGCGCTCAGAGAGATGTCCTGGTTGCGCTTGGACACTTCACCAGACAGTCCATACCTTCTACCGAGGTACCCGATCTCTCCCGAGGCACGGGTGTTAAACGAATGAGGGGTGCCTCTGTGCAGCCAGCTGATGTCCGTCAGGTACTCCTTAGAACCGTACTTAACCTCTGCTCTCGCCTGCATGTTCATAGGGTTAGGGTTGAGGTGCGCCTTGACGGTGATCGGTTCAAATCCTGTCGCGTGCACATCAGTGCTGAACTCATGCCTCTGACTCATCTTGTACACACTCACAGCTCTGATTGATCTCCTTGGTGCTCCCACGTTCAGCTCATTGTGGTACTCTCTGGGTGCCTTCTCTCTCAGGGTGTTCGTCAGGGTCATGGGTGAGTAGCCAGCCATCTTCAGCTTGGCCTCACCGTACACAGAGAGGTACTGGGTGTTGTCTTTGCGGACTCCCAGATCAAAAGTGTGCTCTTTGTTGTCCTCGTACTTGACGGAGGCGTTGGACTGGAGGTTGTCCCAGTTGTGGATATGGTCAAGCTTCAACTCGTAATTCCAGTTCTTGTATGGAAGTTCGAGCTTAACCATTCCGTTGAATTTCTTGTCAGTGCCGGTGAAGTCAAAGGCTCCGTTCTGTAGGATGATGATTCTCCTAGTGTTGTCGAAGCCTGCCTCTATCCTTGTTCTCACACTGGACGGGCTGTACTGCTCCTCTATCGCAAAGTTACCATTGTACCGAGGCCACATTGTGGTAGTCCAAGACCCATCAGTGCTGAAAGACTTAAGGTTAGCAGTGCTACTGTCTCTGATTTTATGGTTGAAGACAATTCTTTGTTTAGGTCCATTGCTGTACTGATAGTTGACATCAGCTCTGCTGGCCCAGGCGTTGCCATTGTCCTGTATGCTGCTGACAAAGCCGAGCAAGGATCCACGCACAATGGGAGACGAGAACTGAATGTTAGCGTCGTACTTCTGTGACTTCCTCTTATCCTGTAGTTCAACTGAGCCTTCAGCAGTGATAGGCTCGGCGAAAGCGTTCCTGATGGCCACTTTGCCGTACACCTTTCTCTTCTTAACATACGTCAGCTCGCCGTCCACAGTGATAGCCTCCCTCCCTGGTGTGACAATCCTGGCACTGGGAGTGTATTTGATCTCAGTGCCCACCTGGTCTACTATGGCAAGCTCTGTGGTGATCGAGTACTCGAGTCTGTCGTCCACCACAGCACGCAGCTCGGCTCTCTTCAGTGCGGGCTGATCTACTATCTGACCTGTGACTGACACCTTCTTCCAAGGAGATCTGACATTGATGGAGAGGTCCTTCTTTGTTCTGTCAAGTTTGAAGTCTGCTGTCAACTCTCTGTCCACACGTGAGCCTGGGGTTGTGAACGAGAACCGGGCTGTGTTGACATTCTGTGATCGAATGACGCTGGCATCCAGACGCACGCTGTTGAACGTGTCAAGCTTATTCAGGTAGAGTTTGACCACAGCGGGGCCTGACAGGGGGAACTGTGCGCTAGCCTGGCGAGGGTAGGATAGCTCTCCACATAGCTCTAGTCCCACCTTGTTCGACAAGGTTTGGTCTGTACAACGCTTGTACTGGACAGCCTTCTGTCCTGAGACCGTCTGCTCTCTTTCTTGTCCGCGGTGGGTTATGTAGAAATGCGATTCTGCACTGAAGATTTCCATCTTCTGCTGAGGCATGTTCCACTCTGCATTGAAGATCTGTCCGTCCTTCAGAGCCAACTTTCCGTCAAGCAATGTGCTCGAGTGTACTGTGTTGGACACTCTCAGACGGGTGCGTGTCACCTGGGCATCCACTCCAAACTCTCCCTGGATCTCGACGGCAGCGCTGGGACGCACTGAGCCGGTGATGTCAAACGTCGATGGAGAGCTTAGCATCTTACGAACATCAATCTTTCCTTTGGCATTGAGAGCCACAGTGGCAGTAGCCTCTACGCTCAGTCTCAGTGGCATGCCTGTAGCCATTGGAATGGCGAAATCTGTATCTACCAAGGCAAAGCTTCTTGTGAAATCAACACTGCGGTCTTGGGCAAGTTGTACGAGCAAGTCCAACACATTGAACTTGTTCTTCATCTCGTCAATGTTGAAGTTGTATATGTCGCCAGATTTGATCTCATTGCCAAACACCCTCAGATAATAGGACAATTGGGACGGGTCACGTGACTTAGTGTACTTTCTGTCGATGTTGCTGATGACATCATCCCGTATGACCGCTCTCTTGTCTCTCTCCATCTGCTTGTCAAACTCACTTCCAGGTCCAAAGTACTTCTCCATGACCTGCTCCATGCCCTGAGCACGACCTCCAACCTCCATCAGGTTCACTGACTGTCCAAACATGTCTACGGTCAAGTTGACTGAGGCTGACCTTGGGATGTACGACCCGCTGGACCAGATGAGGTTAGAGTCGACGGAGGCCCCCAGGTTGAGCATCTCATTGAAGGTTGAGAGCTCGATGTTGCGAGAGAACTTTCTCTTGTCGACGTCGAACTCCTTGAGGAGGTGAGCGTCGGTGAGGATCAGCTGGATGTCTGCCTTCAGGGGACTGGCTGAATCAGCGAGGTTCGTCAGGTGAGTCCAGACGAACGATCCAACCTGGTTGATTTCTTCAGTGGACAGTACAGTCCTTACTCGGCTCAGCAATCTCTCATCCACACACTGCATAGTGGCCAGGTATGCGACTATACGCAGCTCCGAGTCCTGTTGACGATCCTCGAACAGGCGGAACATTTCTTCACGACTAGATGAGCAGGAGATTCTTCTGTAGGCCCCGACTGCCGCCACTCGGACAGCCATTGGAGCCTCTTGGTTGAGGGCACAGCGGTTGAGGGTAGGGGTGACTCGGTCAGCGTTCCCGGCGTTACCCAGGGCACGTAGGGCGAGTAGGATGCGAGAGGTGTCCCCTCCATCTACCTTGCAGTTGTAACGAAGCTCGTCTTCAAATGTCTTGACAATTGCAACTACTTCAGGATTTTCACGTTCCGTTAGTTTGCAGTACGTGTGTACGACGGAACTGACTGGCAGGGCTGATCTGATGAAGTCAGCTGATAGCAAGGCCTGAAGTTCTTTGATGGTCTCCGAGGTTGGGTTCCTGATGAAGGTGATAGATGTCAGTAGTAGATCAGCCTCAACGCCGGTCACTTGGTTTCTGGTGATCAGATCACGTATGATTGCCACAGAGCCTGGGGTACCGAGAAGTGGCAGGGCGTCACGGATAAATGTTTCTGCCTTGGGGCAAAGACCAGATTTAGAGGCCGCTGAGAGCTGTCTGAGATTTCTTGTGTCAAGTTTGCGCATCTGTTTGATGAGAGTTGAGAAGAGTGCTGGGGCGTCTGGTCTGACATCCACAGAGGTCTGACGACAGAGCTGACTGAGGGTGTCCTGGGCGTCACGTACTGTGGCTGTCATCTCAGCCTCAGATACGGAGTGGTCGAAGAGCAGGGGCAGGCGAGAACGGGATTGTACATTGTCACTGCGGATGCCCTCGGATTGTTTTTGGAAGACGAGTTTGTAGTTAATTTCAGTAGTCGCTCCACTTCTGTCATCACTGAACGGTTTGAACACATGCATCTCCTTACATTCACTCTTCAGTAAGATCTTTGAGCGCCCATTCACTTCCTGGTTACATTCCTGACTACCTTGGAGAAGTGGCATCGCTTGAATGTCCGATGGCGCCTTGTACCCAACGGTCTGGAAGGCCGTCTGGGCGGAGCTTCTCTCTGTACATCCAATCAGGTTTTTTGTCTTCTTCAGTTTCTGTGTGCCCCAGCTTGAAGACACATCATACTTGACAGGACACACACCAGACACGTCTGTCTCAGTTTTGTCTGAGACACCCTGTAGTGTTGCCATGGTGACTTGGAGGGTTGAGAGGATGCCCCTCTTGATGTTCAGTGCCCAGACTTGTTCGTTGTCTGGGGGACAGATGTTCTCCACTGTGCCGTCTATGAAGGCAAACCGCAATGGTTTGCTCTCCAGTGCGTCCTTGAATTGTCTTGACTGGTCCACATGCTGACGATTGTCGTACTGAGTAGGATCAGAATCCTGCAGCGTCACATCGGCTAACCGTAGAACCATTTCACAACTAGAGATGACTTCGATGTAAGTTCTCGCCTGCATATGTAGACTAGAGTGCTCAGTGGAGCCGGGTATGCTTGTCTTGATGTCTGCGTCATACTGGTATGTGTATGTCTGACCAGACATGTACGCGAACTTTGTCGTAGCACCTGTTGGACAAGTGGTCGCACATTGTCGAATATCTGAGGGTTGATCACTTTGAAAGTCATTGTCGATAAGATCATCTTGAAACGGTGCAGCAATAACGCTTGCAATAAGCGCAATGGCTAGGACCGACACACACTTCGAAACCATCTTCTTTATTGTGTATCGTTCATGTATCTAGCCTTCGCTTTGTCCAACTTCTATTAGCTAACTGCCGTCTCTAACTAAAGAGCCCGACGATTGGAAATACCTTTTTATAGTAGCCGCTTAATGAGCAAGGGTTAAGTTGATCTATCAGTTAGTCTCAGATTACAATGCCGGAGACAGAGAGTAGTTTTTGTCCTCTCGATAGGACGCTGCCGATC
>Ga0170475_114388105_pt1 | contig 13299 bp, 15 predicted proteins | sample Soicark_Litter_5_FD_111474 | JGI IMG/M metagenome (GOLD analysis project Ga0170475, IMG submission 111474) | Avena fatua rhizosphere microbial communities from Hopland, California, USA. Combined Assembly of 48 SPs | reverse complement strand
GCATCGAGAACGCGACGTAGCGCGTCTCCATCAACGTCGCCATCGACCCGGATGCGGTGCCCGCTACCAAGATCAATCTCGATGATGCCCTGGCTCTTCCGTCGACGCGCCGCCGTCGTCGTCAATGGCACTTCGGCCACCTCACGCGGCGGCGCAGACGGCCCAATCTCGACCGGCACAAACGGCGCTGTACTCGCTTCACCATGCTTGCAAAGCTCTTTGCGCCACCTGAACAGCTGGCTCACATGAAGGCCGGCCATGCGAGCCACCTCGGAAACACTGGCTCCGGGCTCGAGCGATGCTGCAATAAGCCGTTCCTTCTCATCCTGCGACCACCGGCGCCGCCGCTCGAGCGATGTGATAACCACTGCCCGCAAAATCGTCATAGCGCTTCTCCTAGGATCACCCCCAGGACCTGCAGCCCTCGCGTCCCTCAAACAAGACGGCCTTTGGCGGAGGGATACGATGCGGGAGCAGCGCGCCAAGCACTCGCGCGGCAACGACGTCGCCAACCATGGACTACATGCTCAAGCGGTGGGCCGCGTTCACGCTTCCTCGGTGATGGCCGCAGCTGCCTATCCAAGAGGAGCGTGGCGTGCGCGGTATCGCACTGGGTAGGAAAATCCTGGCTGTTCTGCGGCTCTGATCGTGGTCGCGATCGTGCGGCAGTGATGTACAGCCTGATCGTCACGGCCAAGATGAACGATATCGATCCGAAGCCTAGCTTGCCGACGTTCTTGCCCGGATTGCCGAGCATCCGGTCCAAAGGCTCGACGAACTGCTTCCGTGGAATTGGCGCGACCGGGACCAAGCAAGTCGATAAGGCCGCCTGAGTGACCGCTACGCGGCCTTCACCGGATGTTACGTTGAGATCGCAGGCGTCGCAGTCATATTTGCTGAAGCACTGATGGATACCTTAGCGTCGCCTCGACACGATGATCGCCACCTTCAATTCGACTAGGTAGTTCTTCAGGAACACACGAAGATTGTGATCGCCTGCTCGCTCTATCGCGAACCAGCGCAGCCCTTTGGAAGATGGCTTTGGCATTTTGCCGCCCAGGGGAGCCAGAACGTTCCTTTTTGTCTTGACCAGACGTTCCACCTGATGCAACGCGCTGCGCACACACTGGACAACTACTGTGCTTCGCCAGCACCTGCAGGCGGAGAAGCTTGTGGATCAATGCCTCGTTCTCGGAGACGACGTCGGGCCTTGAAGTTCGAAGCGCGACCTGACGCCAGGATTGCAATCGCAATGAACCTTATAATCAAGCCCGCGAAATAACCGGCCTGAAGGATGCCTTCAGCGACAATAATAACCATTGCCCCATTTTTATAGCCAAAGCCTCGCGAAGCCGAAAAAATTATTGCGACCAATGGCAAAAAGACAATGACCGGCAAAAGTACTTTCCACCGAAATACAAGTCCGGTCCCAAATCCTAACACTGCCAAAACGATGGCAGAATATGCCATGAAACCTTTTCCCGAAATCCGCCGATCATTCAGCACACGGGTGTTATCGTTGTCAATAAACCTTGCATATATAAGTATTTACCACAGAAAGAATTCCAAACACTGCGGACGTATGGCTTTGCGCAAGAACTTTTGAACGCAGCGCTGATCGACGATGGCATTAATCCGCGTTGTCGAAATGAACAAGCTAGTCCTTTGCAGCGTCGGCCCGTCGAGCGCTTGTTCAAACTCGCGACATCAAGCAAGGCCAACTGAGCCCAGGATGTCAACGAAGTTTCGCATTGGAACTCTTACTGCGCACTACTTTCAGCTCAGCAGGCCGTCTCGGACCGGCAGACTGCCGGGATAGTTGCTACCATGATCTTCGCATCAAGCCTCATCGACCAGTTGTTCGCATAATAACGATCGAGGACTACACGCCTCTGGTAGGTTGTCAGGCTCCGCCCGCTGACCTGCCAAAGTCCGGTGATCCCTGGGCGACATGCAAAGTACGCGCTGATCGCGTCGGAATAACGGCTCAACTCTTCCTCGGTAATAGGGCGCGGGCCGACGATGCTCATCTCGCCTTTCAGGACATTGAACAGCTGCGGAAGCTCATCGAGGCTGGATTTCCGCAACATTGCGCCAATTAGTGTTATTCGCGGGTCGGCTCGTAATTTTCTGGATGCGGCCCACTCTGCCGCAGCATTGGCGTCGGTTTCGAGATGGCGTCGCAGCCGTTCCTGCGGTCGACCGCCATCGTTCGAAACTTCAAACACTTGAAGCGCCTTCCATTGAACCCGACGCGTTCGTGGCGGAACAACACGGGGCCCGGCGAAAAGCATAACGTGGCCACACAACAAAAGATGAAAAAGGGAGCGAGCAATACAATGCCGAGCGCCGCCACGAAGAGATCGGCTGCCCGCTTGGACGCGAGGCCTACCGGACGCGGGCTTGTTGCCAAGGCAAACAGCGCTTCCCGATCGGCGCCGCTTGTCTCTGCCAAACCATTCATCAGCGGAACTCCACTCTGACGCAAATGCTGCAACGCGGCTAGCTAAAAACATCGATACCGATATCGTTCCAATTTGAATTGCTACTTTTTCCCGATCTGCTGCCGTAAGCTGGACGTTTGCGAAAGCTAATGAGTTTGTTGGGTGCGCTATCCAGTCTGACACCGCGAGTTCCTCTCGTCGCAAGCGTCGTTGATCAAGATTAAGGCGTAGCGGCAACTTGGGCGACAAGGTGGCGGGCATTGATTCCTGCTCCCGCATTCGCAAAGCAAAGCCGCAACATGTTGGAACTTGATGGGAGAATGGCCCTTGTCCGCTATACGGAGATGTGTCTCATGCTGGATGCGAGCGACCGCCGCATGTATTCGAGCGATCAGGGCCGGCTGCTACCCCTGGACAGCCTCAGAGCGATTGCGGCGTTAGCCGTGCTTCTCTATCACTACACAAAAGGGTACGAGGAAATTGTCGGTCCTCACATTTCGCCCGTGCCGGCTGTCGCCTTGGGCTATTTGGGTGTCGAGCTCTTCTTTGTGATCAGCGGTTACGTGATTGCTTGGACGCTTCAGCGCTCAGCTTCCTTGGCCGACTTTGCGTTTGGCAGAATAGCACGCCTCTATCCTGCCTATTTGGCATGCGCCGCTGTAACTGGAGTCGTGATCTTTGGTTTCGGCTTCAATCCCGCCAACATTCAAACAGGTGACATCGCCTGGAACTCCGTCATCGGCCTACCCCCGCTAGTGAATGCCAACAATCTCGATGCTTCGTATTGGTCGCTCGGCGTAGAAGTCTCTTTCTACGTCATGGCCGCGGCTTTCACCTATGGACTTCCGAAGCTGCGCATTGAAATCTTTTGCATCGTGTGGCTCGGCGCTTCCTTTGCCGCACGCGCACGTTTTCCCGAAGCTATCCAGTTTCAGCTTCTGCTCGCCTCTGGTTATTCCCCTTTGTTCGTTTCGGGAGCGATGCTTTTTGTACTCTCACGTACAAAACGGCCCGATTGGCTCGCTTGTGCGACTTTCGCTGCTGCCCTCGTCATGTGCCTTATCGGAGCCAATCCGCATTGGATACGTCCGGAGAAGGCAGGTCTATGCCTGTTCATCGCGCTAGTTTACGCGGCAGCGTCGGGACGAGCCGGCCTTCTATTGAACTTCGGTCCTCTCGTCATATTAGGTCAAGCCTCCTATTCGCTGTATTTGATTCATCAGATCGTCGGTTACTGGATCATTGCGAACCTAGAGGGACTTGGCATTCCACCGCTCATAGCCATCGCAGCGGCGGTATGTGTGGCCATTTCACTTGCGCTCAGCCTGAGAAGTTGGGTTGAAGTGCCAGTTCAGCGCTTCCTCCGTAGAGCTGCACGAACGCATATTGCTGGCAACGTCAGAGTTGACGTTCCGGAGTCGAACAAAGGCGAAAGCAGCGTCGAAAAAACACCGGCTAGCTGATTTGGATATGCGCTGCGCGGATCGGCTCCTTAGTTCGAAGCGGAGCTGGATTGATCGGGCGCCAACAATCTTCCCCCATAGTGCCCTGGAACATGACGATCGCTTTGCTCGGCCGTGCGGCTGGCAATCGCTGATCTCATCGCTTCAAGAAGGCGCAAGCCGTTGGAATCCCAATCGAACAAAGCCTCCGCCAGATCGAATGCGCGTATCTGCATTCGATCTAGACGCTCAATATCGTCAATGCTGGTAACGATCGCGTCGAGGAGCTTCGCTATATCGCTCTCTACGATGAACTCCAGCTGCAACCGACCAGGTATACCGTTGAGCGCAGCTCGGACGGACGCGATGGGCACACGAGCGAAGATGTAGTCTAGCGTTTTGAGCTTAAATCCGCCGCCGACTTCCTCGGGAATTAGAGCAACGCGGGCGTTGCCAAGTTCCTCGCTAAGATCGTTTACAAAGCCGCGAAAAACGACCCAAGGAAATCGGGACTGAAGACGGGACAGCAACGGCTCGGGGACAAATCCCACGATGTGAAGCTCAATCTTGTGCTGCGTGAAGACGACATTGGCGGCTTCGAGCAGGCGCTCAAGGTTTATCTGCTTGGCGATCCTACGAAACGATCCGACAATGATTGCCCGCCTTGGTATCATCTTGCTCAACGTACGGGCAGTTTGCTTTTTGCCCGCGTAGCCCGGCGGAAGGACAACGCATGCGAGCGAGGGATTGATCGCATTCAGTGGAGCGCGATCCTCCTCAGTCAAAGCCACGAGCAGATCGCAGGAATGCGCAAGGTGCTGCTCGGCCCGGCGCGTCTTTTTGGCATTCTCTACCAGCAGCCGCTTCCTGATAAAGTCGCCCGAAAAGTTATTGGCGATCTGCTCGTTAAGAGCTGTCTCGAAATTATGCGCCACATGAACCAGCACCGGCCGGTTGCGAGCGAGACGTCGCACATGTTTTAATGCCCAGCTCATACCATACTGGTCGAATACCACGACGTCGTAGTCAGTCGATGCAAGTTCACTAGCAATCGCCTTACGATATTGCGCGGTAGCAAATCTCGCGCCAACCATCGGCAACCGGCTAAAAAGCGATCGCAATCTGGAACGCGCAACGCCGGGTATAAATTTCCACCGAACCCGCTGGTCGAGATGGACAGTCTGCCGTCTTCTTCATCGGGATTGTTGAGCCCAAGAAAGACCACGTCCCCTCCCTGGCGGACCACAGCTGCCGCTAGATGCGCTGAGTAAACGCGGTCGCCCGCGTTTAATGGAACTGGAATAATTCGCCCGAGCCATAGGATCGAAGGCGCCGTCGTGTTGGAACTTGGTTTGGCGCTTTGAATTGGGGACCGTGACGCTGTCGCTGAGTGAGCGCCGCCGATTTCAGTCACGTTGCCGGATGATCTCATGCCCTCTGAACCGTCGGTCACAATCATTGTTCCAGCGCTGAACGAGGAGAAATACATTCGCGAGGCGATCAGTTCACTGATCCCATGCCGCGATGGCGTCGATTATGAGCTTATTGTCATGGACGGTGGGAGCACGGATCGCACATCCTCAATCGTTAGGGATATGGCCGCAACCAACCCCAAAATCCGGCTGGAGCACAATCTGGGCCGCTATCAATCTGCCGCGGTGAATCTTGGCGCAAAGATCGCAAAACCGGCTTCCGACATCATCATCCGTGCAGACTCTCATGCGCGGTACCCTCCCGATTTCATCGTGGGTCTCGTCCAAGAACTGAGGGAACGCGGGGTCGCTTCGGTTGTGGTCCCAATGAGAACGCGCGGAAGCAGCTTCCTGCAACGGGGGATAGCCGCCGCACAGAACAGCCGGCTCGGGAATGGTGGGGCCGCTCATCGAGCCCTGACCAGCTCCGGGTATGTGGATCATGGTCACCATGCTGCCTTCAATCGCAGCGCATTTCTAGCCCTCGGCGGATATGATGAAAGTTTCACCCATAATGAGGATGCTGAACTGGACATCCGCTTGAGGAATTCCGGCAGACAAATCTGGCTCTGCTCGGAATTTGCTGTGAGCTACTTTCCACGCAGCTCCTTCAACGCGCTTGCGCGGCAATATTTCAATCATGGCTCCGGACGGGCGAGGACGATGCTTAAGCATCGGCATGCTCCAAAATTGAGGCAATTGCTTCCCTTGGGTATGCTCGGAGTGAATGTGCTGAGCTTGGCTTCCGGCGTCGGTTTCGGGTGGCCGTTTTTCTTGCCAACCCTCGCATATGTCGGCGCATGCCTGACCGGCGGTGTCTTGCTAGCTTCAACACAGCGTGACCCAGCCGGCTGCGCGGCAGGCCCGGCCGCAATAGCCATGCACCACAGCTGGGCAGCTGGCTTCATCTACCGCATATTTTGCGGATCACTTTCCAAAGCACCTGGCGTGCATCATTCGACGGAGTCTTTTCGCTAGCGTTTGCCGGATTGCGGACCGAAGGATTTCAGATAGCCGGCTGCAGCCTGTGGATACTGGCCATCCGTGAGCTTACCCGGAAAGGCATCATTGGAATTCCAAACGCTTTGATAGAGCACGTTGTAATTGGAGAACCATTCCGCTGCCCGTTCAATGTAGGGTGCCGCACCATCAGAATTCACGCCCCATTCCGGGTATGCCGTTGGCTTCTGCCGAGCCGCGGCAAACTCCTCTAGCCATTGTAGGCCGTATTGGCCATACACCATTTCTTTCCATGCTTTGATGGGATCCCTGGGATTCCATTTTGTGTTGTAATAAAAGTCCATACCGATCACATCGACGTAGTCGTCACCCGGATAGGCGTCAGCAGGATTCATTCGCGTTTCACGGATGTTTACATTCCATTCAAAGCGAAAACGATTGGATACTGAGCGAAAGGCTTTGACGAAGTTCTGATAAGCTTTGACAAACTTTTGCTCCTGCCCCGTGGCTGACCACGGCATCCAGCTGCCGTTAAATTCCTCGCCCGTTCGAATGTAGATCACATCGTCGGACTCACGGGTTGGTGCCAGGATCCGCGCAGCCTGCTCGTAGTGGTTTTGATACTCGCCCGCCGCCGCAGACGCCAAGGTTCCTCCATCGGCGAACATCGGAATGGTCCAGCGGATCGGCCTGTCCATCGGCGACCACAATTGCAGCGACCACACAATACTGCCCAGCCAATCCGTCCAGCCTGCGCGCCCCGTGTGAGCGGCGATTTGATCTACCGGCCTTCCGAGCCAAACCTCAAATTTTCGTAGCTCAGACGGGTTGTTTCCCACGTATACGCTCAGCTTTGGAGTTCCGGCGGAACACGGCATAGCGGCACAGAACAAGACCGCGAACATGCAAGCGCGCAGATTCATAAAGTTCCCATAAGTTCAGTTTGCCGCTTTTTCCCGGAACTGGGGGGACAACTTGGAACGAACGCGCCCTTTCGCACTTGCAAAAGGGCTGCTTCGGACCGCGAAATTGACCAACAGCGAGCTCATCATGTCGTTCAGTGTCTTAAGCAAGATTGTTTGGGCGAGAAAACTCACTTTCCTGCTGGTTTTCGTACTGATCGCCGCCAGCGCCGTCGCATTCACCTTGATGGTTACACCGGTGTTCCAGTCCGAAGCTCTGCTGATGACGACCCTCGATCGCGCTCAGCGGCAACAGACGCAATTCCCTGAAACCCTTCGATACCAGCTGAATACACAGATATACATCATCAACAGCGAAGATGTGCTCCGAGAGGCCATCAGTGATTTTGGCCCGCGAAATCTGTACCCCGACCAGAAGAAGGCGTTCTCTTGGCCCCTTTTCGAAGCTTTGCCGCCGGCCATTACCGCGATCATCGGGAGAGGTGCAGGCTTGCTGTGGTCGAACACTTCAGATGAAGGGCGTTCGGACGTCGATCGTGCGCTACCGAAGGTGAAAAAACGGCTCGCCGTGAACCTCGAAAAAGATTCACAGATACTGACGCTTAGTTTTCGGCACCCGGATCCAAAGATTGCCGAGCAGTTTCTAGGTGTGATCGTTCGCGACTTTCTTCGGAGACAGGCAGATCTGAGCGGCAACGCAGCGGCGCCCGCATTCTTTCATCACGAGGCAGCACGCTATCGTGATGAACACAAGAAAGCATCGGCCGAGCTCAGCGATTTTTCCAAGCAGCACGCCATCTATTCCGTCAGTCAGGAAATCGAACTCGCGCTGTCTCGTCGCGATGCTACGCTCGCTTCCTTGGCAAAGACGCGCGGCACGATCGCCGAGAAAGAGGCGCAGGCCGCGACCTTTCAGAATACGCTGACACAGCTTCGCCGCCGCATTTCCCTCCCTGGCGAAATAACCGGTCCAAAGCAGAATGCACCGGTAGCAACAGGTGGTACTGATGGCCTGACCGAATCGAACAAAGTTCCAGCCAATGAATCGCCATTGTTGCTGGTGAAAGTATTCCAGGAAACGGCACAATCGCTCGTCAACCTGAACTCCGAGATCGTTGGCTTGAAGTCTCTCGGAAAAGCGCAAGCTGACGCCCTGTCGGACGTCGAAAATAAACTTGGCGCGCTGTCTGCCATTTCGTCGGAGTACCGTCGGCTGAACGATCAGCTCGAACAGGTGTCCAAGCTCCTCGAGGCCCATGTCAGCCGTGCCGCAGACGCGCAAATGAATGCCAATTGGGACGCTAGCGAAAAGCTCTCAAACGTCAAAGTCGCACAATCCGCCACGGCCCCTACGGAGCCAGTCTTTCCTCCCAAACCACTTTTTATCGCTCTTGGCGCCGTGATCGGTCTGGTCGGCGGCGCAGCGACTTGTGTGCTGATGGAAGCGGCAAGCTCGCGGCGGCGGCACGCCTATGAGCGCCGTCGCCATCAAACGGATCAACGTTCCAAGGCTTTGGCGCCGTCCGGTGAGGACGTCAGCCGTGATATTCCCGACGGACCCGTCAACGAACGTTTCGCCCGATCGCCGAGCCCCTCGTCGCCGGCGAAAAGCAACCGTCTTTACCGTTGGAGCTAAGTCGGTTGCGCATACAGCTCCGGTAGAAAGCAAAGCACCCTGATGACCGAGCGTTCTTTAGCAGAGGCAGCGCCGTGGCCGGTCGTACGGCCAGGCTTTCTGCTGTGCGCCTCGGTTTTGGTAATGGCAGCCTTTTTCCAAAAAATAGCGCTGCCCGGCACTAACGGCATATACCCACTGAGCCTGATCATTTTTCCGGCTGTGACGGCAGCCGCCTTTATTAGGGGCGTGCTCGAGGTCAATACGACTGCATTCATCTGGTACGCCGGGTTCGTTTTGGCCGGAATCATAAGCGCGGCGGTGTCACCAAGCCCGCAAGTGTCGGTGCTATCGTTAGGTTTCCTGGTTGTCGCGCAGTTACCACTAGTGTTCCGATGCAAATCGCCTGACATTCCCTATAGTCGCCTGTTGGAGTTCCTCTCAACGCTCGGCTGCACCAGCGCGCTCATCGGAATTGCGCAATTCGTGGGACAGGCTGTCCTCGGCCCTGATGTCGTGTTCTTTCTGGATAAGCACATGCCGGCGAGCCTCACTGTGGCCGGCTACAATTCGCTCATTCCGCTCTACTGGAGTTCGCCCGTCTTTAAGAGCAACGGCGTCTTCTTCCTTGAACCGGCATTTTTCTGCCAATTTCTTGCGTTGGCGGTGGTGGCAGAATTGCTGGCGGGAGCACGGACACTTCGCCTGCTAATTCTTACGGGCGGTCTTGTTTGCAGCTATTCGGGCACTGGATTGACGATGCTCGCACTCTTTTTACCCTTCTATCTTCTTCGCCATGGACACTCTCGCCTGTTTTTCTTTGCGGCGCTGATCGCTCCCGTGCTGGCAATTTTTGGAGATGCCCTCTCCTTGGACGCTTTTACGCGACGAATAGGTGAATTTTCCAATGTTGAGTCGAGCGGTTGGGCACGCTTCCTGTCGATGTTCAGTGTGCTTCAAAACGTTGTATTTGCCAATGACCTGACATTCTTCCTCGGGCGCGGACCCGGCACAGTTCAAGAACAGTTTCGATTACTTTCGTTCAATGCCTTCGATCCGACTTGGGGGAAGGTGATGTATGAGTATGGTCTGCTAGGCGCCCTTATCTATTCGAGGTTCTTTTATGTCGCGTTCTGTAAGGCCCCCAAGGGTCTCCGATTTGCCGTGGGATATACGTATCTGTTCCTCGGCGGCTATCTTCTCAATCCGTCGGTGCTGATGCTAGTTGCATCACTTGTCGCTTGGCTCGGCAAGGCAACGGGCCAAGAAGACCGGTCGGCCGAAGGTGCGGCCGCCATCGGCTCTCCCCTATTGATCTATCCCGGTATGCAAGTCACGGGAACCAAATGAGAGAAAAACGCGAGGTCTCGGCGGGAGCAGACGAAACATTGTCGTCAATCGACGCGGGTAACAGCCCGTGACCCAGCTCGGACTCAAGTCGCCTTCATCCAATGACAGTCGAACTCTTTTGAGCTCGGTCCCCGCCGGCCCGCACCCGGCCTCACACAGCTCCCTCGTCCTGTTTACGCTGAAGGGACTCAATTTCGCACTTACCGCAGTATCCAATTTCGTACTCGCCTATGTCCTAGTTCGTACCATTGGCGTGGAGTCCTATGCCGTCATTGCGAGCCTACTGGCGGTCGCGGCGCTGGTCCTGCAAACAGATCTCGGCATTACCGGACTAGCGTTCTTCCAGCTCCGTTCGCACTATCTCACCGAGGCCGGCAAAAGCGAGGCAACCCGGGACGACCGCGATCTGACTGCGACGATCATCACGATCTATATCAGCGTCGCTCTCGTTTCGATCATGCTATTAGGCATAACGCTCGCTGCAGGTCTTGTGAATGTCGGGCCTTACAGCGTCGCGTACGTCTTGCTTTTTGCCGGCGCAGTTAGTGCATTGCCGCGCATGGCCCTCCGCGTTGCCGTTAACGCCCGGGAAGGATTTGTCTGGACGGAAATTGTCGATCTCGGCAGACGATCCGGGATTTTGGGCGCTACGATCGCTATGCTCCTTGGGCTTTCATTCGTGTGGTATAGCGTGCTCAACTTGTTGGCATGGTTATCATCCATCGCGGCGTTGATCTGGCTGACGCGGATATACGGCTTTTCGCCAGATCGCGGCTGGCTGCTTAGAGGTCTGCGTTTACTCCGCCCCGAACTCCGCGGCATACGGGCCACCGTGCTGCTTTCCTTGGCCGATTTCATTATCGCCGTCTTCCCTTATTACTTACTGGCAGCGACGAGGAACGCAACGGCAATCGTAGCATTTGACATGTTCTACAAGGTCACGCGATTGGCCATAATGGGATATCTGATTGGGGCGGAAACGGCCCTTCCGCATCAGACTCGTGCTGTACACAAAAAAAACGCAACGAGGCTCGCCAGTATAACTGCCAAGGCGGTTGTTGTCGGATTGTTCCCAATGCTTGCGGGAATCGTTGTCATCGCATTTTTCGGCGAGAACGTGTTTGCCATTATCCTGAACCATGACGAGATCGTTTCCCCCCTCATGCGGTTAGCAATCTGTTCGATGCTCGCCTTCGGTTTGATACAAACGACTTGCCAAATCGTGCTGATCGGAGTCGGCCAGTTCGAGGAACTCGCTCGCCGCGCCGGCATCACATTCGCCGGCATGGTCTTGATCAGCGCCCTGACGATACTCTTCCACTGGAGCATGGACGCATTTATGATCGGCTATGTGATCGTCTACGGTGCGGGCTCCCTGCTCTATGCTGAATGCTTTTATTCGCTATGCAAGTAGTTACGTAGCCAACACACGCGATAGCACGTCGAAAAATGTGATCGAACCCTCAGGCACCTAGATTTCGCAAGCTTTCACGCGCGATCCGCCTGAGCGGTCCGCCTGGACGTTTGAGCCGGCCCATCAGGCTGGTTTTGTTTTGATGACGCATAAGTTCCGCCAACCGCAGAGGTTCGTGGAGCGCCGGGTGACGGTTGCGGGCAAGTGCGCCATAGCGTCGTAAGGCGGCTTGGTGAGACGGACCCGTCGCCGCATGTCGAACCTGTTCCCGAATGGCCTGCTTTTTTAGAAACCACCAGTCGCGAATTTCCAACTGTTTGCGCAGTAAAGAAGGCTTATCCGCCAAAGCCTCTTCCGCATAGTGACGCGCTGTTTCCCAACTTGCGAAAGAGGGGATCGGGTGCTGTCCAAACAACCCAGTGAAATAGTCAAGGAACGCTCTGGTCTCGACGATCGGTATGCACCCTAATTCAAGACTCTCGTAAAGACGCCAGGTCTCAAGGATGACGTTTCCCATCGGGCAGGGAGAGAAGATCGAATTTGTCATGACATCGTTGAATTCGGCCTTGCTGAGCCTCTTTCCGCCCTCTTTGTAGATGGACGTGGTACCTGCAAGGAAATTTGGCTCCAACTTGGCAAATGCCGCGGCCATGTTGACCCGCGACGCCTTGATCTCTCCCGCGAATGACCATGCATATCTACGCTCGAACGCCGGACGGAATTCGTGATCCACCCGCGTTCCATTTGAGTACCCCTCGGGGATCGTCCATATGCCTTCATGCTTCGCAAGGCGGGTTGCAAAATTGCGAATGACTGCATCAAAATGGCGATACAGTGCGTAGCCTCCCGAGAACCATTCGTCGCTCGTATGAAGCAACACCAAGCGACGGCAGCTGGTCCGGCACTCTCGAAAATAGTCCTCATATGCAGGCAACGCCAGCCAGTTACTACTCACGACGTGTATGCAATCATCATCGAAGCAGGTCAGGTTCAAATCGAAGCATTCCTCTTCGACCAGGTCTCCGAGGATGTCATGTAACCAATCGACTTCTAGAAGATTGTCGGCGTGCCAGACGAGTTTCATGAGGGAGCCTCCGAAGGCGGCATGCTGACTAGCCGTAAGCGCGCCGCGTATACAGAGATAAGTCGTTTCGCGGCTTGTGCTGATAGCCCAGCGACGACATCTGCGCGTTGAGTTGGTCCACATCGTACAAGTTGCTGGTCGTTTCGACGATGATCCGGCGGATCTGCTGAGCGTCTGAAATTGTCAGGTTCATCAAAATGTCGAACTCCGCCCCTTCGCAGTCGAGTTTCAAGAGATCTACTTGCTGCTGGTGATCGCGGAGAATAGATGGAATGTCGACGACCTCGACGTCAACGTATTCCGTAGCGTTCGCTTCACCGGCATAAAAGCTGTGGCCGCCCATGTTCCGCTTGTGCACGAAAAGTTTCGCGCGGCCAGAATGCGCGCCTACCGCCTTTCTAAGTGGGATGATCCCGTCGAGGCAGTTGACTGCGATCGTGTTCTTGAGTTGTAAGAAATTTGGGAGAAATGGTTCGTAGCAGGTGATTTGCGCTGAAGGATAGAGCTGTTTTAGCCGTAGCGCGAACAGACCTGTTGGCACCGACGTCTAGAACTAGTGGAGCTGATCTATCGAAGGTCAGGTCGTAACAACGGT
>Ga0170475_105545252_pt1 | contig 13300 bp, 7 predicted proteins | sample Soicark_Litter_5_FD_111474 | JGI IMG/M metagenome (GOLD analysis project Ga0170475, IMG submission 111474) | Avena fatua rhizosphere microbial communities from Hopland, California, USA. Combined Assembly of 48 SPs | reverse complement strand
GCATGATATTGAATTACAGCGCACCGCTGCCGATGGCAACTATTGCGCTGCAAAAAGCTGTCGACGCATTCCGCCGCTATTTCTTCCGTCGTTGCGCCGGATGCAGCAGGCGCCGCATCTGCACCATCGCCATCGGCGTCGACAGGCTGGAGGCGTCGTTTGCGAGCGTCAGCTCGTCGCTGCCGCGCTTCACCGCCCGCGCCAACACCTCGTAGACGCTGGCCGTCGCCAGCTGCAGCGCCTTCTCGTCCTCCATGCCGGACTGGAGCCGCGACAGGAAAAGCGCGGCGAGAAGATCGCCCAAGCCGTTTGGCGGATTGTCGATCAGCCGGTGCTCAGCAAGCAGCGCGTGGCGCCCGGAGAGATAGAGGTTGCCCGTTCCACCAGCCATCATCGGCACCGCCGAGGTCACCAACATGCGTGCGGGGCCAAGTGCCAGCGCCGCCTCCATGATCTCGGTATTGCTCTCCAGCGGCGCGCCGGACAGCCAGGCGAGCTCATAACGATTGGGCGTAGCCAACGATGCCAGCGGGATCAGATGGTCCCGGATCGCCTCAGCCGTCGCCTCGGGAACATAAAGCCCGCCGAGATCGCCCATCACGGGATCGCAAACGTAAAACAGATCGGGATTTTGCTCCCTAAGCGCGGTGATCAGACGGCCGACGGAGCGGGCCTGCGCGGCATTGCCGAAATAGCCCGAAAGCACCGCCTTGACCTCGCCGATCCAGGGCGCGCGTATGAGATCGTCGATCGCCGCATCGAAATCGGCCTCCGCGAAGGTCAGCCGCGTCGAACGGCCGTGGCCCGGATGCCAGGGTAGAACGATTGTTGGCAGCGCCCATACCTGGTGGCCGAGCGTCTCGAGCGCGAAAACCGCCGCCCGATTGCCGACCGATCCACGAACGACGTGGCTCGATATGACGATCACCGTGCCTGCTGCATTCTGCGACATGTTTATCCGATCCGGGTTCCGATCCTCAGTTGATCGTCTTTTTGCTGCGCGACTGTCAACAACTCTTCATTGGGACGTGATCAAACTTCTGGCGACGAAAATCATATTCGGATCATTTTTTACAGAATTGACGACATGCCGGCTAAATTCGCACGAAAACTGCGATCGACGCCCCTATTTTTGCAATTTTTCTGTCAAACCTTCTGCTAACCTGCGCGCAATCGAGAAAATGGGGGACACAGTCAATGGCTGCTCGAAACAATCCGAAACGGGAAAAACAGATCGAAAGCGCGAACAAGATCGCGACGGCGATGGGGGAGCACTATCTCGCGCCGGATATTCTCTTCGGACGCGCCAGCGGCGACGACCTCGAATCCTACACGCCCGAAATGCTGGCGATTTCCGCTGTCCACTGCGCGGCCGAGCTCGCCGCCTGGACCGGCAACGCGCCGCGCGTCACCGTCACCTCGCTCGACAATGTCGAGCCGGATGGGGTGGCCGTATCGGTCCTGTCGGTGACCGATCACAACATGCCGTTCCTCTACGAATCGGTCATGGGCGAGGTAACGAGCAGCTACCGCGATCTCTTCATGGCGGTTCATCCCATTCTCGTCATGCAGCTAGGTCATCCGCCGGAACTCTATTCGCCGGATATGCCGGGCGAGCCGGCAAACCGCGTCAGCCACATCCAGCTTCACCTCGCGCCGCTCACGCCGGCGCAGTCCGCAGATCTGATCGAGCGGATCGAAATCGTCCTCGAACAGGTGCGCCTGTCGGTTTCCGACTGGAAGCCGATGCTGGACAAGCTCGGCACCGCCATCGACGAACTATCGTCACGCAATGTCGGCCGCCGCAAGGCGGATCGCGATGAAGCGGTCGCTTTCCTGACATGGCTGCGCGATGCCAATTTCACCCTTCTGGGCATGCGCGAATATGTCTATTCCGGCAAGGGCTCGAACGCCAAGGTCGAACGCGACAAGGGCACGGGGCTGGGAATCCTCTCCAATCCCGATGTGCTGGTGCTCCGGACCGGCCGCGACGCCGTCACCACGACGCCCGAAATCCTGGCCTTCCTCGACGGTCCCGACTTCCTGATCGTCACAAAAGCCAACGTCAAATCCGTCGTCCACCGCCGCGCTTATATGGACTATGTCGGCGTGAAACGCTTCGACGAGAGTGGCAATGTCACCGGCGAGCTGCGCATCGTCGGCCTCTTCACCTCGACCGCCTACACCTCGCTCGCAACTGATATCCCGCTGCTGCGCTCGAAGGTGGAGAAGGTGAAAGAGCATTTCGGCTTCGATCCGATGAGCCATTCCGGCCGCATGCTCGACAACACGCTGGAATCCTACCCGCGCGACGATCTCTTCCAGATCGACACCGCCCTGCTCGCCACCTTCGCCGAACAGATCAACGATCTGACCGACCGCCCGCGCGTACGGGTGCTGCCGCGCATCGATCACTTCGATCGTTTCGTCTCCGTTATCGTCTACGTGCCGCGCGAGGAATATGATTCGATCGTGCGCGAGAAGATCGGCACCTATCTCAAGACCATCTATGATGGCCGCGTCTCGGCCTATTACCCGGCTTTCCCCGAAGGCGGCGTCGCCCGCGTCCATTTCATCATCGGCCGCTCTGGTGGAAAGACCCCGCGTATTCCTCAGGCAAAGCTCGAAGAAGCAATCCGCAGCATAACGGCCCGCTGGGATGACCGCTTCGAAATGCTTGCCGGTCCGAAGGCGCCGAAGATCAAGGTCAGCAACGCTTACCAGGATCTCTTCCCGCCGGAAGAAACTTTCGCCGACTTCGCCGACATCGTCGCCTGCGCCACGGGCGAGCAGATCCGCATCGAATTCTACACGCGCATCAAGGATGGCGTGTCGCTTCTCTGCCTCAAGATCTTCCACTTCAATGGCCAGCTCGCACTTTCCCGCCGCGTGCCGCTTCTCGAGAATCTCGGCTTCAGCGTCATCAGCGAAGGCACCTTCGACATCAACGTGACGCTGGCAGACGGCAGCGAGAAGCTGGTGGTGCTGCATGACATGGAACTCGAAGCCCAAAGCGGCGCTGAGATCAATCTGCAGCAGCATGGCGCAGCACTCGAAGAAGCCTTCCTTTTCGCTTTTTCAGGCGTCATCGACAACGACAACTTCAATCGCCTGATCATCTCGGCTGGCCTGTCGGCCCGCGAGACAAGCGTGTTGCGCGCCTACTCGCGCTATCTGCGCCAAGCCGGCATCGCCTATTCGCAGGATTACATCGCGACGACGCTGGATAAATACCCGGCTATCTCGTCGCTCATCTTCCGCCTGTTCCACGATGGCCTCGACCCGAAGCTGACGGAGAAGAACAGGATCAAGAAGGCGACTGATCTTCACGCCAAGATCGAGACCGCGCTGTCGGACGTTCCAAGCCTTGATGACGACCGCATACTGCGTCGCTACGTCAATGTGGTCGACTCGACGCTGCGCACCAACTACTTCCAGCGCAATCCCGATGGTTCCGCAAAGGCGATGCTAGCCTTCAAGCTCGATCCGCATTTGATCGACGGCCTGCCGGCGCCGAAGCCGTTCCGCGAAATGTTCGTCTACGGCGTCGAGGTCGAGGGCGTTCACCTGCGCTTCGGCAGAGTAGCCCGTGGCGGGCTTCGCTGGTCGGATCGCGCCGAGGATTATCGCACCGAAGTGCTGGGCTTGGTGAAAGCGCAGCAGGTCAAGAACGCCGTGATCGTACCCGTCGGCGCCAAGGGCGGCTTCTATCCGAAGAAGCTCCCTGTCGGCGGCAATCGCGATGAGATCTTCAATGCCGGGCGTGAAGCTTACAAGACCTATATCCGCACGCTGCTCTCGATCACCGACAACATTTCCGGCACCGAAATCATCCCGCCTGAAAACACGGTGCGGCTCGATGGCGACGACCCCTATTTCGTCGTCGCCGCCGACAAGGGCACGGCGACCTTCTCCGACACCGCGAATGCGCTGGCGCAGGAAGCCGGCTTCTGGCTCGACGATGCCTTCGCATCGGGCGGCTCCGCCGGCTACGACCACAAGAAAATGGGCATCACCGCGCGCGGCGCCTGGGAAACGGTGAAGCGCCACTTCCGCGAGATGGACATCGACATCCAGACGACGCCGTTCACGGTCGCGGGCGTTGGCGACATGTCGGGCGACGTCTTCGGCAATGGTATGCTCTTGTCACCGAAGATCCGGCTTCTCGCCGCCTTCGACCACCGCGACATCTTCATCGATCCGGATCCTGACATGGCCAAGACCTTGGCGGAGCGTCAGCGGCTGTTCAATCTGCCGCGCTCGAGCTGGCAGGACTTCGACAAGAGCCTGCTTTCGAAGGGCGGCATGATCATCTCACGCTCGGCGAAATCGGTGACGCTCACCGCGCAGGCCGCAGCCGCGATCGGCATGGACAAGACGGTGGCGACGCCGTTTGAAGTCATGACCGCGATCCTGAAAAGCCCTGTCGACCTGCTCTGGTTCGGCGGCATCGGCACCTACGTGAAGGCGACAGCCGAAACCGATACCGACGTCGGCGACCGCGCCAACGACCCCATCCGCATCAGCGCCGACGAGGTGCGCGCCAAGGTGATCGGCGAGGGCGCGAACCTGGGCGTCACCCAGCGCGGCCGCATCGCCTACGGGCTGAAGGGCGGTCGCTGCAATTCCGATGCGATCGACAACTCGGCCGGCGTCAACACCTCCGACGTCGAAGTGAATATCAAGATCGCGCTCGCAGCCGCCATGCACGACGAACGGCTGACGCGACAGAAGCGTGACCAGCTGCTCTCCTCGATGACCGATGAAGTCAGCAAGCTCGTGCTTCGCAACAACTATCTGCAGTCGCTCGCCATCTCGCTGACCGAGAGGAAGGGCACCGCGAACGGCCTCGAACTCACCCGCTTCATGGGTGTTCTGGAGACCGCCAAGCAGCTTAACCGCAAGGTCGAGACGCTCCCCGACGACACCACGATGGCCGAGCGCTACGCCGCGAACAGACCGCTGACACGGCCTGAGATCGGCGTCCTCTTGTCCTACGCGAAGATCGTTCTCTTCGACGCGCTCGCGGCAAGCGATCTGCCGGATGATCCCTATTTCGAGGCGACGCTCTCGCAATACTTCCCGGCCAAGATGCGCAAGTCCAACGCGTCCGATATTGCCAATCACCGCCTGAAGCGCGAGATCGTGGCGACCGTGCTTGCCAACGAAGCAATCAACCGCGGCGGGCCGAGCTTTGCCGTCAGCATGATGGACGCGACGGCCGCATCAGCGCCCGAAGTGGTGCGCGCCGCCATCATCGCTCGCGACGGCTTCGATCTGAGCCGGCTTTGGAGCGAGACCGATGCGCTCGACGGCCGGATTTCCGGTCAGATGCAGAACCGCATCTACGAGGAAATCAGCCATATCTTCACCGTGCTGACGCGCCTGCTGTTGAAGATGCAGATGGCCAAGGGTGATATCGCCGAGACCATCGACAGGCTCCGCGCGGCCTTCAAGAAGCTGCAGCCGGTATTCGCCAACCAGGTCGTTCCCGAACTCGAGGCGCGCCAGGCCGAATATCAGGCCGCCGGCGTGCCGGACAAGCTTGCAGCCGAGATCGCGCATCTGATCGGCTTCGCGCTCGTGCCGGAGATCATGCAGATCGCAGAGCGCACGGGTGAGCCGCTGATCCGCGCCGCCGAGAGCTATTTCGCGGTCAGCCAGACCTTCCGTATCGGCCGACTGCTAGCAGCCGGCAGCCGCATCACCACTTCGGATCACTACGAGAACCTGGCGCTGGCGCGCAGCCTCGACCAGATCGCGACAGCCCGTCGCGATATCGTGAGCTCCGCTCTCTCAAACAACGGCAAGGAAAAACTGCCGGTGCAGGCATGGCATGCGAGCGACCGGATCAGGATCAACCGCATCGCCGAGGAACTGGCGGGTCTCAGCGAGGGTGGCGATCCGAATCTCGCCCGCATCACCGTCGCCGCCGGCCTGCTGACCGATCTTGCCAGAGACGGGACGAGGTGAGACAGTCCGCTCCCAAATCAGGAGCAGGCCGGTGAATCGCATTGACTGGACGGGAACACAGCCCCAGCGCGCCACGCGCAGAGGCATTTGGGGCTGGATGTTCTTCGACTGGGCGGCGCAGCCGTTCTTCACCGTCGTCACCACCTTCATCTTCGGCCCCTATTTCGTGGCCAGGCTGACGGCCGATCCAGTCTCCGCGCAAACGCTCTGGAGCAACATGGCGACGATCTCCTCGGTGATCATCGCCATCCTCTCGCCCATTCTCGGCTCGATCGCCGACCAGTCCGGCGGGCGAAAGCCATGGATCGGCTTCTTCGCCGTCATCAAGATCGCCAGCCTCTGCTGCCTCTGGTTCGCGGCACCCGGCTCACCTGTCATCTACCCCGTGATCTTCATGATCCTGGCGTCGATCGCCGCGGAATTCTCGATCGTCTTCAACGATTCCATGATGCCGCGCCTCGTCGGAAAGGACGAAGTCGGACGACTGTCCAACACCGCCTGGGGCCTCGGCTATCTTGGTGGCATGATCGTACTGATCGCAGTGGTGGCGCTGCTTGCCGGAAGTCCCGAGACCGGCAAGACCATCCTCGGCCTAGACCCGATCTTCGGCCTTGATCCACACACCGGCGAGGATGCGCGCATTACCGGTCCGATCTCGGCCGTGTGGTATCTGATTTTCGTCCTGCCGATGTTTCTGTTCACACCGGATGTGAAGGGTGGCCTTCCCTTCGGCTCCGCCGTCCGCTCCGGCCTGCGTGAAGTCAGGCACACGCTGGCGGAACTGAGGGAGCGCCGCCCGCTCATGCGCTTTCTCGTCGCCCGCATGATCTACCAGGACGGCGTCAACGGCCTGCTGATCCTTGGCGGCGCCTTCGCGGCCGGCATGTTCGGCTGGGCAACCATCGAGATTGGCATCTACGGCATCATCCTCAACGTGGTGGCGATTTTCGGCTGCATCATCGCCGGACGTATCGACGCGCGCATCGGCTCGAAGGCGACGATTGTCATCAGCCTGACCATGCTGCTTCTCGCGACCTTCGGCATCGTATCCACCGAACCCGGCTATACGCTCTTCGGGCTGGTGCCGCTTCCGACGGCGGATTCAGGCGGTCTGTTCGGCACGGCGGCGGAGAAAGCCTATATCGGCTACGGCCTGCTGATCGGCCTGGCATTCGGCCCTGTGCAAGCCTCGTCGCGCTCCTATCTGGCGCGCAGCGTCAGCCTTGATGAGGCAGGCCGCTACTTCGGCATCTACGCGCTCTCGGGCCGCGCAACCAGCTTCATGGCGACGCTTCTGTTTTCGATCGTGACTTATGCGACAGGCTCGTCGCATCTCGGCATGGCCACGCTCGTTCTGTTTCTGGCTGGCGGGCTGATCCTGCTGATCCGGACGCCCTATCCGGCGGATAGGGCGTAGCCGTTTTCATCGATGTTTAGTGGCGGAAGTGGCGCATGCCGGTGAAGACCATCGCCACATTGTGCTCGTTGGCCGCGTCGATCACTTCCTGGTCGCGCATCGAGCCGCCTGGCTGCACGACGGCCGTGGCACCGGCGGCAATCGCCGACAGAAGGCCGTCCGCGAACGGGAAGAAGGCTTCCGAAGCAACAGCGGAGCCCTTGGTCATCGGCTCGGCCCAGCCCATCGCCTTGGCGGCATCCTCAGCCTTCAGCGCGGCGATGCGGGCGGAGTCGATACGGCTCATCTGGCCAGCGCCGATGCCGGCCGTCTGGCCGTCCTTGGCATAGACGATGGCATTCGACTTGACGTGCTTGGCAACCGTATAGGCGAACTTGAGGTCCACCAGTTCCTGTGCCGTCGGCTGGCGATTGGTGACGACCTTCAGCTCGATATCATCGATCATGCCGTTGTCACGGCTCTGCACCAGCAGGCCGCCGGCAACGGTCTTCGCCGTAAGGCCGCGAGAGCGCGGGTCAGGCAGGCCGCCGGTCACGAGCAGGCGCAGGTTCTTCTTGGCCGCGATAACCGCCTTGGCTTCTTCCGTCACCTCAGGCGCGATGATGACCTCCGTGAACAGCTTGACGATTTCTTCCGCCGTCTCGGCATCGAGCAGCTGGTTAAGCGCAATGATGCCGCCGAAAGCGGACGTGCTGTCGCAGGCAAGCGCCCGGAGATACGCGTCCTTCAGCGTAGGGCCGGTAGCGACACCGCACGGATTGGCATGCTTGATGATCGCGCAGGCCGGGCCGGTCTTCTCGGGCGAGAACTCGCCGATCAACTCGAAGGCGCCGTCCGTGTCGTTGATGTTGTTGTAGGAGAGCTGCTTGCCCTGCAGAAGCGTTGCCGTGGCAACACCCGGACGGTTTTCGCCGGTCACGTAGAAGCCCGCCGTCTGGTGCGGATTCTCGCCGTAGCGCATTTCTTCCTTCAGCACGCCGCCGATGACACGGTGACGCGGCGTGTCGATGGACAGCGCTTCGGCGAACCAGTTGGAGATCATCGCGTCGTAGGCGGCCGTGCGCGCATAGGCCTTGGCCGCAAGGCGCTGACGGAAGGCATAGCTGGTCTGGCCGGCATCGGACGAAAGCTGCTCGAGAAGCTCCGGATAGTCCGCTGGATCGGTGAGGATCGCCACATAGGCATGGTTCTTGGCCGAGGCGCGGATCATCGCCGGGCCGCCAATGTCGATATTCTCGACGGTGGTCGGATAATCGCCACCCGCCGCGCGCACATCCTCGAACGGATAGAGGTTGATGACGGCGAGATCGATGCCATCGATGCCGTGCGCCTTCATCGCTTCCTGATGCTCGGCGTCGTCGCGGATCGCCAGCAGACCGCCGTGAACCCTCGGATGCAGCGTCTTCACGCGGCCGTCCATGATCTCCGGAAAGCCCGTGACGTCGGAAACGTCGGTAACATCGAGGCCGACGGCGGCGATCGCCTTGTGGGTGCCGCCGGTCGACAGCAGCCGAACGCCCTTTTCGGCAAGCGCGCGCGCGAGGTCTACGATGCCGGTCTTGTCGGACACGGAGAGCAAGGCGGTCTTGACGGCAACCTTGTCGGGGGCGGGGATTTTCTTGGAAACAACGGCCATGTGGCTTCTCCGTTCGATCTTCGGGAGACATCCGGCGAGGTGCGCGGAATATGGCGCCGCGTTAGCACAGCTTTGCGCCGGCGAAAACAGCCGCTAGCTTCTGCGAGACAAAAACCACCGTATTTCCGGCTTTTCCGGATAGGCGAAGCTGATTTCCATCTGATCCGACGCGCAGATACCGGAGGCATCGGCAAAGAACACATCCTCGGCGATCTCGACCGTATTGCCGGGCGAGGAGAACAGCCAACTCTCGCCATCTGGCGCCGTCATCAGGATGGACTCCCGGTCCATCTGCTTCAGATTGATCGACGGGTGGGCGTGAAAACGCGCCACGGCCTGCAGTTCTCCTTCGCCTCTTCGCTCTTCGGAAACCGTAAGGCGATCGAGTCCGGTCATGATCGAACCGGTGGCGTTCAAGGTGAGCTCGCGCTCGTGCAGGACGCCGAACTCTTTCAGATAGCCGTCGTGGCTTGCCTTGACGACATCCCGGCCGTCATCCGCCACGACGCGATCGACCTGCACGGTCTTAACCGGATCGGTGATGAGATGCGCCAGAAAATCGGAAGACGCAAACCGGCTCGACGACGTATCGTTGAGCGTCACGGTCGTGTGCGCGGCCGTGGTGCGCGCGACCTGCACATAGCGGTTGCCGGCAAATTTCGGCGAGCCCGAATTCACGATAAAGCGGTGCCGGCCTGATGACATCTCGAAGGACAGGCATCCGGCATGAACAGTGCGCGAGAGGTTACCGCTCGGCGGAAGGCCAGTATCGGCGATAACGACGGTGCGACCGGCCGCCAGGCGCTGGTAGCGCGAATGCGGCATCGCCTTGAACGGCTCACCCGCCGTCTCATCATAGCGCAGCAGCGACACGATCTCATTCGCCGAGGTCGACGTCGCGCCGTTGAACAGAGCGAGATCGCCATCCTGGTGGCGAAAGAAGCGCAGCGCCGGATACATTCGATCGATGCCGGATATCAGCTTCTGCGGCAGATCGTGGCCGAGATTGATATAGGTCTGCCGCAACGGCAGCAGATCGAGCAGAAGCTCGAGCGCGACGCGCGGATTGCGCGACACGTGCCCGCCATCCGGCAGAATCTGGCTATCGAACTCGACATCGAGCGCTTGGAGGATTTGCGGATTGCGCTGGGGCGTACCGGCATAGAGATCGACGCCATGGCAAGCGCTAGGCGGACCCGAAAACGCACCTCGCCGGGCGGCGCATAACGCGCCATGCGGCGCAGGAAGCGGACTTGAAACGCAAGTGAACGCACGAAGCGTCGATAGAAGCCGCGATCGGCATTCTGCAGCACCACGGGCGAATGCGACAACCAGGCAATGACGCGCGTTGCCGTAACATCGATCTCCCAGGCAATGCCCTCCATTCGTCCGCCGTGAATGGACAGCCAGCTATTGACGATGGCGCGGGCGACGTTCGAATGCAGATCGTTCTTCTTGGAGCGCATATGGCGCAGCCAGCCGAAGCCATGGAGCTTGATGGCAAAGGCGCGAGACGGGAGGCTAAACGTGAACGGCGACTTTCCGCCGGTCTCCAGCATGCGGCCGGCAAGCGGGAAGCGACCGTTGATGATTTCCTCGGCGACATGCGAATCGACGGGCCTTAGATCCGTCGGCGCCACGATCAGCCGCTCGGGCACATAGACAGTGTGGCGAAACAACTTGAGGCGCAGAAGCGCAGCACGGCAAAGTACCCGCCGCCAAGCCTCCCGCAGGTAAAGACCTGAAAACCGTCCGGACCGCATTTCGATTGTCTATTGACCCATATCGTTAGGATTGGATGGACAAGTCCGGAAACGGCACTGACCGTCGATGATTCTGCAACAATGCTTAACTATGCCAGTTGCTCTTCGATCAGGCAACACGGCGCAACACGGCCGCATAAAAACCGTCCAGACCCGGCGCGAAACCTGATGGTAGCTTCAGCATGTCGGGTGTGGTGCGGAACTCGCCAAGCGGACTGATTGCCTCTTCCAGCCCCGGCCAGCGGCTCGGCTCGATCGCCACGCGCTCGAATCCTTCGGTGTCCTTGAGCACCTGTGCCACGACCTCTTCACCCTCGCTCGGATCAAGCGAGCAATTGGAAAACACGATCGTGCCGTCGGGCTTCAGCAACCGCAGCGCATGGCGAAGCAGACGCTCCTGCAGCGCGGCGAGCTTTGCGATATCTTCCGGCCCCTTGGTCCAGAGCACGTCGGGATGTCGCCGCGTCGTGCCGGTGGAAGAGCAGGGCGCGTCGAGCAGGATGGCGTCGAAAAGCTCGTCAGGGGTGAACTTGGTCAGATCCTGCGCCATCGTTTCCGCCGACAGCTGGAGACGCTCAAGGTTCGAACGCAGGCGCTTGATGCGGTTTTCGGACTGCTCGACGGCGGTCACCTTGCCGCCAGCCAGGATCAGCTGCGCCGTCTTACCGCCAGGAGCGGCGCAGAGATCGGCAACACGCTTGCCGGAGAGATTGCCGAAGAGCTGCGCCGGAATGCTCGCCGCCGCATCCTGTACCCACCACAGCCCCTCGTCGAAACCTTCGAGAGACGGAATGGAGCCGTCGAATGCGGCAAGCCGTACTCCGCCGGTCGGCAGCACTATGCCGTTCAGCTTTTCGGCCCAGGCCTGGGCATCCGATTTTACAGTCAGATCGATGGCAGCGGGCTGCAGCTGGGAATCCGAGATCGCCCGCGCTGCGTCACGGCCATAAGCCTTCTCCAGCCGTTCGAGAAACCAACTAGGCATCGACGGAATGTCGTCGATCTGGCGAAGGATCTCTTCCTTCTCGCGCCCCAGGCGACGCAGCACGGCGTTGACCAGCTTGGCGAAGCGCCGGTTTCTCGGGTCGAGATTGGCTTGCTCGACGGCAATGTCGACGGCGGCATGATCGGGAACGTCGAGATAGAGGATCTGCGCCGCCGCGATCGAAAGCACGTGCTGCAGCGAGCGCGCGCCCTCCGGCAAGGGCGATTCCAGCAGGGATGACACGGCCGCCTCGATGCGGGGCAGGTGACGCAGCGTGGTGTTCAGAATTGCGCGGACGAGACCACGGTCGTCGTCGGCCAACGCCTTGTAAGCCGGATTTCCATGTTCATGGTCGAGGGCGCCGTCAAGCGAGAGCTTGCGATCGATGACGGCAGCCAGAATCTTCGAGGCTGCGGCACGCGCCTGCAGACCAGGCTTGGCGGAAGCGGACGTTTCCGCCGGCGCCGACGACTTTTGTTTGCGAAATGGCTTTTTCTTACCGTCTGAACTCAAGACCAGGGACCCTTTGGCGGTTGCGAGCCACCGCGGCCAAGGCCGGCATCCGGAACTGAGCGCGATTTGCGCACGGGATTAGCAGCACGAGCCGACGGCGTCGAGTTATTCATGCCGCCTCTTGCCATTTCCTGCAGCGCAGCGATGCGATTTTCGGTATTCGGGTGGGTGGAAAACAGGTTGTCCATGCCCGCACCCGTCAACGGATTGATGATGAACATGTGAGCGGTGGCCGGATTGCGCTCCGCGTCGTAGTTCGGAATATTCGAGGCGCCACGGGCGATCTTGCCAAGTGCGGAGGCCAGCCAAAGCGGGTTGCCACAAATCTCCGCGCCGCGCCGGTCGGCCGAATATTCGCGCGTACGGCTGATCGCCATCTGCACCAGCATGGCGGCCATCGGCGCGACGATCATCGCCAGCAGAACACCGACGAAGCCGAGCGGATTGTTGTTGTTCTCGCGGTTACCGCCGAAGACGAACGCGAAATTGCCGAGCATCGAGATGGCGCCGGCAAGCGTCGCCGTGATCGTCATCGTCAGCGTGTCGCGGTTTTGGACGTGCGCGAGCTCATGGGCCATGACGCCGGCAACCTCTTCCGCCGACAGTGCGCTCAACAGACCCGTCGATGCCGCGACCGCGGCGTTCTCCGGATTGCGGCCCGTCGCGAAAGCATTCGGCTGCGGATTGTCGTAGAGATAGACCTTCGGCATCGGCAGGCCCGCATTGTGCGAGAGATCACGGATGATGTTGAAGAACTCCGGCGCGTTGCGCTCATCGATCTCCTGGGCACGGTAGGCCGAAAGCACCATGCGGTCGGAATTCCAGTACGAGAAGAAGTTCATGCCGGCCGCAACCAGGAACGCGATCATCATGCCGCTGCGGCCACCGATCATGAACCCGACGACCATGAACAGTGCCGTCATGAAGGCAAGCAACATGGCAGTACGGACAAGGTTCATCATCATCTCCATTTCAGGCGAGCGCCGTTTGCGCTCAAAGGGTTTCAATCGCCG
>Ga0170475_104732074_pt1 | contig 13302 bp, 9 predicted proteins | sample Soicark_Litter_5_FD_111474 | JGI IMG/M metagenome (GOLD analysis project Ga0170475, IMG submission 111474) | Avena fatua rhizosphere microbial communities from Hopland, California, USA. Combined Assembly of 48 SPs | reverse complement strand
CGCGGGTGTAGGCGATCTTCATGCGATGACCCGTGCCGTATGGCCCGCCGCTCCATCCAGTGTTGACGAGCCACACCCGCGACTGATGCTGTGCGATCTTGTCACCGAGCATGCGCGCATAAAAGCTTGGGGGCAGCGGCAGGAACGGCGCACCGAAGCAGGTGCTGAACGTCGCGCTCGGCTCCGTCACGCCCTTCTCGGTTCCTGCGACCTTCGCGGTGTAGCCGGAGAGGAAGTGATACATCGCGCCTTCAGCCGTCAACCGTGCAATCGGCGGGAGGACGCCGAACGCATCGGCCGTCAGCATCACGATGTTCTTGGGATGACCGCCGGCACCGCCCGGCACCGCGTTGTCGATGAACGCAATCGGGTAGGCAGCGCGTGTGTTCTCCGTGTGGCGGTCGTCGTCGAGATTCAGAATGCGCGTTGCCGGGTCGAACACCACGTTCTCGAGCACCGTCCCGAACCGGCGCGTCGTCGAGTAGATCTGCGGCTCTGCGTCGGCCGACAGGCGGATTGTCTTTGCGTAGCAGCCGCGTTCGAAATCGAACACGCCGCGATCGCTCCACCCATGCTCGTCGTCGCCGATCAATTGCCGCGTCGGATCGCTCGAGAGCGTGGTCTTTCCGGTTCCGGAGAGACCAAAGAACAGCGCGACGTCTCCCGCCGGCCCGATATTCGCCGAACAGTGCATGGAGAGCACGTCTTTCAGCGGCAGGATGTAATTGAGCGCGCTGAAGATCGATTTCTTCATCTCGCCGGCATAGCTGGTTCCGCCGATGAGCACCAGCTTCTTCGCGAAGTTCAGCGCGATGACCACTTCGCTTCGCGTGCCGTGTCGCGTCGGGTCCGCCTTGAAACTCGGCGAGTCGATTACGGTGAATTCTGGCGCCTGCGCAATGGCGGCCGCGGGATCGTCGATGAAAAGATTCTTGCAGAACAGGCTATGCCAGGCGTACTCGGTGATGATGCGCACGGGCAGGCGGTACGTCGAGTCTGCGCCCGCGTAGCAATCGAGCACGTACAGTTCTTTGTTGGTGAGCGACTCGATGAAGTCGGCGTGCAGCGCGTCCCACTGCGCCTGGTCCATCGGCTTGTTGACCTTGCCCCAACCAATCAGCTTCTCGCTGGACGACTCCCGCGCGATGAATTTGTCGTTCGGGGAACGTCCAGTGTGGTGACCCGTCCGACAGACAAGCGGACCTTCCGCCGCAATCACACCTTCCTGCCGTCGAATGGCTTCCTCGTACAGCGCCGCCGTGGACAGGTTCCACTTCACTCGCTCGGTGCGAATGCCCTCGCGGTCAAGTTGTGGGCTGCGCTCTACCGTACTCATCGAGAAGGCTCCTCTAAGCTGTGACGGTCCAACAATATGTAATGAATCCCGGGATCGTACTCGTGCGGTCTGCTTACGTCAACAACTGGAAGGGTTTTGATAGACTGTAAACGTCGCGTGGGGAGAGTCGTAGACGCTTATGAGTACTGAAGTGCGGACCCAGACTGCCAGCACGGTCGTCGTCGACTCGCCAGCCGTCCCTCACACGGACACGGCGGCGCGGCGTCCAGGCTCCGCACCGCTCTCGGACGACTCACGTCTCGCGGTCGAGATTCGAGAACTGGTCGAACGTGGGGAAATGGATGAGGCTCGCCAGCGTTTCGAAGGCCTCGTCGTCACACACCAGCGTCGCGCGCTGAGGATTGCGTTCCAATATTTGCGCGACGCCGCGGATGCGGACGAAGCCGTTCAGGACGCCTTCATCAAGGTGTTCAGCCACATCGGTTCGTACCGCGAAGCGTGGCCGTTCGAGGTCTGGTTTACACGGATTCTCATTAACGGCTGTCTCGATCGCCGCAAGGCGCGCGTTCGCCGCGATCGATGGATCGTACCCTCCGATGACGGCATGACGACGACCGCAGGCAGCGATCGTCGCGGCCTTGCAACGAACCGTGCCCACGCGACCACCGACGCCGATCCCGAAGCACGTCTGCTTGCTCGCGAACGACGCTCGCGCATGACGGCGGCTGTCGATCGACTGGAAGGGCGTCAGCGGACGGTGTTCATGTTGTGCCATTACGGCGACTGCACACCGCGTGAAGTCGGCGCGATGATCGGGCTGAACGAATCCACCGTGAGAGTCCACCTCTTTCGTGCGGCGCGCAAGCTTCGCGCGTTGTTGGGAGGTCAGCCATGATCGTGCGCGCGCCTCACCTTCAAGACGATGCGCTGTACGAGTGCTACTACGCGGAACGGCGCGGAGAGTCGGTCGACCCGCCGTCCGCGGAGCATCTCGCAGACTGCACGGCGTGCGCTCGCCGTTACGTGGACGTCGGGACGTTTCTGACGACGCTCAGCGACGACGCGGACGCTGACATCAGCGCGCTCTTCCCGCAAGAGCGGCTCAGGGAGCAGCAGCAGGAAATCGCCAAGCGGCTCGAACTGGTCGGACGCGCCGCTCGCGTCATCACGTTCCCGGGACGCGCCGCCGGCACACCCGCGCCCAAATTGCGCCCGTCGGTGACGCGCCTGACGACTCGCTGGACGGCGGCCGTTGCGGCGGCAGGATTGTTCGTTGGGCTCGCCGCTGGGACCGTGTTCAACTTCGTTCCAGGATTCGACTTCGTGAGCACTGCCCGGCGCGGCTTCACGGCCTCCGGCACTCGCCACGTGGCAACGTCGTCCCTGCCGTCCCACTTGGCGCCCGTCACGTCGGCCGCAGAGAGGGCGACCATCGCCAACGTCGCGAATTTCAACGATACCGACGATCGGTTCATGTCCGATCTCGAGTCAGTACTCGACCGCCCGCACACGAGCGAACTCATCGCGTTCGACGCGCTCACACCTCACGTGCGCGAAATTCGCGATCTCGCCCGCTGAGTTGGCCTCGCTCATCTTCAGGAAGGGTCTCGATCTCAAGCAGGCCGTGGCCGGCGTCCTTGCCGACAATTACCACAGCGCGCTGGTCGAGAAAATCAAGGCAGACGATTTCACCTTCCGTTCAGGTCGCCTCACGGTTCATCTCGCACGGGAGTTCGGGTTCTGTTACGGCGTCGACCGCGCCGTCGACTACGCCTATCAAACCCGGGAGCGTTTCCCGGATCGCCGCGTGTTTCTGACCGGCGAAATCATTCACAACCCGCACGTGAACGACAAACTCCGAGCGATGGGCATCGAGTTTCTCGGCGAGGCACCATCGGCCGTCGACTGTCTGGATGCAGGCGACGTCGTCATTCTGCCGGCATTCGGCGTAACCGTCGCAATGCTGCAGCAGCTCGACACCCGTGGATGCACGCTGATCGATACGACATGCGGCTCGGTATTGAATGTGTGGAAGAACGTGAAGCGCTACGCCGAAGGCGGCTACACATCGGTGATTCACGGCAAGGTATGGCACGAAGGGACGCAGGCCACTGCGTCGCAGGCCGCAAAGTGCGGCGGACAATACATCGTCGTGTTTGACAAGGTCGAAGCGCAGCTGCTGTGCGATTTCATTCGCAACGGAGAATCACCCGACGCCTTCCTCGATCGATTCAAACACGCCGTGTCGGCGGGTTTTGATCCAGATCGCGATCTTCAGCGAATCGGCCTGGCAAATCAGACGACGATGCTCATGTCTGAGTCACTCGAAATTGGAGAGATGCTTCGACGTGCGATGCTCGATCGGTACGGCAGCTCCGATGTCCAGCTGCGGTACCAGGCATTCGACACGATCTGCAGCGCCACCCAGGATCGACAGGATGCCGTCGTCACGCTGCTGCGCGAGCGTCCGGTTGACTTGATGATCGTCATCGGCGGCTACAACAGCAGCAACACGGCCAATCTCGCACGGATTTGTGCGGAGACTGGGCCGACATTTCACATCGCGGATCCCGATTGCCTCGTGTCGGTTGAATCAATCCGGCACCGGCCGGTGGGCAGCAAGTCGGAAACTGTCACCGAAGGATGGCTGCCGTCCCACGGGAGCATCACAGTCGGTCTCACCTCTGGGGCATCTACCCCCGACAATCTCGTCGGTGCCGCGATTTTGCGCCTGCAGGAATTCGTCGAGGGCCGGCCGGCCAGCTAAACGGATCGTCAGGCCTCGTCGTATTTGCCATAAGTACGCGACTTTACTGAGGTTTTTGACTCATGACACGGCGGTTCGGACGAACCGTTCTCTGTATCGGGCTGTTTCTGGCGTGTGTCCATCTGGTCGTGGACGCGCAGGCGCCCGCGACGCCGCCCGCCGGGCAGCAGCCATCCACACAGGCGCCGCCGCGTTTAGGCTGGTGGCGCGACGAGCATTATCAGAAGCATCTGGCATTGACGGCGGATCAGGTAACTCGTCTCGAGGGAATCTGGCAAGCTGCCTTGCCCGAGCTCCGCAAGGGCCGCGACGATCTCGATCGGCAAGAAGCAGAGCTCTCTCGTCTAATCGAGATGAACGCAGACGAAACCGTCGTGACCCACCAGGTGGACAAGGTCGAAGTCATCCGCGGCCATCTCAACAAAGCCCGTACGCTGGTGCTTCTGCACCACCGGCAGCTGCTGACGCCGGAACAGCGGGTGAAGTTGAAGGCGATGCGCGGCGATCGCGAACGTGAACGCGCCGGCCCAGCGCCGGCGCCTTCCACCGCTCCTGGCGGCCAGCGGCCCTAGTTCCAAAACTCTTTGCCGAGGATGAACATGAGTGTGAAACAAACCAAGTTGGTGTTGGGCTGTGCCACGACGGTTGCGGGACTGGTCCTCGCGGCGTCACCAGCGGCCGCGCAGGCGAACACGAGTATCCGCTTTCAGTCGATGCTGCAGCGCGCGGTTGACAGCGCGTTGGCTCAGCAAGCGGCACAAGGACAAACGACCACCCCGACGCCAGGTCCGGCTGCGCCGAGCCGGCCGGCCGTGCAGGTACGGCCCGGCACCACCAGCGTCACGCCGTTGACACTGGACGACGCTGTGAAAGCGGCGCTCGATCACAACCTCAACATCGAAGTGACGCGGCTGAATCCGCAGATCAACGACCTCGCGTACGCGAGCCTCGCATCGATCTACAACGTCGCGCTCACCTCGCAGGTCTCGACACAAAGCCAGACGAGCCCGTCGACGAACAGCATCGCCGGCGGTGCCGCAGCATCGGCCGTCGAGAACGGCCAGACCGTTTTCAACGGTGGCGTCACACAGAACATGAAATGGGGCGGCGGCGGGTACGTGGTCACGATCAACAACAACAGGAACACGACCAACAACACGACGTCCTTTTACAACCCGAGCTACAACACCAACTGGTCGGCGCAGTACACCCAGCCGCTGCTTCGAGGGATGCGCATCGACGCCACTCGTCAGGCTCTCAAAGTGACGAAGCTCACGCGCGACGTCACCGACATCGAGCTGAAGGCGCTGATCACGAACACACTGTCCAACGTCCGCGAGGCGTACTGGAACTATGTGTTCGCCGTGCAGTCGGTTGACGTGGCGCAGCAGTCGGTCGACCTGGCGGCCCAGCTCGTGACCGACAACCAGACACGCGTGCAAGTCGGTACGATGGCGCCGATCGACGTCTTCCAGGCGCAGTCACAGCTCGCGACCGCGCGCCAGAATCTCGCGGCCGCCCGATCGACGATGTTCACCAACGAGCTCGCCCTCAAGCAATACATCGTCGCCGGCACGAGCGATCCGCTGTGGAACGTGACGATTGACCCCGTTGATCGTCCGGTGTTCACGCCGGAGAACATCGATCAGCAGGCGGCCATTCGGCGTGCGCTCAGCGAGCGGACGGACCTTGCGATTGCGAAAAAGAACATCGAGGCCAACGACACCACGGTGAAGTACCTGAAGGATCAGCTGCTTCCACAGGCTGACGTTGTCGCGAACTATGGGCTCGTGGGGCTCGGCGGAACGCAGCTCATTCGAGCCGGCACCGGCGTCGGCGGACCAGCCCCGATTATCGGGACGGTGCCCGGTGGGTACGGCGACGCGTTGTCGTCTCTGTGGGGCGCCGGGTACCCGCGCTGGACCGTGCAGCTCAACGTCAGCTACCCGCTCGGCAACAGCAGCCAGGAAGTGAACGTGGCGCGGTCGAAGATTCAGCTGAATCAGGCCTCGGCGCAAATGCGTCAGGTCGAGCTGCAAATCGCCACGGAAGTGACGAACGCCGCGACGGCCGTGCAGAGCAACATCGAACGCGTACAAGCGGCGCAGTCGGCGCGCGAACTCGCGCAGCAGCAGCTCGAAGCCGAGCGCAGCAAGTTCCAGGTCGGCATGTCGACGAACTACCTCGTCATTCAGGCGCAGCGCGATCTCGCGACGGCGCAGAACAACGAGCTCCAGGCGATTCTGAATTATCGGAATTCGCTCGTGGAGCTCGATCGGCTCCAGCAGACCACGCTGCAAAACCTGAACGTCACGCTTGTCGGCACTGCGACAGGCGCCATCAGGTAACACGGCGTCAATCGAGGACTCATGAAACGCGCGATCATCATCCTTCTCATCATTGCCGCGGTGGGCGCCGGCGCCGGTGCGTACTACATGCGCCGCAACAGCGGCGAGGTGCAAGTCAACACCTCGCCAATCACGCGTGGCGAGATTATCGACACGGTCGGGTCGACGGGAACGCTTCAGGCGGTCACCACCGTGCAGGTCGGCAGCCAGGTATCGGGCAACATCTCCTGGCTGGGCGCCGACTTCAACTCGATTGTCAAAAAAGGACAGGTGATCGCGCGACTCGATCCGTCGCTGTTCCAGGCGCAGGTCGATCAGGCGAACGCAAATCTCGTCAAGGCGCAGGCCGACGTGGTCCGCGCACAAGCCGACGTCGATCGCGCGAAGGTCACGGTCGTCGATGCCAACCAGAAATTCGCGCGCGCGAAAGAACTCGACGCGAAGGGCCTCGAAACGCGGGCTGATTTCGATGCGGCGAAGATTGCTGTCGATAACGTGCAGGCCGCCCTCCAGTCCTCGCAGGCATCGTTCAGCTCTGCGCAGGCCGTCGTCACGCAGTCGCGAGCGAATCTCAACCAAGCGCAGGTGAACCTCGATCACTGCACGATCGCAGCGCCCATCGACGGCATTGTCATCCAGCGGAGCGTCGACGTTGGACAGACCGTCGCGGCCAGCATGCAGGCGCCGACGCTCTTCATCATTGCCGCCGACCTGACGAAGATGCAGGTCAACGCAAACATCGATGAAGCGGACGTCGGCCGCATCCGGCCCAACCAGAACGTGACGTTCCGAGTAGATGCGTATCCGGGCGAGGAATTTCAGGGTTCGGTCTCCCAGATTCGTCTGCAGCCCGTCGTCGTGCAGAACGTGACGACGTACGGAACGATCATCAACGTCCCGAATTCCGATCTGAAACTGAAGCCAGGGATGACGGCCAACCTGCGCGTCCAGATCGCCCGACGGCCCGATGTGCTTCGCATTCCAAACGCCGCACTACGTTTCCGTCCGACGACGGAAATGTTTACGGCGCTCAATCAGCCAGTGCCGCCGGAGGCGCAGCCGGGTGGTCGCGGTGGGCGGGGCGGCCGGCGCGGCGAGAACGCCTCCACCAGTCCCTCGCCCGCTCCAGCGAATAGCGGTGCGGCGCAGGCGAACGCCGCCACCCCATCGGCAACAGCAGGCGCCGCGGCGCAAGGTCAACGTGCAGACAACGCGGCAGCGAAAGCGGCCAGCGGCCAGGCGTCGGACAGCGGACGCCGGAACTTCAACCGCGATGGCAACGCCGCGGGTGGGTTCGGCGGAGGCGGTGGTGGCGGAGGATTCGGACGCGGCGGCGGCCAGGGCGGTTTCGGCGGAGGCGGCTTTGGAGGCGAGGGCGGCGGTGGCGACCGTCAGGCACGCATGCTCGAACGGTTCAAGGGCATGTCGCCGGACGAGCAGAAGCAGTTCATCGAACGGATCAAAGGACGTGGCGGCGACACGAGTGTGTTCGAGAAAGCGATCGCACCGGCTGGCAAGAAAAAGACAGAGTCGCCGACGCAATCCGCCGCAACGATCGACGCGCTATTCGCGCCGCTTCCGACCGTCGAACGTCCGGGACGCGCATGGCTGTACGTGGACAAGCAACTGAAGGCCGTGAATTTCCGCACCGGCATTACTGACGGCACCAATACAGAACTCGTGAGCGGTGACGTGCAGGCCGGCAACGAGGTCGTCACTGGCATCGTGCTCCCAAATGCGAACCGCGCGACCGCTGCAGGAGCTGGCAATCCGTTCCAGCAGGGCAATCGCGGTGGCAACTTTGGCGGCGGATTCCCGGGTGGCGGACGAGGCCGGTAGCACTGATGCCGCTGGTCATTTCCGTCAAAAACCTCGTCAAGACGTACGTCGTCGGCGAGGTGGAGGTCCGCGCGTTACGCGGCGTGAATCTCGACGTAGAGCGCGGAGAATTTCTTGCCGTAACCGGACCATCGGGCTCCGGCAAGTCGACGTTTATGCATATCGCTGGATGCCTCGATCGGCCAACGTCCGGCCAGTATTTTCTCGATGGCGACGACGTTTCGAGGATGTCGAAAGATCAGCTCGCCGCCGTCCGCAACAGAAAGATCGGCTTCGTGTTCCAGGGCTTCAACCTGCTGTCACGCACGTCGGCCCTCGACAACGTCGAGCTGCCGCTGCTGTACGGCGGCGGCCTGAAGGGGCCCGAACGACACAAACGCGCGGTAGAGGTTCTGAATCTCGTGGGCCTGGGACAGCGGACTGATCATCATCCGAACCAGTTGTCTGGCGGTCAGCAGCAGCGCGTCGCCATCGCGCGCGCGCTGATCAACGAACCGGCAATTCTGCTCGCGGACGAGCCAACCGGGAACCTCGACACGCGAACCAGCATCGAAGTAATGGATATCTTTCAGAAGCTGAATCGAGAACGTGGGATCACGGTATTGCTGATTACACATGAAATAGATATCGCCGAATACGGGACGCGCATCGTCGCGTTTCGTGACGGCCAGGTCGTCGCTGACAAACCCGTCGTGAAACGGCGGCTTGCGCAGGATGAGTTGGCTGCTTTGCCGCCGCCGCAGCTCGTGTAGCGTTCAAGGAAGAACACATCATGTCGATCTTCATGATTTTTCGCATCGCACTGAAGGCGCTCAATCGCAACAAAATGCGCACCGCGCTGACCATGCTCGGCATGATCATCGGCGTCGCCGCCGTGATCACGATGGTCGCGCTCGGCACGGGCGCGCAGTCGTCGATCGAAGCCCAGATTGCGACGGCCGGCACGAACATGATTCAGGTGCAGGCGGGAAACTTCACGCAGGGCGGAGTCCGTCAGGGTCAGGGCAACGCCAGCACGCTCACGCCCGACGACGCGGCTGAAATCGCCAAGCTGCCTGGCGTTCAGTACGCCGCGGCGGGAATTCAAACGCGCGGACAGATGATCGCCGGCAACCAGAACTGGAATACACAGGCGCAAGGCACCGATATCGATTACCCGCTGATCCGTTCGTGGAACATCGCGGAAGGCGCGTTCTTCACTGCGATCGATGTGACGACAGCGTCGAAGGTCGTCGTGATTGGTAGCGTCGTCCGAGATCAGTTGTTCGGCGGAGATGTCGATCCGGTGGGACAAGTGATTCGCATCCAGAACCAGCCGTTCACCGTTGTCGGCGTACTCGCCTCGAAGGGACAGACCGGCGTTGGCCAGGATCAGGACGATGTCGCGTTAATGCCGTACACGACCGTCATGAAGAAACTGCGCGGCGTCACCTTCATCCAGAACGTGCAGGTGTCGGCGGCGTCGGCCACCGAGGTGACGGCCGTCGCCGATCGCATCGCGTCGCTCCTGCGCGTCCGCCACAAGATCCAGCCGGGTGATCCGGACGACTTCATGGTGCGCACGCTTGAAGAGATGGCCAGCGTCCGCAAGGAAGCCACGCAAACAATGACGGCGCTGCTCGCCAGCATTGCCGGCGTGTCGCTGCTGGTCGGCGGGATCGGCATCATGAACATCATGCTTGTGTCTGTCACCGAGCGGACGCGCGAGATCGGCTTGCGCATGGCCATTGGAGCGCGTGGACGCGACGTGCTGCTGCAGTTTCTTGTTGAAGCGGTCGTGCTCAGCCTTTTCGGGGGCGGCATTGGAATCGTACTGGGATTTGCGTTCTCACAAGGTGTCACCATCTGGCAGGGTTGGCCGACTGCAGTGTCGGCTGATTCCGTCGCGATCGCGTTCGGTTTTGCCGCAGCGATCGGCGTTTTCTTTGGGTTCTATCCGGCGCGCAAAGCGGCCGCGCTCGACCCAATCGATGCGTTACGTTTCGAGTAACCGAGTAACATATCTTCGTCATGCGTGAACGCGTTTTACTTACATCTCTTTTAGCGCTGACGCTTGCCGCGTGCGGTGACTCGCGTCCGAATCCCGGCGTTGGCGTCGCGGGCGCCGGCGGAGGACGCGGCCGCGGCGACCAGACCGTGCCCGTCACCGTCGCGTCTGTCGTCCGGAAGTCGATGCCGATCGAAATTCGTGTGATCGGCAGCGTCGAGCCGTACTCGGTTGTCTCCGTCCACGCGCAAATCACCGGTCAGCTCACCGCCGTCAACTTCAAAGAAGGGGACGACGTCGCGAAAGGCCAGGTCCTCTTCACGCTCGATCGCCGTCCGCTCGAAGCGGCGCTGCTGCAGGCGCAGGCGAACCTGCAGCGCGACATCGCGCAGTCCGCCAATGCGAAATCTGTCGCCCAGCGATATGAGGATCTCTCCGCGAAGGGAATCGCGACGCGGGAGCAGCTCGAAACCAGCCGGGCAAGCGCGGCGGCACTCGAAGCGACAGCCGAAGCCGATCGCGCCGCTGTCGAAAACGCAAAGGTGCAGCTGCAGTATGCGACCATCGCGTCGCCGATTGCCGGCCGCACGGGCGCACTGATGGTGCACGAAGGCAATCTCGTGCGCGCCGCCGACCAGTCGCCGCTCGTCGTCATCAATCAGGTCGCGCCGATCTACGTCTCTTTTGCCATTCCTGAATCCCGCCTGCCAGAGCTGAAACGCTACCTGGCGAAGGGCACGCTTGCCGTCGAGGCGAAGCCGCCGAACGACGAGGCCCCGTCGTCGCATGGCCACATCACCTTTGTGGACAACAACGTCGACCAGACGACCGGCACGATCAGAATCAAAGCGACGTTCACGAACGAAGATCATCGGCTCTGGCCAGGACAGTTCGTCAACGTCATCGTCGCGCTCACAAAAGATCCGACCGCAGTGGTCGTGCCGACGGCTGCGGTGCAGGTGGGTCAGCAGGGTCAGTACACCTACGTGGTGAAGGCTGACAAGTCCGTGGAATACCGGCCGGTGGTCGTAGAGCGCACGGCTGGCCTCGAAACCGTCATCAAAAATGGCCTCAAGCCTTCGGAAACCGTCGTCACCGACGGTTATCTGCGCATCGTTCAGGGCAGCCACGTAAGCATCAAAGGCGAAGAGACGCAGGTCGCGCCATGAATCTTTCTGAAATCTTCATCAAGCGCCCGGTCACGACGACGCTCGTCATGCTGGGCATTCTCGTGTTCGGCACGATGGCATACCGCTCGCTGCCGGTGTCGGATCTCCCGACGGTGGACTTCCCCACCATTCAGGTCAATGCATCGCTGCCGGGCGCGAGTCCGGAGACGATGGCGGCCACGGTCGCACTGCCGCTCGAGAAACAGTTCGCTGGCATCGCCGGCCTTACCAACATCAATTCGACCAGTCTGCAGGGCTCGACGAACATCACGCTGCAGTTCGACCTGAGCCGCAACATCGACGCCGCCGCGCAGGACGTGCAGGCGATGATCGGCCGGACGGCGCGCGCGTTGCCGCCGCAGATGCCGGCGCCGCCGTCCTACCAGAAATCGAATCCGGGCGACCAGTCGATCATCCTGCTGGTGCTGCGGTCGCCGACACTTCCGCTGTCGATGATCGACGAGTACGCGCAGCAGACGATCGCGCAGCGCCTGTCGATGGTCGACGGTGTCGCGCAGGTCGACGTTTTCGGATCGCAGAAATATGCCGTCCGCATCGATCTCGACCCGCGTGAGCTCGCATCGCGGGGCATCGGCATCGATCAGGTCGCCAACGCGGTGACCAGCGCGAACTCCAACGTGCCGACCGGCACGATTTACGGCGAGAAAACCTTCGTCGTGCAAACCAACGGCGCCCTGATGCACGCGGCGCAGTATGGTCCGACCATCGTCGCCTACCGCAACGGCAATCCGGTACGGCTGGACGAAGTCGCGCATGTATTCGACGGCGTCGAAAACGATCGATCTGCCGCGTGGCAGGCCGGCGAACGCTGCGTAATGATCTCCATCCGCAAACAGCCTGGCACCAACGTCGTCGAGGTCGTCGACCGCATCAAGGCGCTCCTGCCGCAGATGAAGGAACAGCTGCCGGCGGCGATGTCGCTCGACACGAGAAACGATCGCTCCGCGACGATTCGCGAATCGGTCCGCGATGTCAAAACGACGCTGCTCGTGTCGATCGTGCTGGTCGTTCTCGTGATTTTCCTGTTCCTCCGCAACGTCTCCGCGACGCTCATCCCCAGCCTGGCGCTTCCGGCGTCGCTCGTGGGCACGTTCACGGTGATGTACCTGCTCAACTACAGCCTCGACAACCTGTCGCTGATGGCGCTCACGCTGTCGGTCGGCTTCGTTGTGGACGACGCGATCGTGATGCTCGAGAACATCGTGCGTCACATGGAAATGGGCAAGCCGCCGATGCAGGCGGCCTACGACGCATCGAAGGAAATCGCGTTCACCATTCTCTCGATGACGATCTCGCTCGCCGCGGTCTTCATCCCGGTGCTGTTCATGGGCGGCATCGTCGGCCGCCTCCTCCACGAGTTCGCCGTCACGATCGGCGTCGCGATTCTGGTGTCGGGCTTCGTGTCCATCAGCCTGACGCCGATGCTCGCGAGCCGGTTCATCAAGCCGCCGCACGCGCAGAAGCACGGCTGGTTCTACAACGCGTTCGAGCGGATGTTCGATTCATGGCTCTGGCTGTACGACGTGACGCTGCGGATCACGCTGCGCCATCGTGCACTGACGATGGCCGTGTCGGTGCTGCTCCTCGTCGGCACCGTCTATCTGTTCACGATCGTGCCTAAGGGCTTCCTGCCGAGCGAAGACCAGGGCCGGTTCATGGTCAACACCGAGGCCGCGCAGGGCATCAGCTATGAGGATATGGCGCGCCATCAGAAGCAGGTGGCCGACCTGATCTCGAAAGACCCCACCGTCTATATGGCGAACGTGATGGTCGGCGCCATCGGCAACAACGGCGGTGCACTCAATACGGGCCGCATCTGGGTGGAGCTGAAGCCGCGCGCAGAGCGCAACGTATCGGTCGACCAGTTAATTGCG
>Ga0170475_100053702_pt1 | contig 13303 bp, 1 predicted proteins | sample Soicark_Litter_5_FD_111474 | JGI IMG/M metagenome (GOLD analysis project Ga0170475, IMG submission 111474) | Avena fatua rhizosphere microbial communities from Hopland, California, USA. Combined Assembly of 48 SPs | reverse complement strand
GTCGTCGCCGCTGCCGTCCGCCGCGCGCGTGTCGCTGATGTACAGGCCGTCGAACAGCAGCTCCGGGTTGCGGAAGCCGCCATTGAAGAATTCCTTCAGGCCGAGCGTGTCATAGCCGATGGGGCCGAAATCGATCAGCGCGCCGAGCGAGCCGGTGATCGACACGCCGAGCGGGCCGAAGATCGGGAAGAACTGCGTGTAGGAGAACTTGAAATCGAGCGGCGGCAGGTCGAGCGCGATCAGCGTCACGTCCTTGCCCATCAGCAGGCCGAAGATCTGGCTCGGGTCCTGGAATACCGGGAAGGAGATGAAGTCGCCGAAGCTGTGGCCGGCGAAGCCGTTGCTGAACGAGCGCGTGGTCTCCGAATGCGCGCCGGTGGAGGGCGCGCTGGCAAGGGCACTGCCGAAATCGAAGCCCGAGGTGTCCGGCAGCGCCACGCTGCTGCGGTCGAAGTTCGGGTTGGACAGGTCCGGCATGGCGCCGGCGCTGCGGTCGAAGATGACGAAATCACCGAACGGAATGATCAGGCTGCCGACTTCTTCGGGGTCCGGGATGCTGTTGACCAGCGTGATCACGTCGGCGATGGCGTAGATCAGGTCGGCCTTGACGTAGCCCGTCATGCCGGCGATGTCGATCAGCGTGATCGGCGAGCCGGCCAGATCCGAGATCACCGGGATCGGCGAGGTGAGCACGTCGATCAGCGGCTGCAGCGGCTCGGTGACCTTCTGCACCTCGTGCACCACCGGCGCAAGGAAGTCGGAGATGAAGGTGCCGAGGTCGAGGCCGATGTCGCGGAATTCGACGATCTGCAGCCCCTCGGTGATGGCGTTGCCGATGTCGGATAGCTGGACCAGCTCGCCTTCGTCGCGGTTGCCGATGTGCCAGTCGAGGAAGAAGTCGCCGACGATCTTCGGGAACACCTTGGACGCCGACTCGCCGACCAGGTCGCTGTTGAGCTTGAGCTGCAGGCCCAGGTCGACCACCGCCTCGGCGGCGATGCCGACGTCCACGCCGATGTTGCCGAGGTCGGCGAAGCCGAGCTTGGTGTCCGACGGGTTGACGCGGTTCTTGACGTCCACGCCGAGCGTGGCGCCGAGGTGCGTGTCGCCCTTGTCGTCGGCGTCGAGCTGCAGGAACGCGAGGCGCCCGGTGAGGCCCGCGCCGGGCAACGTGACGTCGACGTTGAGCTCGAGCTCGTTCTGGTCCGAGACGTCGAGGTAGAAGCCCTGGTGCATGTCGACGCCGAAGCCGAAGTCGAGCTTCCAGTCGATGTTCGCCTGCACCGCGCCGCGCGTCTCGAGGCCGAGGCCCGGGATGCCGATGTCGAAGTTGATGCCCGCGCCGGCGTCGACCAGCGTGCCGCCGAGCTGCAGGTTCCACTGCATGAAGATGTCGTTCAGCGCCACGCCGACGTCGTCGACGTTGGTGTCGAGCGCGATGTCGGCGATGGTGACCAGGCCGTCGTCGTTGCGATCGCCCAGCACGTTCAACTGGTCGTGCAGCAGCTCGAACAGCTTTTGCGAGATGTAGTTCTGGTCCGGGCTCGCCGCGGTCTCGACGGCGTTGCGCAGCCCGTCGATGAAGTCCTTGCGGAAGGTGCCGATGGCGTCAGCCGCGCCGGAGAGCTGGTCGCCGATGAGCGGCAGCGTAAGCCCGCCGATCTCGCCGTCGAAGCCGTCCTGCAAGAGGCCGAGGAAGCCGTCGACCCCGTCGATGATCAGGAGCAGGTTCTGCACCGGGCTGAACTGGCTGAAGTCCAGCGAGAACAGATCGTCGGGCACGGCGATGAAGTCGCTGCCGGTCGGGCCGACCGTGCCGTGCAGGTCGAAGCCCTCGTCGGCGTTCAGCGTCAGCGTGCCGCCGACCTCGATCGCGCCGCGGAAGATCGACGCGCTCGGGAAGTACACCGGCAGGCTGCCATCGACGGTGGCGCTGAACTGGATGTCGAACGAGTCGCCGAAGTTGTCGAGCAGGCTGGATAGCAGGATGCGCTTGTCGTCGCCGCTGCCGACTAGCGCGCTATCCTTGAGCCCCAGCTCCAGGCCCACCGCGATCTGCGCGTCGCCGTCGATGATGCGCGCGCCGATCGGGCCGAGCGCCGCGGTGAACGAGATGTCGTCGGCGCCCGCGACCAGCGCGAAGTTGTCGCCCGGATTGCCCAGGCCGCCGCGGATTCCGGTGTCGCCGAAGATCCAGAACTGGTCGAGATGGTTGAGGTCGATGCCGACGTCGAGCACGAAATCCAGCTCGCCGTCGGCGCGCAGGTCGGCGTTGCCCGAGAGCTCGACCGCGCCGCCGGCGAGATCGAGGCCGAGGTCGATCGGCAGCGAGCGCGAGAAGTTGGGCGAGAAGTTGAGCTTGACGCGCAGGATGCTGTCGGCGCCATCGGTCACGACGTCGAGCTGCAGCAGGTCGCTCGCCGCCGGGATGCCGAAGGCCTCTTTCAGCTTGTCCTCGAGCACCTGCACGGTGCCCGCGGGGTTCTGCTGCACGTCGTTCAGCGCGGCAGCGAAATCGTCCGCGAACGACAGCAGGTCGTTCACGCTCATGTTGATGAGCGGGATGTCCTGGTTGAGGAAGTCGAATTCCTGGAACTGCTGCAGGAACTCCACCAGCGCGTGCAGGGCGGCGATGATGTCGGCGAAGCCGATGTTGTCGAAGTTGAGCAGGTCCTCGAACCCGGTCGTGGTGATCACGTAGCCCGGATCGCCGTCGTCGCTGCCGTCGATGAGCTCCGACAGGTCGACGGTGATCGCGAGGTGCGGGTCCGCGGTGCTGATGGACGAGAACGAGGGCGACAGGCTGATGCCGAGGTCGAAGCTGCCGCTGCCGTCGATGTTCGGGCCGTCGAAGAAGTCGCCGATGTGGGCGATGTTGTCGATCAGGTCCTTTAGGGTGATCTTGGCGTTCGCGTCGAACGCGTCTGCATCCGCCGGCTTGAGGCCGACGTCGACGCTCGCCGTGAAGTTGCCGGTGCCGTGCGCCTCGATGCCGACGAAGCCGAAGCGCGCCGCCGCGTCCAGGCCGCCGACGTCGCTGATCGACAGGCTCGCCGCGGCGTGCGCGTTGCGGATGAAGACACGGTCGAGCGGGTCGATGCCGCCGAGCTGGCCGCCTTCGAACGTGCCGTCGGCCGGGTCGTTGACCGGGTCGGTGGTGTCGGCGCCGAGGATGCCGAGGTCCGACGCCGCGGTGTTCGGCCCGATGAAGACTTCCGTGGTGTTGCCGTCCTGGTCGAGGTCGTGTACGTCGACCTTCGCTTTGGAGCCGGCTGCGTTGACAACGCGGAACACCGTGCTGCCGGTGGTGTCGTCGGTGAGCTTGATACGCGTGCCATCTTCGCTGTAGCCGACGTGCACGTGGCCGCCGGTCTGGGCAAGCACCATGCTCGCCACATCGCCCAGCGTGCCCGCACCGTCGAGCGACACGCCGTACACGGTACCGTTGCGCGTCGTGATGACCAGGTCGTCGGATCTTCCGGTCGCAGCGCCGATTCCGAGCTGGCTCGACGCGGCGCTGTTGGGCGAGCTGATGGCGAATCCGGTGGCGCCGGCTTCGATGGTCGAGAACACCAGGCGCTTGCCGAGCGAGCTCACCGACACCTTGCCCGTGAAGCCGGCGCTGTCCATGGCGCGCTGCACGTCGGCGACCACGTCGAGGATGTTGCGGTTGGCGGTCGTATCGGTGCTGCGCACCGTCACCGTGACCGGCGCGCCGCCGTTGACGCTGCTCAGGCTTGCCTGGAACGTGGCGTCGGACAGCAGGCGGCCGACGAAGCCGGTGACCGGCGCGGCCGCCTTCAGCTGGATCTTGCCTTCCACGCTGTTGGCGGCGAAGAGCTTCAGCTTGCCGTCGACGGTGCTCGCGCTCTGGCTCGCCCCGAAGCCGATCTGCGTCACGGCGGGATTGGCCGCCGATGCCGTGAGCGAGAACGAAGTCACGCCGGGCAGCGCGCCCAGCACGACCTTGGTGCCCTCGCGGCCGGCCTGGATCTTTGCCCCGAGACCGGCCGCCGCGAGCGCGGCGTTGATGTCGTCGACCAGATCGTCGACCGTCGAATTGGACCGGGTTCCGGCCGCCGTGCCGTCGGTGCTCGACTTGGCGACGGTCACCGCGACCGGCGTCTGCCCGTTCACCACGAGGTTGAAGGTGGCGTCGCTCGCCAGCTGTCCGTAAGTCGCTTCCGCGTTCTGCGAGGCGCGGAATCCGATCTGCGAGATCGCCGTGCTGCCGGTTTGCGCGCTGAGCGAGAACGCGGTGACGCCGGCGAGGCCCTTGAGAACCACGCGCTCGCCGTCGCGCGCCGCCATGATCTGGCCCGAGAGCGACGCCGTGGCGAGCGCAGCGTTCACGTCGACCACTAGGTCGTCCACCGTCACGTTGTTGGCAGCGTTGGCCTTCAGCACCGTGACGGTGACCGGCGCGGCGCCGTTCACCGCCAGCTGGAACACCGCGTCGTCGGTGAGCTGACCCGAGGCCGTCTGCACGTCGGCCACCGCGGCAATCGACTGCAGGTCGCTAAAGGTGATGCCGTCCTTCAGCGTCGAGAGCTCGGTTTCGTCGCTCAGCGGGATCGCGCCCTCGTTGCCCAGGTACAGGCCGAGCGTGAGGCTGAGGCCGCCGCCCGCTGACAGGCGCAGCGTGCTGTCGCTGCTGAGCTCGGCGATCGGCGCCAGGTCGAGCAGCGCGAAATTGAGCGGAACGTCGACGAAGCCGAGATTGTCGGTGCTCGCCGGATCACCGATCGCGAGGTCGAGGGTAAGCTCGTCGGTCGCCGCGTCGTAGTGGACGATATCGGGCAGCTGGAAGATGTTGATCAGCCGCTCGACCAGGTCGTCGACCGTGGTGAAGGTGGGCCGGTTGCTGCCGTCGAGCAGCTTGCGCCGGTCGTTGCCGGTGCCGGTATTCGCTGTGGTGCTCGCCGCCGAAACGTTGACCATCACGGCGGCGGCGCCGTTGATGGCGATCTGCAGCGTGACGTCGCCGGACAAAACGCCGTTTGCCGGCGCAAGGATGGCGCCCAGCAAGCCGAGGCGCGCATCGCTGGTCGTTGCCGACTGCACCGCGCCGAAGCCCAGGCCGTTGCCCGAGACGCTGAAGGCGTTGACGCTGCCGTCGATGGCGAAGAGCTCGATCTTGCCGCCGCTCACCTCGGCGGCGAGCTTGGCGCCCAGACCCGCGGAAGCGAGCGCGGCGTTGATGTCGGTGGCGAGCTTGTCCGCGCCATCGGTCCCGTCGCCGCCGTCGTCGAAGAGCAGCGTGTTCTGCACCAGGTCGGCGAACTTGAGCACCTCGTCGAGCGCCGCGCCGACGAACGGAATGTCGTCGGCGGAAAAGCCGCGGCGGAAGTCGTCCAGCCAGTTCGTGATCTGCCCGAGCAGGCTGACGAACGTCCCGGCGTCCATGTGCGTGAAGTTGAAGAGCTCGGGGAAGGTCGGCAGCGTGACTTCGAGCGAATCGAAGTTGGTGACGTCCGGCCAGTCGAGGACGAGCGTGGTGTCGGGCCCGGCGCTCACGCCGAGGAACGGCGCGCTGATCGGCAGCTCGATGTGCGCGTCGGCCGCGAACTGCGGCGTCACCGACGACAACCTGTCGAGCAGCGCCGAAAGATTGATGCGCTCGCCCGGCGCGCCGAGCGAAACGGAAAGCGTGGCATCGGCGCTGGCCGAGCCGTCGACGATGTCGATGGCGAGGAAGCCGAAGCGCGCCGAGGCATTGACGTGCTCGGCGGCGAGCGCGAGCGAGGCGCTGAGCGAGGCGTCGTCGATGAAGACGAAGTCCGCCAGGTCGTCGGTCACCGGCACGTAGTTGAGGTCGATGCCGAAGCCGAAGTCGAAGTTCAGCTCAGCGTCGATGCTCGCGTCGGTGCTCGCGCTGAAGCCCGCCAGGCCTTCGGCGAGGTCGAAGCCCATGCTGAGCGGCGCCTGCACGCCGAGCAGCGTCTGGTCCAGGCTGAGATGGAACTTCAGCAGCTTGGTGGCGGCGTCGTAGTTCGCGCCGATCACCGACGGGCTCAGGCCGAGGATCTCCGCCAGGCGCTCGGCGAACTCCTGCACCGTGGCGAAGGTCGGGTTGCCGTCCGCGCCGAGCAGCTTCGCCACGCCGGTGGCGGGATCGCCGTCGTTCAGGTCGTCGAACAGCAGCTTGTCGTGGACGAAATCGGTGAAGTTCAGGATCTCGTCGATCGCCGGGCCGACCACCGGCAGGCCGAGCGCCAGCTGCACCGCCTCGGTGGCGCGCAGCTCGTCGAGCTGGCCGGTGAGCTGGCCGATCAGCGTCAGGATCTGCGTCGCCGAGAGGTCGTTGAACTGGAAGAGATCGGCGAAGTTGCCGCCGACGAAATCGATGTCGTAGCTCGCCGGCTGGAACAGATGCGGGGCAGCAAAGGTCACTGTGCCGATCGAGCTCGGCAATCCGCTGAGCGGCGTGCTCAGCTCGATCGGCAGGTTGGCCGATGCCGTGCCGTCCAGCGTCACGCTGACGAAGGCGCCGAGATCCGTCAGCCCGTCGAGGAACTCGCCGAGGTCGATGCGTCCCGGGTGGCTGGTGCCCGGGTCGTTGAGCGAGAAGCTGAGCGTCGCGCTCGCGGTGGCGGTGCCGTCGACGATCGCGATGCCGGCAAAGCCCACGTGCGCGAGCGCATCGACGTCGTCCGCCGTGATCTCGAGCGTCGCGCTCGCCGAAGGGTCGCGGATGAAGAACCACTGCGTGGGCGGGTCCGCCGCAAGCTGCGCACCGATGTCGATGCCGACGGTGAGCTCGAGATCCAGCGTGCCCTCGATGCTCGCGTCGGTGGAGAAATCAAGGCCCGCGACGCCGTTGCCGAGGTCGAAGCCAAGGTCGAGCGGGCTAGTGGCGGCGAAACTCTTCGAGAAGTCGAGGTGCCATGTCAGCTCGCCGTCCTCGTACGCGAGCCCGAATTCTTCCGGATCGATGCCCAGCCGCGAAGCGAGGCTGTCGACCAGCTCCTGGATGGAGCCGAAGTTGGCCTGGCCATGCGCGTTGGTCAGCGGATCGATGATGTTGTGGCTGATGAAGCCCGCCACATCGGCGATGCCGCTCAGCGTCCCCTGCAGGAACGGGATGTCGACGCCGTTCAGCGTGGCGGAGAACTGGCCGAGCTGCTCGATCTGGTCGAGCACCGGCTGCACGTCGACGGAGAGGAAGTCGAGCAGATCCTGCGCCGGTCCCGCGCTCGCGCTGACCGAAACGCTGCCCGCATGGGTGACGTCGGCCCAGGTGAACGTGATGTTGGCTTCGCCCAGATCGAACGGCGCATCGCCCCCGGGGAAGAAGGCCGCCACACGAGCGTCGGTGGTGAAAACGAAGTCGTCCGCCGATGAGCCCGTAATGGCGAAGTCGAAGGCGTTGGCGAGCGCCGTGGGCGAGACGACAGCCGCGAGCAGCTCGTTCAGCCGCACCATGTTGCCGCCCGACGGATCGACCAGCGTGAGGTCGAGCTCGAGGTCGGGATCGACCGTCAGGCTGGCGTCGGCGAGGCGCACGTCGAGGAAGCCGACGCGGCCGCCGGCCTGCAGCTCGTCGCCTTCGAGCGTGATGTGGCTGATCTTGAGGCGGGTCTCCCCGCCGGTAGTCTCGATGAAGAAGCCGTCGGCGTCCGTGCCGAACACCATGTGCAGCTCGACGTCCGCGCCGACGTTGACCGATCCGCTCAGGTCGATGTTGCCGCCGAGGTAGCTCGTCAGCACGTCGAGAGCCGCCTCGCCTTCGAGGTGGCGCTTCACGGTGGCGTCGAAGCGGGTAACGCCGCCGACCTCGGTGAAGCTAACGTTTTCCTCGCTATCCAGCGCTTCGAGCATGTCGTGCAGCTGCTGGGCGGTCAGGGAAGCGACCTGGTCGAGGCCGAAGCCGTCCGGGCCTTCCTCTAGCAGGCGGAGGAAACCGGTGGCCACCGGAGCGAACGGCTCCGAGGCGCCCGGATTCGGGACCGGCACGCCGCCGCCCGCGGCTTCTTCCCCTTCGTCCGAAGCCGGGTTCGGATTGGCGGTACCGCGGCCCGAGAGCGCGCTCGGCAGGGTCTTGCCTACCAGCGCGATTTCATCGGCGGAGCCGGTCGCCCACTGGTCGAGGAAATTGAACAGGCCTTGCAGGCCGCCGGCCACCTTCTCGCCGTCGCTCGCCTCTGCGATGGAGTTGGTGACATGGTCCGCGGCGACGTTCTGGTAGACCACCTCCTGCACGCTCAGATTGCGCGCATCCACGACGGTGATGGTCGTCTGCGGGTCCTCGACGTCGGTGAAGACGGAAGCCGCGCCACCGCCCTCGAGCACGAGCGCGTTCTCGTCACCGGGGCCGCCGTCGAAGAAGACGCCGTCGACCATGTCGAGCGGTCCGGCGCTGCTGTCGATGGTGAGCGTATCGTTGCCGCCCAGTCCATAGACCTCGATCTTCTGCAGCGAGGTGATCGGCAGCGTGTAGATGACGTCCTCGGTCAGGTTGACAAGGACGTCCACCAGCGAGGCGTTGTCCGGGTTGCGCCGGATCTTGATCAGGTCGTCGCCCTCGGTCCCATCGATGCGCAGCACGCTCTCAGCCGCGAGGAACTGGTCGGCTGCAGCTACGGACCACACTCCGCGGCCCAGGGTAGCCGCGATGAGCATGTCGTCGCGCGAGAGGTTGCGCGGGTTATCGAACTGAGCGGCGGTGCGCTCGGTGAGATCGAGGTCGAACACCAGCGCGTTCGGCAGGTTGGAACCGACCTCCGTCCACACCACGCCGGCCGCCGGATCGATGGCGCGGAAGACGCCGGCCACGCCGCCCGCGAGCAGCACGTCGTGGCCCGGCACGCGCATGAACTCCAGGCTGCGCACCTCGGGATGGATGAGGCGCTGCGAGATCAGCTGCCAGTCGTCGGCCCCCACGCGCTTGAACACGCCGACATCGGTGCCGGCATAGGCGACGTCGTGGTCGTTGTCGTCGAGGACGATGTCGTAGATGAAATTCGCCGCACCGATGCGTTCGGTGCTGAAGTCGCCCGCGACGCCCGTATCCGTGAAGCGCACGAGCACGTTGTTGCCGCGCGCGGCGTAGATCACATCGGGGTTCGGGGTGCCGTTCTTCTTCCCGCCATAGGCGAGCGCCGAGAACCATCCGCCGCCGCCGGCGCCGGCCGCCGGCGTGACCACGCGCGCGATGCTGTCGAGTCCTTCGAAGCGCGGCGTGCCACCACCGACGTTCACGCTGGCATAGAGGTTCCATTGCCCCATGAGCATGCGCGTGGGGTCGGCGGCGTTAACCACGTACGGCCACTTGGTGAAGCTGTCGATCAGGCCGCGGTCGCCGGTGGTGAGCGCGCTGAAGCGGTTCACCAGCGTGAGCGTGCCGGTGGCGCCAGCGCCGAAGTCGATCGCCGTGCCCGCGGCCGCGTTGGCCGCGCTGCTCGCGAGCTGCAGCGTGTTCGCCGTGGCGTTGGTGACGAAGTATTCCTGGGTCTCGAACAGGCTGCCCGGCATGGTGCCGGTGCTATTCAGCCAAAGGCGGTCGCCGTTGTTGAAGCCATGGCCGTTCGCGGTGAGAACGTTGGTCGCGGCATTGATGTTGGTGACCGTCACCGGCTGCGTGGCGCTCAGGCGAGCAAGATGGTCGCTGCCGGCGACCATCTGGCCGTTCGCGCCGAAGGTGCGCACTCCCATGAAGCGGAAGCTGTTCGACATGGTGTAGCGGATCACCTGGTCGAACCTGCCGTCGGCGTTGGTATCGATGGGAATCGCCGCCGCCGTGTTGCCGTCGCCCGGCCGCGCCAGCACGGCGACTTCGTTCCAGAACAGGCGCTCGTCTTCCTCGTCGGTAAAGGCGTCGCCGTCGTCGTTCACGCCGTTGAGAGGCGAGGGCTGCTCGGCGACGCCGTTGTCCTGCGTACCGCCGTAGATGACGTTGTTCAGCGGGTCGTACGCGATGGCGAGCATCTCCACCGAGCCGCGGCCGCCGTTCAGGTTGTCCCAGGACGTCGCCTGCAGCAACACGCCGCTGAACGTGCCGGGATTGACGAGGAGGTTATCGCTGGCGGCGAGCGTGATGCGGGTCGCGGTGAGCGCGGCGATGGTGTACTCGCCGAGCGACACGATCGGCCCGGGCCCTGGAACGGTGTAGACGCCGAGCCGCTGCCCGACGGCAAAGCCGTCCGTGATGAAGCTCCCGGCGGCCCGGCTGATGGTGTCGGGATTTGCGTTGGCAAACGTGAATGTCCCGGACGTCTGCACCAGCGTGGTGGGGCTGCGCCAGCGGTACAGGCCGCCGTCGTCGCCCTCGAGGATCTGGTTGTTGGCGTCGAACTCGATCACCCGCGCGTCGGGGTGCGAGCCGGTGGGCTTGTTCGCCCGCGACACCTGGCCGCCATTGGGCGCGGTGCGGTTGTCCCACCAGAAGAGGTTCGCGCCGGCGCTCTGGGTATCGCCGCCGATGAACACGTTGCCGGCGGCGTCCACGTTGAACGCCGTGTTGCGCACCCCTTGCTTGCCGACGTGGACCTGCGGCTGCACGCCGTTCGGCGTCGAGGGCAGCGCGTTCGCGCCGCTGATGAGGATGTTATTGACGCCGCCGATGCCGCCTTCGGCCGTGACCGCGGTCGACAACGTCAGGACGTTGTTCGTGACGTTCGTGATGGTGAAGCTGGCGTTGTTGTTCGCGCTGCCGGAAACGGTGATGCGGTGGCCGACCATGAAATTGTCCGCGCGCCAGTCGCCGGCTGCGCGCGTGATGGTCGAGCCGGCGAACGTCAGGTTCGGGTTGCCGCTGAGACCGATCAGCGTCTCGGACACCTGCAGCACCCGGTGCCCATTGGTCGGACCTTCCGCCACCAGGTTCGAGCCGGCCTCCAGCGTGAGCGTGTCGGCGGTGACGGCGGTGACGTGGTAATTGAAGTCGTTGTTGACGGTTCCCCGCACCGCGATTAGGCGGCCGGCGACGAAGCCGTCGTCGATCCAGCTGCCGGCGGCCCGGACAATCGTCGGCGTGGCGCCCGTGTTGAACGTGAGGTTCGGGTCGCCCTGCATCGACTTGTCGACCGAGTCCGCCGTCATGCGCGGCGCGGCGTTGGTCCCCACCAGCGCCCAGTTGGCGTCGGTCGGGGCCTTGCGGAACACGCCGAGCAGCCACTCAGTCTTGCCGATCATGGCGGCGTAGACCGCGTTCGTGTCGGACAGCCGGTCGTTCTGCACTGCAAGGACGATGCGGCCGGCACCGGCGGCGGTCTCGCTCGCCGTATCGGCGCCATTGACAGCGTCGTTGTCGACGCTGTCGTTCGCCACGGTGAGGCCGCCGTTGATCGGCGTCCAGTTTTCGCCGGCGTTGTCCGACTGGTAGACCCCGCCGCCATTCACCGCGGCATAGATGCGGCTCAGGTTGCCGGGATCCTGGGCGAGGTCGGTGACCGAACTCGCCGGGAACTGGTAGTCGCTCGGCGTTGCGGGCGGCGCGACCAGCTCGGTCTTGGTAAAGCTCGTTCCACCATCGGTGCTGCGGAAAATTCCGCCGCCGCGCGTCACCCGCTGCTCAATGCCGTCATCGGTGCGGGTGTTGCTGACGCTTGCGATCGTGCCGACCATGACTACGTCGTGTCCGTCGACCCGCGTCGCGACGATCGAGGAAATCGGAAGCCCGGCCATATCGGTCGGGGTGATGAGGCTCCAGGTGCTGCCCCCGTCGGTGGAGCGCATAAGCCCGACGGAGGCGCCGCCGGCAAAGAAGTTGCTGAACTGGCCCGTGCCCGCGTACAGCACCAGGTTCTCCACTGGCGTGTCGACCGTGACGGCGTTGCCGGCATTGTCGTGCGTGCTGATGACCAAGGCGCCGATCGCCAGCGACGGGAACTGGTCGGTGAGCGCGGTCCAGCTTGCGCCGGCGTTGGTCGAGCGCCAGACGCCGCCGTTGACGGTGCCAACGTAGATGATGTTGGCGTTGTCGGGATGGGTCGCGATGGCCTGGACCGCTCCAGCCCACGGCTGGCCGCGGAAAGTCGGGAACGCGGTATTGCGATTGATCGGCGCGGGACCTTCCTCGGTCCAGTTCGGGATGCCGTTCGCCGTGAGGGTGAAATCGGCGCCGACGATGTGCTCGACGTTACGCACCTGGATGAGCGGGCTGTCGCCGTCAACCAGCATGTAGGAGCCGTCGGACAGCTTGATCGCAGACATCTCCACGGCGCGGCCGCTCAGGTCGAGCGTGTCGTCGCCGTCGCCGCCGTCGATGCGCACCGGCGAGTTGTGGAACAGCAGGTTGAAGTTGATCGTGTCGTTGCCGGCGCCTGCGTTCACCGTGAGGACTTCGCGCGGCTGCGAGACCGTGTGCGTTTCGAAGCCGCCATTGCCGCTGATCACGATCGGGGCGGTGACCACCAGGCCGCCGCTCACTGTGAGCACGTCCGCGCCGGCCGTACCGTTCACGACAGGATTGGTGATGGTCGCCGTGACGGTGACGGGCTCGAGTCCCAGGTATTCGATCACCTGCGTGTCGAGCAATGCGAAACCGGAATCGGGGCCGGTCGGGATGAAGTCGGCGGTCGCGTACGAGCCCTCGATCACCAGCGTGTCGAAGCCGCCCGGCCCGCCATCGAGGAATCCGCTCAGGCTGCCGCCCTGCTCGACGGTGAACGTGTCCTGATTGTCCGGCCGCCTAGGAGCACGTTGGCGCCGGCGTATTCCACGCCGTTCAGCGTGACCTCATCCTCGCCGGTGATGCGCCAGTCGTTGTCGCGGTTGCCACTCGCCACCAGCGCGTCGACGGTGCCGTCGAGGGAGACGAAGCGGCGCACGTCGGCCGAGCCGGTGTCGAGCTCGACGAAGCCGGTGTCGATCGGCGTGGCGGCGCTCGCGGCGGCGCGCAGCGCGGCGATGACCACCGTCGGGCTGGCGTGCATTTGCTCGACCAGCGCCGAGGTGAGCTGATCGCTATAGACGGTGGTGGCGAGCAGATCGGCGGCGACCGGCGTCGCGCCGTCGGCCGACAGCAGCAGGCGCTGCTCTAGCTGCTCTAGATCAAGCTTGCGTCGGAACGCGCGCCGCGGGACGCGGGCGCGATGTAACAGATGGCGCTCGTAGGGCGCGTTCAAAAAACGCACCCCACAGTGCCCGCGACGACGAAGTCGTGGCCTCCCCGAACCACTGCGCAACACCTCCCCCGAGCGAAAGCCAAGGAGGGACTCGACGGCGAATGGACTCGGAAATTGCGGCGGCCGCGACGGAATGCTCGCGCGGGCCACCAACTTTTCCGGGCGCTCCCCTGCGTCCCCTACCCAGATTTCTGACGCCGAGAATAAATGTCAGACAATTATTTGGGAAGCTAAAT
>Ga0170475_102440421_pt1 | contig 13305 bp, 3 predicted proteins | sample Soicark_Litter_5_FD_111474 | JGI IMG/M metagenome (GOLD analysis project Ga0170475, IMG submission 111474) | Avena fatua rhizosphere microbial communities from Hopland, California, USA. Combined Assembly of 48 SPs | reverse complement strand
TCGATCGGGTTCACCGATGCGGCGCGGCGGGCGGGCACGTAGCTCGCGAGCAGCGCCGAGATCGTCAGGATGGCGGCCGCGGCCGCAACCGTCGGCGGGTCCCACGACTGCACGCCGAAGAGCAGATGGCGCATCAGCGTGGCTGCCGTCACGGCGGCGATCACTCCAAGCGCGGTGCCCGTGCCAATCCACCAGGCGCTCTCTCCGAGCACGAGCCGGTAGACGGACCGGCGCTGGGCACCAAGCGCCATGCGCACGCCAATCTCGCGCGCCCGCTGGCCCACCGAGTAGGCGACGACGCCGTAGAGACCAACGACGCTGAGTACGAGAGCCATGACGGCAAAGGCTCCGACCAACCACGCGGATGAGCGGTGAAGCGACGTCGACGGCAGCCCGTTTATCCGCTCGGCCATGGTGGTCGGCTGTCCGACGAGCGCGCCAGGCTGGATCTCGCGGATCGCGGCGATTATCGACGGGAACAGAGACGCCTCACCCTGCGACGAACGAATCACAATATTGAATGCCGCCTCGTCAAAGGGGACATAGGCGCTCGGGTGCGCTGCCGTTTCAGGCGGGCCATCCTTGATATCCGCCACGATCCCGACAATCTCACGCGCCGGCGACCGAGGACCGCCGAATGCGATGGAGCGTCCGATTGGATCCTCGCCCGCGAAGTATCGCCGTGCCGCGGTTTCGTTGACGAGCATCACCGGTCTTGCCGAGGCGACCTCTTCCTCGGTGAAGGACCGGCCGCGCAGCAGCGTGGCCTGCAGCGTGCTGAAGTAATGCGCGCTGACCCGCCGCACCGGCCAGGTTTCCTTGAGCTGCTGATCTTCGGCGCGGCCCACGATCCAGAACATTGACGCGGGCGCGAGGCCTGGTCCCACCGGTAGCAGATCGACGTATCCGACGGCCCGGACGGCTGGTAAGGCGGCAAGGCGCTCCGCGACGCGGCGAGCGAGTGCGCCGGGTTGCTCCTCGTTCGTGCTGACCGCTCCACCCATGGCGCCCGTTCGAAGCGACATCGGTGTGACCGGTACCGCGATCAGGCCCCGTGCATTGAATCCGAGATCAACGTGGAGCAAGCGATGCAGGCTCTTCCCAAACAGTCCCGCGCTCACCAGCAGAAGCACCGCGACCGCGAGTTCCGCCACCACAAGGCGGGCGCCGAGGCGTCGCCAACGTCTTCCCCCGGAACCGCGAGTGCCGTCATCGAGTCCCACGAGCCTGCGTGAGAACGAGATGCGGAGCAGCGGCGTGAGCGCGAACACCAGCGCTGCGATCCCCGACACCGCGCACGCGAACGCGAGCAGACGGACATTCATGCCGATCCCCTCGACGAATGGCATTCGTCTGATCACGTCGGCAGGGACGAGGCCGAGAAGAAACCGGATACCGAATGAAGCGAGCATCAAACCGAGCGCCGTCGCGATAGCGCTCAGGGCCAACGCCTCCGTCGCAAACTGCAGCACGAGCCGCACAGACGAGGCACCGAGCGCATTGCGGACAGAGATTTCACGCGTGCGGGTGTCCGTGCGTGCCAGAAGCAGGGTCACCACGTTGATGCAGGCAATGACCAGCAGGAGTCCCGCGGCGCCCAGCAGCATCAGCAGAATGGGCCGGACGTCGCCGAGCATCACGTCGCGCAACGGGATCAGCTTCGCGATCTCCGGATTGCGGTGGTCGGCGGGATAGTCGTTTCGCAACTGCTCGAGCACGGAGGTCATGTTCGCGGCTGCCGTCTGTGCCGTCGCGCCATCGGCCAATCGTGCAATCGCCAGCATGCTGCGGCAGCGCCGCACGCCCGAGCAGCCTTGTGATCCGCGGGTCGTCACCCAGAACTCCGCGCGCTCTGCCATGGCGAACTGAAAATCCGCAGGGAGCACGCCGATGACGATATGTGGTTCGCCATCCGAGAGCCACGGTGCTTGCAGCGTCACCGTGCGGCCGAGGACGTCAGGACGGCCGCCGAACCGCGCCTGCCATGCGCCGTAGGAGAGCATCACGGTGGGCGGCGCCGAGGGTCCCTCTTCATCCCGATGAAAGTCGCGGCCGAGCAGCGGTTTCACACCGAGTGTTCGAAAAAACCCGCTCGCGACCCGGAGACCCGGCACGCGCTCCGGCCCGGCATCCCTCGTCAGGATGAAACCGGCACGGACATCAAACGCCGCTATCGAGCGGAACGCGCGGTTGCGCGCCTGCCAGTCGACGAAATCGAGGTACGACACGTCGCCGCCCGTCTGGGCCGACGCGAGATCGGGACGTGCGCCGAACACGGTGAACAGGCGCGACGGCTCCTCGTAGGGCAAAGGCCTGATCAACGCTGCGTCGACGAAGGCGAAAATGGTCAGGCTGGCGGCGATCCCCAGCGCGAGGACGAGGACGGCTGTACATGCGAATCCCGGATATTTCAGCAACTGACGAAGAGCAAACCTGAGGTCCTGGATCCGGTGTTCGAGGAAGTTCACGTGACGCATGTCGCCTCACTCTTCCTTCTCCGCTCGATGCCGCCGGCACGCGAAACGCTACATGGCGAGCCTCGGCAGGCGTGATCCCGCGCGGTGCGGCTTCGATCCGTCATTCGGGGTGTCGCGGAACTCGTCTTCTAGGTCCCGCTCGACTTGATCCCTGGGGAAGACCACCGAAATCGCAGCGGACCGGTGCACAGCAGGCGCATCGCTACGCAGAGATATCCGTCCACAGGCCGGCTTCCCCCGTGTCCTGTACGAGGATGGAGAACTCTAGCCAAGCCTTGGGTCGCAGGATCTGCGACACGCCACTGACTTCAGAACAGAATGATGCCAAAGATCCAACGGATCTCTCCACCCGCTCCGCCGCGTCATTCACTGAAGTTGTCTCCGGACGTATCGTCGTTGGTGTTGGTTAGTCGATGACTTACGAGCAGTCGTCAGGGTGACTGATTTCCGATCGAGTACGCGCTCGGTGTCATCCACAGCGGCGGTGTCCGAGCGATGAACAACCGTCCGTCTGTCATCAACCGTGACCCAGATCACGTCGATTGCCCAAGGCCATCGGGCCGAAGCGCGTACACTCGAAGGCGGATGCCGCTCTCTCAAGCTCCTCCGCTCGCTGCCGCGCCGCGAGTCTCGATTCGGTCGGATTGACTAGAGGCCTCGGGAACGCGGACGTTGCTGTCTTACGCTGCCGAAAACCTCGGTCGCGGCTATTTTGCCGCTGGCCGAATGGCAAATGTCCGCCCCGAGAACTTGATGTTGTGAACCTGTTCAAGACGGCTTCTGACGTCTCTCATCCACGCCATACTTGCGCCACGCGCCGTGAAGCGACTGACGATTCGATCACCGGCATCGCTGTTCCAGATGACCTGCCCGTCCCAGTCTATTGCCCGTGGCCCGCTCACGGATCCGATATCCATTGCGAGTTGGCGTTGTTGGCGATCAGTCAAGGGGTGCGGCACGACCAGCAGGAGGACTGTTTCTGCCGGCGGCGGACCGGCGATCGGCAGCGTCCAGCTCGAACGCCTCAATTCCGCTTCGTCGAGCATCGTCGCGTCACCCATCGCCCCGAACATGATCACGTACAGGAACCAACCACTTGGTCCGCGGGCGCCGAGGGCGAGTTGCGTCGCCTCATCAGGCAGTTGGCGATCGGGCGGGATCGGAATCCGATGGCCGTCGACAACTGCAAACAACACGAACTCCGGAGCGCCGACTACGGGATCCTGTGAGAGACGCTCGCTCACGATCGCCAGTTCACGGGCACTTTGGGAGTCCTCCAAAGGCCTGCGATTCAGACTTTCCGCGATGTTGCGAGCTTCCAGATACACCGCGCGCGCCCGATCGTAGTCTTGCGCACGAACCAGATCGCCGTACTGCACGAGAGAATCCAGCAGGTCATGCTGCAAACGCGCGTCAGCCGGATCCGCCTGCGCGAGAGGCCGCAAGATGTCTAGCGCTTGCGTAAGGACGTCGATCGCGCCTCGCCGATCGGTCGCCTGCATCGCGCTGCTCAGTCGCGAGAGCGCCAGTGCCGTATCACGCATCACCCCCGAGAGCGGCACACCGGACGCAGCGAGCGCCCGCAGGATCTGCAGCCCTTCGGCAAACTCTCGTCGGGCGTCCCTCCACGCGCCCCGTTCGGTCTGCGCGGCGCCAAGTCTCAAGTAAGTAACCGCCCGGAGCCGGCGACGCTCGGCAGAATCGCCAAAGCCCATAAGTGCCCGTTCGATGCCGGCTGCGTGCTGAAAGCTCGGCAAAGCGACTTCGGGTTGGCCCTGCGAGAGGGCCAGATCGCCGAGAGAGCGGTGCAGCCCTGCAACGAGCGATTGGTATCGAGCTTCCTCCGGATGTTCGCGCGCGAGTCGTTCAGCGAGCGACTGCGCTTCCGTGTACGCGGCGCGTGCGGATTCGGGCTCACCCTGCGCGGCAAGCACGTCTCCGACGCCCGCTCTTGTCAACCCAAGCTCGAAGAGCACCTCGGACTCTGCGCGTTCCTGCGCAAGACCTCGGAGCAGATCAGTCGCGGCGCGGTAACTGACGAGCGCACGAGGCCTGTCACCGAGGTTCGGGCCGTTCGGATTGCCCTGAATGTCCCCGATCCTCCGGTAGTTGCTGGCGATGTCCTGGCGTAGTCCTCGATCGGGTCCGGCTCCATCTTTGAGACGATTGAGATAATCAGTGACACTGCGAGCGAGTCTCTCTCTCGCTATCGTGCTACCCGTCGCCGACGCAAGCGACTGATCGACTTGAAAAAGCGATTCGGTCAGCGCACGGGCAGCGGCGAGCCGCTCGACCGCCGCCTGGCGCTCGCGACGGTCGGCTCGAACCGCGCGCACCAGACCCGCGGCGCTCGCCAGTAATGCGACAACCGCGAACAGCGCCAATAGCACGAGACCGCGATTCCTCCGCACATACTTTGCGGCGCGATACAGCGACGATCCTGCGAGCGCCGCTACGGGGTGGTTCGTCACGTAGGCTCGAAGATCGGCAGCGAGCGCGTCCACTGAGACGTACCGGCGGGTGGGCAGATCCAGCGCTTTTAGCACGATCGCGTCGAGCTCGCGGTCCAGAGCACGCGACCGCCGCGCGACGTCGCGCACGCCGAGCATGACGCGGCTCGGCTCTTCATAGGAGCCGATGTCCTGCTTGGTCGTGGCCTCACACGATCGGAGTTTCGGCCTAGTCCCTGTGAGCACCTCGTGAAGGATCACGCCAAGTGCGAAGACGTCCATTCCGGTGCTGGCCGCCGCGCCGCGCAATTGTTCCGGACTCGCATACTCCGGTGTTGCGCGCCTCAGGTTGGGTTCTGTCGAAGGGCTGGCTTCGAGACCGGCCGCCGTTAGTACTTTTGCAATGCCGAAATCAAGGAGCTTGGGTCTTCCAGCAGCGTCCACGAGCACATTGGCAGGCTTCAGATCCCGGTGGACGATCAGGTGGCGGTGCGCGGCCGCGACCGCTGCACAAACCTCCTCGAATACCACCAGTCGGTCGTGGTTCGACAAGCCATGATGATTGCAATACGTTGTGATGGGGACGCCATCCACGTATTCCATGACGATGAACAGTCGCCCATCAGACAGGTGGCCAGCGTCAAAGAGTGTGGCGATCGATGGGTGTCGAAGCGACGCCAGAATCCGGCATTCCTCCTCGAATCGGCCAGTGAGGTCGCCGCTGGCATCCTCGTGCCCTGGGGGGACGATCTTGATCGCGACCTCGCGATCGAAGGTGCCGTCGGTCCTCGTCCCGAGGTAAACCTGCCCCATGCCGCCGGCGCCAAGCAGGCGGAGGACTCGGTAGGAGCCAACTATGTGGCCTACAACGCTGTCACTCAAGGCGGACGATTCATCCGGGTGCGCAGCCGAGGCCTCGGGCCCTGCATACAGTTCCAGCAGGTGCCCGACTTCGTTCTGGAGGTCGGCGTCCCCCGCGCAGATGCGTTGCAGGAATTCCGCCCGAAGCGGCTGCGGTTGTTCCAACACCGCGCCGAACACCTCGTGCACGCGACCTGGCGTGTGATAGGCCACTGCCGTAACTGCTTTGGAGAGAGCGCAGTGTAGCACATGATCAACGTTCGCCCGTCCTGCACCTACTCAGGTGAAAGGAGGTCATCATGACGATGACAACAGTAAAGCGGACGGTGTGCGGATCCTGATGATGGCGGTGATGGCGGGTCTTCAGTCGGCTGCGGCGGCGGATAGCGCGTCAGTCGCGTGGCACTCGTGAGCAGGTGACGAGCGAGGGTGGCGCCGATGAAGTCCGGTTCTACTGCCGGCTTCGCACCGGAACGCTTCGAATGGACAAGCGCTCGAGAGACCACTCAGTTGGCGTCGGCGCTATCAACCCACGCTTACCGGCGCCCGTCTGAGACAGCAGGCGTGTCAACGGATCGCTTGCGCCACGTGGCGACCCTCCGCGCCCGCGCACCGGGTCGCCTTCGAGGACTGTTGGATCTGGCAGTTGAGTAGCGCTGGTCAGCATGATGAACGTATCCACTCCGAATGGCTCCGACACCTTGAAGTGTCGGAGTCGGATCTCTGTCGCCGACGTTGATCTCGCCACGCCAATCGGCAGCCGGTTTTCGATTGAACCAGCATCTCCGCCCGGAAAAAGCAGTTGGCTTCGGCCGTTGGTGTCGATGGCAAACACATAGACGAAGCGACGTTCGAATGATTGGCGCGACATCGCCTCGTCCAGAATGAGCACGACCTCGTACTCCTCCTGATCCCGCGTCGGGCCAGTCGTCAGGATTTCACCCGTCGACGCGTTCTTCAGCGCAATGTGATACGGGAAATGGCTTGCGTCAGGTGGCGGTTCGAGCTGAAGCCAGCTCCGGATCATGCCAAGACGCAGCGCGTACCCGCGCAACGAGTCCGCCAGCGCACCCGGCCTCTCGCCGAGTGCCACCCAGTCGGTCCGCCCAGGCAGCGCCGTCGATTCGGCATCCGACGCGGTCATTAGCGGTCGCACCCAGGCGTACTCGACCGATGCGCCACGTGCGCGGCCAAGCAAGAGATAGTCGGCGTGCTCGGGGCTCGGGAGCACCTCAATCGCATCGTTCCCTGACTCTGCTCCAAGATTCAGCACGGCGGCTACTTCGGAAGGGACCGGTAGCGTCAGCATGAGCGGAGGCGCGCCAGAATCGTCGTTGGACAGGGTAGACAATGTCGACCGCATGTCCACCACGCGCTCCGTCCCGTTCTGAGACAGGATCTGCCACGCCGACCCGTTCCACTGCAGTAGCCGCATCCCGTTACTGGCCATCGTTGGATCATCGATGAACGCACTGCCTCGCGCCAACCGCATCGCTGTAAACACTGTGGCCTGCTGTTTCACATCTGCCGTGCTCAAATTCGTGGGGCCGATCCACACACGGAGCGCCGGCCCATTCGCGGCCGTCCATCGCACGACTTCGAAGAGCGCGCCCGGGTCGATGCTGTCGGTGCTGCCGCCATCGATCGGCACCGCACGGCTCAATGACAGGCCGCGTTCCTCTGTTACCCGCAGCCGCAGGAGACTCGGTGTGGGTTGGACTCTCTGCAGCTCGGTGTTCTTTCGAATGCCAGCGCCAATGCCGCCCTGCAGGATCACGCTGCCATCGTCGTCCACGCGTTGCACGGCGACCACGATGGCGCCAGTGCCCCTCGTGCCCGTTCCAAAAAGGGGCGCGTGACGCCGTTCGATCGTCGTGGCGAGCACCGGATCCTGAACAATTTCCCCGGACTGCATCAAGGCTCGAATCTCAAGGAACATGCGATCGCTCTCCAGGTTCAGCGGCATCGATCGCAACGTTTTGAGGAGAGCCCAGGAGAACAGACCGTGTGGCCGCTTCGATTCGTCCTCTGTCTCCGCGGCGAGCTGATAGTCCTGCGCGGCGCTCAGCACGAGGGCACCTCGTGCCTCTGGCGGCGTTGGCATAGAGGGGTCGTCGGCATCTCGATTGTCTGGCTGTACGAATCGGAACTTCGTAGCTCGCGGTGCACCGCGTCCGATCGATCCGCTGTGGCAACTGTCGAAGATCAGCGTCAGCAACACATGCTTGTCCAGCGCCGGTCCGAATAGCGCGGCCAGCTCTTTATCACGAATGTCGAGGGCACCACGATTCGCGTCGGCTGGGACGAGCGTTTCATCGAGCTTGTCGGCTTCCGGACTGCGCGAGTTCTTCATCTGCGAACCATGTCCGGCGTAGAAAAACAGGCGGACATCGCCTGCCGATGCCCCGTCGATCAACCACCTGCGGGCTTCAGCCAGGATCCGTCCACGGGTCGCCTCCGCATTCGCCAGGACATGCACGTCCGCGCGATCGAAGCCGTAACGGGACGTCAGAACCTGTTGTAGTGCTTCAACATCGTTTACGGCTCCGTCCAGATTCAACCATGCGGTGCGCGACCGCCCCAGGGATCCGGAGGAGTTGCCGCCGGCAGGACTTTTGAGCTTCGCCGATGCCGTCTTAGGCACATATTTATCGATGCCGACGAGGAGAGCCCTTCGTGTTTGGGCTTCCGCGCGGGGTGGCGCAATCAGGAACAGAACGGCGAAGGCGCCGATCAGCCGTAACCCACGAAACACGGACGAACGGCCAGTCACCGGGTTCGCCTCACTCTGCTGGATGATTTCCTACACGCCCCGGCAGGCGAAATCTGCGCCGTAGATACAGACGCACGCTCGCGCCCGGGTTGCGATGACCGCGTACATCGAGGATGTCGTAATCGTCACGGCCCACAGGCAACTTTTACCCGAATCGGATAGTCCGCGGCAAGAAGATCGCCACCCAGAATCCCTTCTCTTGAGAGCGCTTCACGAGCGTTCGGCGGCGCATATGAGCGGTTGCCGTCGCGCGCACGTGATCCGAATGACTGCCGATATCAGTCGGCCGAGCACGAGGGCGGCCGGCCGCTCTGGCAACGCTGCCGCCCAATAGCTTTCCCAGATGCTCCGGTCGCTGAAGCCGCCTCCCGGTTCGCGACTGGCACTTTGGTCCTATGCCGACGATTAGAAATTCACAGTGGCGTCCACAATCTCGCGGCGTTCGCGTCGAGCAGGCATATAATCGGCCCTCGCTTCCGCTATCAGCTGACACGTCGCACGTCGATTGGCGTCCGGTCCGTCCCGCGTCGCCCTGTGAACTAACAGCCCGAAGGCTGCGGCAATCCTCCTATCGCCCAGCATGCGGGCTGGACCGACGCGGCGCCGTGTGAGTGCGGGGTCTCGATTTGAGATCTTCCCTAACGAGGTGACATCCATGAAGGGGTTTCTGAGATGTCTGCTTGTTGTAGCTCTTGCAACTCGGGTCGCGCTCACCAATCAGGTCGGATCCCCACCCGAGACACTGCCTCCGCCGCAACGGCAGGCTTTGCTCGGAGAGCGCGATCGCTTGTTGACCCTGGCTCAGGAACTGCGAAAGGACGGGGATCTCTCGGCAGCGATTGTGAAAGCCGAGGATGTGGTCGCGATCGAGCGGCGTCTCTTTGGCGAGACGAACGCGGAGCCCGTGGATACGTTGGAGTTCCTTGGGGACTGTTACGAACAGCGTGGCGACTTTCAAGCGGCCCTTCAACGATATCAAATGGTGTTATCTATTCGCAAAGCCCTGCATGGGCCGGACAACTGGGAGGTCAGCAACGCGCGGCTCAAAGTCGATCAGCTCCGGCACATCGTCGCGATGTCGGCCGAGGATCAGCGACACCTAGCCGTCGCCGCACAGCAGTACGAGCGGGCCGATAACCTGTTCGACGAAGAACAGTACCGCGAAGCGATGTCTCTTCTCGAACAAGCCCTTGCGACTGATCGAAGAATCCTTGGACCCGACGACGCCGACAGAGCAACAACGCTAATGCTGTTGGGAGCGGTGTACCAAGAAACGGGCGATTACCCACGTTCGGAATTGGCTACGCAGGAAGCGTTAAACATTCGAATCAAGGTTCTTGGCGCGGAACATCCGTGGACCGCCAACGCGCTTAACGACCTCGGCCAAATGGAGGTAGAGACAGGCAAGTACGCGGAAGCGGAGGCGCACATCAAGCAGGCGTTGGCAATCTACCGCAAGACTTTTGGCGATGAGAGCGTGCCGACATCCCGAAGCCTTAACAGGCTTGGTCGCCTGTATCGAAACCTTGGCGATTATTCGCGTGCTGAGCCCCTTTTTCAGGAGGCTCTGACCATTCGCCGCAACCACTTCGGCCCGGATCACCCGGAAACGGCCGTAATGATGCGAAACGTCGGTTGGCTCTATGTATTCATGGGTGATTACGGGAGAGCGGAGGATCTCTTTCAACAAGCCGTGACCATCGATCGCAAGGTCTTTGGGCCGGAGAACTCGATCACAGCCGAAGACTTCGACGCCCTCGGAACTCTGTACATGAAGCGGGGAAATTATGTTGACGCGGCGTCGTACCATCAACAGGCGCTGGCCGTACGGCGGAAGGTGCTCGGCGCGGACAGCAATGTCACTGGTGACAGCCTGCACGCCCTCGCTGCGGTTTACGAACTGTTGGGCGATCACGCGCGCGCAGAGCCGCTATTTCAACAGTCGCTCGCTATCACCCGCAAAGTCGCCGGACCAGACCACCCCGAGACAGCAACCGTTCTCAGGAATCTCGCAAAGCTATATGCCTCGCTCGGTGAGTACACGCGTGCGGAATCACTCTGCCAGCAAGCGGTAGAAATTATTCGTAAGAACCCCGGTGAAACTCACGAACGCATGGCTGAAATCCTCAGCGTTCTCGGTCAGGTCTACACATTATCGGGTGAGATCGCGCGCGCCAAGCCGCTCTATCAACAGGCGCTCGCGATTCGCCAGAAGGTTCTGAGCGAGAATCACCCGGATATCGCGCGAAGCCTTGTCCAGCTCGCCAGCGTTTACAGACTGCTGGGGGACTACCGACGTGCCAAGCCGCTCTTCCAGGAAGCACTGACTATTGATCGCAAGGTGCTCGGTCCGGCCCACCCAAATACAGCCAATACTCTCAACAATTTCGCCACTCTGTATAGATCACTGGGCGACATCGCGCAAGCCGAGCCGATGTACCGGGAGGCGCTCGCCATCACGCAGAAACAACTGACGCTCGTGGCCGTCGTCGAGTCGGAACGGCAGCAACTTGCCACCGCAGGCATGCTGCGGTACCAGCTGGATGGATACCTCTCACTTGTTTCGGACGCGCCGGCGTTGGCGCCCTTGGCTTGGGAGCAGGCGCTCGCGTGGAAGGGCGCGGCGCTCGGGCGTGAGCGCGCGATCCGCGCGGTGAGCAGCGATCCGGACGTGCAGTCGATGTTCGCAGACCTACAGTCCACCGCGTCACGCCTGGCAACCCTGGCGCTCGGAGTACCGTCGCGTGAACAAGCCGACGCGTGGCACCGCCAGATCGCAGAGCTTTCTACCCGCAAAGAACAGCTCGAAGCCGAGTTAATGCGGAAAAGTGCGCGGTTTCGGCTCGCCCTTGAGGTCCCGACTGCCGCCAGTCTCCGTCGCGCCCTGCCGTATAACTCGGTCCTGATCGACTTCTTAGAGTACGAGCACACCACTGCGAAGCCGGTCATAAGCGGAAGTAACGGACGTGGTGAGCAGCGATTGATTGCGTTCGTGATTCATCCAGACCGTGAGGTGCGACTGATTGCGCTAGGCCCGGTCGCTCCACTCGCTGCTGCCATCGCTGCATGGCGAACCGGTCTGGGCACCGGTTACGACGCGAGTGCGGCCGGGCAGCAGTTGCGGAAAGCGATCTGGGAACCGATTGAGGCCGCGCTTGAGGGCGCCAGGCCCGAAGAGATTCTCGTCTCACCTGACGGCGTGCTCGGCCGGTTGCCGCTGGGCGCGCTGCCCGGGCGCGCGCCCGGCACGTACGTGCTGGAAGACTGGCCGATCGCCACGCTCCCGGCGCCACAGATGCTCCTCAATCTGCACGCGAGCGTCGATCGTCCGCGGCCGGAGGGCAACGTTCTGCTGCTGGGCAACGTGAACTATGACGGCCGCGATCCCAGTATCCGGCCGCTGCGGCGATTCCCATCGCTCCGCGCCGCCCGCGAGGGCGACACGCACTTTTCGGCACTCGAGGGGACACGCGGCGAGCTGGCGAGCCTCGAGAAGCTGTATCGGGACACGTTCGGTGCGAGCGGTATGACGACGCTCGGAGGCTCACTAGCAACCAAGGACACCGTCGAGCGTGAGGCCCAACGGCACTTGTACCTCCATTTCGCCACGCATGGCTTCTTTGCGGCTGAACGCTTTAAGTCGGCCCTCGAACGGAATGCGCAGCAAACCATCGACGGCATGGACTTGCAGGGAGATCAGAGCGTCGCCGGTTACCATCCAGGCCTCTTGTCCGGTCTCGCGCTCAGCGGAGCCAATACTCCGACGGCGGATGATGATGGCATCCTGACGGCGGAGGAAGTAGGTACGCTGGACTTGTCGGGCGTGCAGCTGGCGGTTCTCTCTGCGTGCGAGACCGGCCTCGGACAGGTCGCCGGCGGAGAAGGGCTCCTTGGATTGCAGAGGGCATTTCACGCGGCAGGGGCCAGGACAGTCATTGCTACTCTGTGGAAAGTGGACGATGCGGCCTCGCGCGATCTCATGGAGCGCTTCTACGATAACGTCTGGAACAAGAACATGGGCAAGCTTGCGGCGCTCCGGGAGGCGCAGATCTGGATGCTGCGCAGCCGCGGGGCACGCGGACTGACGCTGGGAGGTCGCAAACCGCTCGACAATCGGATACCGCCGTACTTTTGGGGGGCCTTCGTGTTAAGCGGCGACTGGCGCTAAGCCCCGCCGCCGTCTGGGCATGTCGCCGACGAGAACGGTATACGCAACGTTTTTCCCCGCCGCTCTGGCTGCCGCCGAACAGTGTCCGATGCCAGCCTTTCATGTAGCTGGTCTGCGGCAGTTCCAGATGTCCATCCTCAAAGGCGACCGGACTTCGCGAACGATCACCTCGAACGCGAGGACACAACTACCCTTGAATACCAGAAGAGCGTGCGTCGTGCCAATCCCGCACGCGAACCCGCCATTTCCCTGCAGCGAGAAATCCCTCACGACCGGCTGTTCGACTCCGATGAGCAGGAAACAAAGTTGCTCGATGCAGCCAACCCGCACCTTCGAGCGATCATCATCGCGCTCCTCGACACCGCCTATCGGCCAGGGGAGATCCTGTCGCTTCAGTGGAAGAACGTGAACCTGGAGCGGAAGGAGATCACGATTCAGGCGGAGAAGAGACCAGGACGGCGCGGTTGGTGCCAATCTCAATGCCGCTCCTCGCCACCTTGAGAGATGCGCCAAACCGATCCGGCGGGGAACGACTTGCCTCGCGAGGCATACGTATTCAGAACCGCGATTGGCGAC
>Ga0170475_103072064_pt1 | contig 13309 bp, 12 predicted proteins | sample Soicark_Litter_5_FD_111474 | JGI IMG/M metagenome (GOLD analysis project Ga0170475, IMG submission 111474) | Avena fatua rhizosphere microbial communities from Hopland, California, USA. Combined Assembly of 48 SPs | reverse complement strand
CCTATCGCCAGGCGCCCAACACCGGCTCGCGCAAGTCATGGGCGGCTGGCGACGCCACCGCACGCGGCGTGCAGCTGGCCCTCTTTGCCGGAACCGGCGAAATGGGCTATCCCAGCGCGCTCACGGCAGGAACCTGGGGTTTTTACGACGTGCTGTTCAAGGGCCGGCCGTTCCGCTTCCAGCGCCCGTACGGCTCGTATGTGATGGAGAACGTGCTGTTCAAGGTTTCATTCCCGGCCGAGTTCCACGCCCAGACCGCGGTCGAGGCGGCGATGACGATCCGCGCCGCGATGGCCAGGGCCGGCAAGACCAGCGACGACATCCGGAAAATCACGATCCGCACCCACGGCGCCTGCATCCGCATCATCGACAAGGCCGGTCCCCTGGCCAACCCGGCCGACCGCGACCACTGCATCCAGTACATGGTGGCGCTGCCGCTGATCCACGGCCGCCTGAGCGCCGCCGACTACGAGGACGATATCGCGCTTGACCCCCGCATCGACCTGCTGCGCGAGAAGATCGTGTGCGTGGAGGATTCCGCTTTCACGGCCGCGTATCACGACCCCGCCAGGCGCGCCATTCCCAACGGCCTGAGCGTGGAATTCAACGACGGCTCCCAGTTCGACGAAGTGGTGGTTGAATATCCGATCGGCCACGCGCGCCGCCGCGGCGAGGGTGAACCTTTGCTGCTTGCCAAGTTCAAGACCAACCTGGCGCGCCGCTTCCCGCCCCGGCAGCAGGATGCGATCCTGGCCGTTTCGCTCGACCAGCGGGCGCTCGAAGCGATGCCGGTGAACGAATACGTCGATCTGTACGTCATCTGAGCAGTTGGCACGGTATGTGTCGCGAATGTGGCACGCCTTTTCAAATTCTGGGTATATGAGAGGAAACTTTAGTTTATTATCTGCAACATTGGCGGCCGGCAAGAGGCCGTCGCTTGGAGACGGGCAGGAGAGATGGAACGATTACTGACCAAACCCATTTTCGCGGCCGAGGCAAAAGGCCTGATCGAGCACGGCCAGGCCGCGCTGCGTACGGCGTTGCTCGAATACAGGATGATTTTCGAGAACGCGCCGATCGGCATCGTGTTAACCAAGCGCGGCCGGGTCCAGGGCTGTAATCCGCGCATGGCCGAGATGCTCGGGTGTATGCCCGAGGAGCTGATCGATAGCGATCTTGGCACCGTGTTTTTTTCGTCCGAAGCTTACGATCAGTTGCTGGTCGAGGCATTCGAGGCGCTCGATGCCGGCCGCATGTTCGAAACGGCCGATTACCAGTTCCGGCGCCGCGACGGTTCCGTGTTCTGGGCGCGCCTGTGCGCCAATCCTGTCCAAGGCGGCATGATCTGGACGGTCGAAGACGTGACCGAGGCGCGCCAGGCCCTGATCGAGGTCCAGTCGATCATGACCAACGCCGCGATCAGCATCCTGTTTACCCGGGACCGCGTCATCACGCGTTACAACCGCGGCTTTTCCGAGATGTTCGGTTACGACGAGGACGAAGCGCGCAACTTGCCGACGCGCGTCCTGTATGCCGACGAGCGGGTATACGACGCCGTCGGCTCGGCGGCCTATCCGCTGCTCGCGCTGGGCAAGCCGTACCTGTCCGAAACCGAGCTGGTGCGCAAGGATGGCAGCCGCCTGTGGTGCCAGATGATCGGCTACCAGGTCGATCCGCACGACCCGGAACAGGGCTCGATCTGGATCGTCGAAGACCGCACCCGCCAGAAGCGCGACGACGAATCGCTGCGCAACGCGCTGCTCGAGCACCGGGCCATTCTCGACAGCGCGGTGCTGGGCATCGCGGTGGTCGAGAAAGGGCGCACGCTGCACTGCAACCGCAAGATGGAGGAACTGTTCGGCCATGGGCCGGGCGGGATCAACGGCGCCACCGTGCGCTCGCTCTACCCGGACGACGCCACCTGGCAGCTGGCGCGCAGCGAGACCGCGCGCGATTTCGAGGTCGGGCGCGTGCACGTGGGCGAATATCAGCTGATGCGCCAGGATGGCGCGCGCTTCTGGGCGCGCCTGTCGGGCCGTCCTTGCGACCTGGACGACCGCAGGGGACGCACGGTGTGGCTGGTGGACGATGTGACGGCGCAGCGCGAGGCGGCCGAGGCGGTGTTGCGCGCGCGCGACGAGCTTGAGGTGCGGGTGGCCGAGCGCACCGCCGAACTGGCCGGCGCCAATGCGCTGCTGCAGGAGGAAATCGTCGAGCGCCGCCAGGCCGAGGCGCGGGTGCACCACATGGCCTACCACGACAGCCTGACCGGCCTGCCCAACCGGGCGCTGTTGTCGGACCGGCTCGATCGCGCGATGCTGACCGCCCAGCGCAACGGCCACAAGCTGGCGGTGATGTTCATCGACCTCGATCGCTTCAAGACCATCAACGATTCGCTCGGCCACCAGACCGGGGACCACCTGCTGCGCGAAGTGGCGAGCCGGCTATGCCGCGCGGTGCGCGCAAGCGACACCGTGGCACGCCTGGGCGGCGACGAATTCGTGGTGCTGATCCCGGGCGTGCAAGCGCCCGAGGAGTGCGGCAAGGTGTGCGACAAGATCATCGAGGCGCTGGCCGCGCCGGTCCCGTTCGAGGGCCACAGCCTGCACATCTCGCCCTCGATCGGGGTCTGCCTGTATCCCGACGACGGCACCGACGTCGAGACCCTGATGCGCCATGCGGACGCCGCGATGTACCATGCCAATGCGGCCGGCCGCAACAACTACCAGTTCTTCACTGAACGCATGAACCAGGCCGCCGCCCGCCACTTCGAGCTCGAAACGAGCTTGCGCCAGGCGCTGGCGAACGACGAATTCGAACTGTTCTATCAGCCGATCTCGGACACGGCCACGCGCAACATCCACGCGCTCGAAGTGCTGCTGCGCTGGCGGCGGCCGGGGCACGGGCTGGTGATGCCGGACGACTTCATCCCGATCCTCGAAGAGACCGGGTTGATCGTGCCCGTCGGCGAATGGGTCATCCGCGCCGCGTGCGAGCAGAGCGTCGCCTGGCGGCGCCAGGGTTTGACGCCGGTGCCGCTGGCGATCAATCTGTCGGCGCGCCAGTTCACGCACCGCTCCCTGATCGAGTCGATCCAGCGCATCGTCAGCGAGACTGGGGTTGACCCGGCGCTGATCGAGTTCGAGCTGACCGAGACCACGCTGATGCAGCAGGGCGGACGCACGCTCGAGATTCTCGGACAGATCAGCGGCATGGGCATACGCCTGTCGATCGATGACTTCGGAACGGGTTATTCGAGCTTGGCGTACCTGAAGCGTTTCCCCGTGCGCAAGATCAAGATCGATCGCGCCTTCGTGCGCGAGCTCGAAGCGAGCGCCGAAGACCAGGCCATCGTTTCGGCGGTGATGGCGCTGGCGGACAGCCTGCAGATATCGGTCGTGGCCGAGGGCGTCGAAACCGAGGGCCAGTATGCGCTGCTGCGCGGCCGCGGCTGCCAGTACGCGCAGGGCTACCTGTTCGCACGGCCGCTGGACGCGGGTGATGTCGCGGAGCTGCTGGCCGGTGACGTCGAAGACCTGGTGGCCAGTTGACACGGCCCGCGCGGCGGCGAGTGGAGCGCGCGCTTGCGCGAACCCGCGCGCCCCGCGTGCTTAATCGAACGTCGCCACGACCGGCGCATGGTCGGACGGCTGCTCCCACTTGCGCGGCGCGCGGTCGATGGCGCAGGCGGCGCAGCGCGCGGCCAGCTTCGGCGAGAGCAGGATGTGGTCGATGCGCAGCCCCCGGTTGCGGCGGAACGCGAGCTGGCGGTAATCCCACCAGCTATACGATTTCTCCGGCTGCTCGAACAGGCGGAACGAGTCGCACAGCCCCAGCTCGAACAGCGAACCGAGCGCGGCGCGTTCCATGTCCGAGCAATGGATCTTGCCTTCCCACTCGGCCGGATCGTGCACGTCGCGCGCTTCCGGCGCGATGTTGTAGTCGCCCAGGATCGCCAGCTCGTCGTGCTGGCGCAGTTCCTCGGCCAGCCATTCGCGCAGCGAGGACAGCCAGGCCAGCTTGTAGGTGAACTTGTCCGAATCGAGCGCCTGCCCATTGGGCACATAGGCGCAGATGAACCGCGTGCCGCCGATGGTGGCGGCGATGAGGCGCCGCTGCTCGTCGTCGAAGTGCGGGTTGTTCCTGACCACGTCCAGGATCGGGTGCTTCGACAGGATCGCCACCCCGTTGTAAGTCTTCTGCCGGCGTAGGCAACTTGATAACCAATAGAATTAATTTCCGCCACCGGGAACTTATCATCGGTCAGTTTGGTCTCTTGAATGCAGAGTACGTCAACCGGGTTTTCGGCCAGCCATTGCAGTAGGTGGGGCAGGCGGACCTTCAGCGAATTGACGTTCCACGTTGCTATTTTCATGTGTGCTCGTGTTGTTGGAGGCGCGGGCGGGCGATCCGCCGCGAGATTTGATGCAGTATCAACGCTCGCGGCCGATTGCGCAAGACGCAACAATCGTGCGGCGGCAATAGTGTTCAAAGGCTAAAATATATTGTCAAGCGGACTTACGCTGAGTATCGCCGCCGTGAAAAGTAAGCAAATGCAGCCGTCCGTGTGACATTTTGTTGTTTATGGGATAAAAATTGTATTTTTGTAATTTGTAATGTATCATTTTTGGCTGTCGGCAGACGTAGCGGTCAGCCCGGGCGATGCCTGGTAGGCTGGTGTGATTGTGAATATCGCTTTCAATGGTTATGAATCCGAACCTAGATTTGAAAAGGACAGAAATGCGCCGTGCATTTGAAGCGTGGGCCCAGCGCGATGGCCATATTACGCGACGCCGTGAGGACAAGCCGGAAGAGTATCTCGTGTATGAAACCCAGCGCCGCTGGGTAATCTGGCAAGCGGCTTTGGAGCATGGCGCAAAGGCCGCGGCCGAGGCGCCGTCGAAGTTCGCGCCGGCGAAAGACAAGGCAGCCGCGCCGGCTGCCGACGAGGCGGTCGTGCGCAACCGGGTGCTCAACGAAGTGCTCGACGCCTTTAGCGAGATGGACGAAAACGCCGGGATGGAAAGCGTGCTGAAGGTAATTCAGGGCTTGAAGAGACGGCAGAAAGCGCTCACCGACGAAAAAGCCTGATGCAGTATCGGCACTACGGGCGAGCTGCGGGAGAATTCATGCTGGCAGGTATGTTGGCCGCATCCAGCGGCTGCGCGACCTTGACCGATTCGAGCCAGCAGCAGCTGGAGCTGCATGCAATCGAGGATAACCGCGAGATCGCCGGCGTCGGCTGCGTACTGACGAATGCGGCCGGACGCTGGTATGTGGTCGCGCCGGGACGCGTGACGATCGCGCGCAGCCCCAGCCCGCTTGCCGTCGATTGCAAGAAAGAGGGGGGCAGTGGGCAGGAACTGATTGCCTCGCGCTTTGACACTGGCAAACTGATCGGAAACATGATTGTCACCGCCGGGCTCGGCTATTTGGTTGACCGTCACTCGGGCGCCGGTTTTTCGTATCCGCCCACACTGGCAATCATCATGCAACCGGCCACGCCGCGGCAAGCTCCCGGCAATGAAGACCGCGTCGCCGCTCCGATGTTCTGATCGCCAGGAATCCTTGCCTCACCGGCGGTTGCCGCCGCAACGTTGCCATGAAAGCGAGACTTATCCTTGCGCTTGACGTGCGTCAACGCAAGGGCGAGTCGGCCGACTCAGCGCACCAGGGATGGATCGAGCTGATCGCGGCCCATTGGGGTGTGGTGCAGTCCAGGAGCGTTACCGCGTCCATGAGCGGCGGCCACACGTCCGCACATAGCGAGCATCGCACCTTGTCCTTTTCCAAACTGGTGGACCTCGCCTCGCCGATCCTGATGCAGCACTGCTCGATGGGCAAGACGATCAACGACGACAAGGTGCAGAAGGCGTTAGGCGCTTCGGTGCGGAGCTGCCTCGGCCACGATGACCACTTTCATGTCGGACTTTGGGGGAGCTTCGCATCATGAGCATACGCTTGGCGTTCATCGTCGCAGCCCTCGTGCTGTCTTCGCTCGGGAAAGCGGCCGACCACGCGGCCGAGAAAAAGCCGAAGACCTGGGACGGCAGGCCGAAGCCGCTCAAGGGAGATTACCAGGTGTATGGCGGAACCCTGTCCGAAGCAATGCCACCTACCAGCAAAGACAGGAAGGTCGCGTTCATGTTCACGGGGCCCCTTGCGAAAGAGCTATTCGGCCAGATCGGCCCTGACGCGAAGATATCTTGTAGCGATGCTGAGGGTTACCGCGAAAGGAACAGGGGCGATCTCTCCTGCACCTACAAGAAGGAGGACGGATACAGTTGCTATTTCGGCCTTGATGTACCGACCGGCAAGAGCACCTACGGGGCAAACTGTTGATCTGTGTTTTCATCGGGCTTCCACCGACCTTGGCACAGGGATCGTCGAAGGAATGCCGGTCTTCAGTGTGGCGTTGAACCGAGAAAAAGGGCCGCGCGATTAGCCGGCCCTGAACGCGATCACACCCGATTCATGAGGAACGTCGTCAGCAGCGGCACCGGGCGTCCGGTGGCGCCTTTCTGCGCGCCCGTTTTCCACGCCGTGCCGGCGATGTCGAGGTGCGCCCAGGTGTACTTGCGGGTGAAGTGCTCAAGGAAGCAGGCGGCGGTGATGCTGGCGCCGCCCGGGGTGCCGATGTTGGCCAGGTCGGCGAAGTTCGACTTGAGCTGCTCGTTGTAGGCGTCGCCGAGCGGCAGGCGCCATGCGGTGTCGTTCGACTGCTTGCCGGCTGCCAGCAGTTCCGCCGCCAGCCGCTCGTGCTCGGCGTCCTCGCGCGTGAACAGGCCCGTGTTGTGGTGTCCAAGCGCGACGACGCAGGCGCCGGTCAGGGTCGCGATGTCGATCACCGCGGCCGGCTTGAAGCGCTCGGCGTAGGTGAGGGCGTCGCACAGGATCAGGCGGCCTTCGGCGTCGGTATTGAGGATTTCGATCGTCTGGCCGCTCATCGAGGTGACGATGTCGCCCGGCTTGGCGGCGCGGCCGGAGGGCATGTTCTCGCAGGCGGCGACGATGCCGACCACGTTGAGCTTCAGGTTCATCTCGCCGATTGCGCGGAAGGTGCCGAGCACCGAGCCGGCGCCGCACATGTCGTACTTCATCTCGTCCATCGAAAGACCCGGCTTGATCGAGATGCCGCCGCTGTCGAAGGTGATGCCCTTGCCGACCAGGACCACCGGCGCGTCTTTCGGCTTGCCGCCCATGTGCTTGAGCACGATGAACTTCGGCGCCTCTTCGCTGCCCTTGGCCACCGCCAGGAAGCTGCCCATCTTCAGCGCTTCGAGCTGCTTACGTTCGAGCACTTCGATGTCGAAGCCGTAATCTTCAGCCAGCTTGCGCGCCATGTTGGCGAGGTAGGTCGGGGTACAGATATTCGGGGGCAGGTTGCCCAGTTCCTTGGTCAGGTCCATGCCGTTGGCGATGGCCTGCGCCTGCGCCAGCACGCTCTTGAGTTGTGGCGCGGCCGCGATAGTGAGCTTGCGCACGCCGGCAGGGGCCGGTTCCTTCTTGCTCTTTTGCGCGTCCGAGCGGAACTCTGCTTCCTTGGCGGCGATGACGATCCCCCGCACTGCCCAGCTGGCGTCGCGCTCTTTCACTTCATCGAGCGGAAATGCGATAATCGCATCCGCCGCGCCGATCGACCCGAACACCTTCATGGCCGCATTGACGCCGGAGATGAAATTCTTCTCGGTGACGATGTCGTCGGCGCCCATGCCAACCAGCAGCACCCGTGCGGCGGACGTGCCCGTTAGGCCGCGTAGCAGCAGAGTGGAACCGGCCTTGCCGGAGATATCCCCGGATTTGAGGGCGGCGGTAATTTCACCGTTGACATCGAGGGCTTTCGCAGCCTGCGACAGTTTTTTGTTTTCGAACACCGCCACTGCCACGCAGCCGGATTTGGCTGCAGCCAGGGTGTTTTTTGTGTCGAATGCTTTTATGCTAAAGTCCATTTGATTCTCCGTTCGTGTTTTGCGACGCACTGCCCAACCTGCAATTATAACTATTTATTTGAATGATCTTTCGACGCGCCCTGCAACGTGAAATGGTCAATTCGGCCGGCGCTACTTTCGCGGTGCTTTTCACAGTCCTGGTCACCTGGACCTTGATTTCCATTCTGGGCAAGGCGGCTGGAGGCAAGGTCGCATCCAGCGATGTGCTCGCGCTGATCGCGTTTGCAGTCCTGAATTATCTGCCAACGATCCTGATCCTCACCAGTTTTATTTCGGTGCTGGCCGCGGTTACCCGCAGCTACCGCGATTCCGAAATGGTGGTGTGGTTCGCTTCAAGCCTGTCGCTGGTGCGCTGGATTCGCCCGGTGCTCACCTTCGGCCTGCCGATCGTCGCGCTGGTCGGCGTGCTGGCGCTGGTGGTCACGCCCTGGGCCAAGCTGAAGAGCTCTGAATTCGTCGAGCGCTTCCAGAAGCGTGAAGACCTCAAACGCGTCGCGCCCGGCCAATTCCGCGAATCGACCTCGAACGATCGCGTCTTTTTTGTCGAGAGCAGCACTGCCGGCGCCACGGTGGTGCAGAACGTATTCGTCAGCACGATTGAAAACGGCGCCAATTCGATCGTCGTCGCCAAGGAAGGCGTGATCGAGGCCGACAAGAAGGGGGGGCAATACCTGGTGCTGAAAAACGGCCGGCGCTACCAGGGCGTGCCGGGCAAGGCCGATTTCCAGTCGATGGAGTTCGAGCGCTACAGCATGCGGGTGGCGACCAAGGTGCCGGTGCTGGACGCGGACCGGTCGGTCGATGCGATGTCGACGCCGGCGCTGCTGGCGATGCCGAACCAGTATACGCTGTCCGAGCTCCTGTACCGGATCTCGTCGCCGATCATCTGCCTGATCCTGCTGCTGCTGGCGATCCCGCTGGGCTTTGTCAATCCGCGCGCCGGCAGCTCGGCCAACCTGATCCTCGCGCTGTTGATCTTCTTTACCTACAATAATCTGGTCAAGCTGGCCGAGGCCAGCGTCAAGCAGGGCAAGATCGAGTTCGGCATGGCCTGGTGGCCCCTGCACGTGGTTGCCGCGCTCGCGGTGCTGGCGCTGTTCGCCTGGCGTTTGAACGTGAACCACCGCTACCACCCGCTGGTGCTGATCAACGCCTGGAAGCGCCGGGGCCTGCTCAAACGCGGAGCGGCCCAATGATTCTGCAGCGCTATTTCGCGGTCAATATCGCGCAGGCGGTCGCCTTCGTGCTGGCCGCCTTCCTGGCCCTGATCGGGTTCATGGACCTGACCGCCGAACTGCCGTCGGTGGGCAAGGGCGGCTACATGTTCCAGCATGCCCTGCTGTACGTGGCCCTGCTGGTGCCGGGACACGTGTACGAAGTGATGCCGGTGGCGGCGCTGATCGGCACCATCTACACGATGGCGCAGTTCGCGGCCAGTTCGGAATTCACGATCATGCGCGCTTCGTCGATGTCGACCCAGATGGCGGCCAAGATGCTGTTCAAGATCGGCATCGTGTTCGTCGCGATCACCTACCTGTTCGGCGAAGCGATCACGCCGCGCACGGCGCCGCTGGCCGAGCGCCTGCGGCTGGCGGCCAAGGGCGGCACCGTGTCGGCCGAGTTCCGCTCGGGGATGTGGACCAAGGATAACGTGCGTGCCGACGGCGTCAAGGGGCCGGTCATCGGCTCGCGCTTTTTCAATGTGCGCCAGATCCGTCCGGATGGCCAGCTGATCGGCCTGCGCCTGTACGAGTTCGACAACAACATGCGCATGCGCTCGCTGATCACGGCCGACGGTGCTATCTTCAGCGGCAATAACACCTGGCGCCTGCTGCACGTGACGGAGACCCGTTTTACCAACAGCCGCGAGTTGCCCGAGCCCGGCGCGCCGCTGCAGGAAGGGCAGACCATCCACAGCACCTTCGGCCAGGAAACCAGCGCGGTGGCCACGCGCACGCTGCCGTCGCTGGCCCTGGTGTCGGAAATCACGCCGAAGATCCTGTCCGTGTCGCGCTCGGACCCGGAGCGCATGTCGGCCAACGAGCTGGCCGCCTACACCCGCCACCTGGCCGAGAACCGCCAGGAGAGCGAACGCTTCGAGATCGCGTTCTGGAAGAAGATCATCGATCCGCTGACGATCTTCGTGCTGATGGCGCTGGCGTTGCCGTTCGCCTACCTGCATACCCGCAGCGGCGGCGTGAGCCTGAAGATTTTCATCGGCATCATGATCGGAGTCAGCTTTATCCTGATCAATTCGCTGTTCTCGCACCTCGGGCTGCTGTCGACCTGGCCGGCCTTCGTCACGGCAGCCGCGCCGAGCCTGCTGCTGCTGTTGCTGGCGATTGGCGCTTTGCGCTGGGTGGAGCGCCACTGATGGAACGCGCCCTGGTGCTGTTCGCGCACGGCGCCCGCGCCGCCAGCTGGGCCGCCCCGTTCGAGCGCCTGCGCGAACAGGCGCAGGCGCGCCTGCCCGGATGCGCCGTTTCGCTCGCCTTCCTCGAGCTGATGGCGCCCAGCCTGCCGCAGGAAGTGGCCGCGCTCGTCACGCGCGGGATCGGCGAGGTGACCGTGGTGCCGGTATTCCTGGGGCAGGGCGGCCACGTGCTGCGCGACCTGCCGGCGATTGCCGACGCGCTGCGCGCCGCGCATCCCGGCCTGCGGCTCAGAATTGCCGGCGCCGTCGGCGACGACCCCGGGGTGCAGGCGGCGATGACCGAGTACTGCGTGGCGGCGCTGTCTTGGCCGGGCCACGCTTGGCCGGGCGACGCTTTCCCGCGAGGCGACAGCCCGGCAGGCTGCTAGGCGAGGAGGCGCTGCTCGCCTTCGTCTGACGCAAGCGGCTGTTGCTCGCGCATGCGCAGCGCTTCGCCCAGCATCACCAGCACGGGACCGTGCGCCGGGCCCAGCCCGCGCGCCAGCGTCGCCAGCGTCAGGCGCAGTATGCGCTGGTCCGGCCGGCTGCAGTTTTCGATGACCACCACCGGCGTCTGTGCCGGCCGGCCCTGCGTCAGCAGCCGCTCCGCGGTGGCGCTGGCCTCGCGTCCGCCCATGTATTGCACCAGCGTGTCGCTGTCGGGCATGCCAACCCGGTCCGGATGCTCCGGCGCCGTGCTGGACGTGAAGAAGGCGACGCTGCGCGCAACCCCGCGTTTGGTCAGCGGGTGCTTGGTTGCCGCCGCCGCCGCCAGCGCCGTCGTGATGCCTGGCACCACCTCGACCTCGATACCCGCGGCTTCCAAGGCATTGAGCTCTTCGTCGGCACGCCCGAACAGCATCGGATCTCCACCCTTCAGGCGTACCACTACCGCATGTTCTTGCACGCAATCGACCAACTGCTTGTTGATGAAGGCTTGCGCGGTCGATAGCTTGCCACAGCGCTTGCCCACGGCGATCTTCTTCGCTTGCGGGCACAGTTCCAGCATCTCGGGCATGACCAGCGCGTCGTACAGCACCACGCCCGCCTGCGCCAGCAGGCGGGCGCCGCGCACGGTGATCAGGTCGGCGGCGCCGGGACCGGCGCCCACCAGATAGACCTTGCCGCCAAATGCCATGCGCGGTTCCTTTAGTCGCCGAGGCGGATCATGCCGGCGGCGACCGTCTGGTGGCTCACTTCATCGATCAGGATGAAGGCGCCGGTGGAACGGATGTCGGCGTAGGCGTCGGCCGCCAAAGGCTGCTGGACGGTGATGCCGATGCGCGCGATGTCGTTCAGCTTCAGGCCCTCGGCCGCATGGCGCTGCTGGGTGTTCACGTCGAGCAGGGTGTCGACCTTGGTCACCTTGGCCCCGGTCTGGCGGGTGCCGTGCTTGATCCAGTACTTGCGGCGCAGGTCGAGCGGCTCGTCCGACATCCAGCACACGTCGGCCACCACCTGCTTGAGCTGGGTGGCAGGCGCGTCGGCGCCTGCCAGCAGGTCGCCGCGCGAGATGTCGAGGTATTCGTTGAGCAGCAGCGTGACCGACTGGCCGGCACTGGCCGATTCGAGCGCGCTGTCGAAGGTGAGGATTTCTTTCACGGTCGCGTTCTGGCCCGACGGCTGCACCACGAGCTTGTCGCCGACGGATACCTTGCCCGACTCGATGCGGCCCATGTAGCCGCGGAAGTCGTTCGCTTCGTGGCCGTTGTGGCGCGCCACCAGTTGCACCGGGAAGCGGAACGGCGCGTCCTGCGTTTCTTCGGAAACCGACAGCGATTCGAGCAGGTCGATCAGGGTCGAACCCTGGTACCAAGGCATGTTGTCGCTGGCATCGACGACGTTGTCGCCCGCCAGCGCCGACAGCGGGATCGCGGTGACGCCCTTCAGTCCGAGCGTTGCGGCGAATTCGCGGTAGGCCGCGACGATACGCTCGTAGACGGTCTGGTCGTAGCCGACCAGGTCCATCTTGTTGACCGCCACCACCACGTGCTCGATCTGCAGCAGGTGCGCGATGGTCGAGTGGCGCTTGGTCTGGATCAGCAGGTCGACGCCGCCGTCATCGCGCAGCGTGACCTTCGACACATCGATCAGGATGATGACGGCGTCAGCGGTCGATGCGCCGGTGACCATGTTGCGGGTGTATTGCTCGTGGCCCGGCGTGTCGGCGATGATGAACTTGCGGCGTGGCGTGGCGAAGTAGCGGTAGGCAACGTCGATCGTGATGCCTTGCTCGCGCTCGGCTTCGAGGCCGTCGGTCAGCAGCGACAGGTCGACGGCGTCGCCCACCGTGCGCTTGTGCTTGGAGCGCGACATCGCATCGAGCTGATCGGCGAAAATGCCCTTGCTGTCGTATAGCAGGCGTCCGATCAGCGTACTCTTGCCGTCGTCTACCGAGCCGGCGGTGATGAAACGCAAGAGGCCGCGTTCGTTCAGTTTGTCGGTCATGGCGTTCATTAGAAGTACCCCGCTTTCTTACGTTTTTCCATTGAGGCTTCGGAGGTTTGGTCGTCCATCCGGGTCGCGCCGCGTTCGGTCACCTGGGTGACGGCCGTTTCCGCAATGATCGCCTCGACCGTGTCGGCGCTCGACAGCACCGGGCAGGTGCACGAGATATCGCCCACGGTACGGAAGCGCACGACGCGCGTTTCGATCGTCTCGCCCTCGCGCGCCGGCGTCAGCGGGGTGAGCGGCACAAACAAGCCGTTGCGCGGGATCACCTGGCGCTCGTGCGCGAAATAGATCGGCGGCAGCGCCAGCCGTTCGCGCGCGATGTACTGCCACACGTCCAGCTCGGTCCAGTTCGAGATCGGGAATACCCGCATGTTTTCGCCCGGGTGCACTCGGGTGTTGTACAGGCTCCAGAGTTCGGGACGCTGGGCCTTCGGATCCCATTGGCCGAATTCGTCGCGGAACGAGAAGATGCGTTCTTTCGCACGCGCCTTTT
>Ga0170475_124376979_pt1 | contig 13313 bp, 11 predicted proteins | sample Soicark_Litter_5_FD_111474 | JGI IMG/M metagenome (GOLD analysis project Ga0170475, IMG submission 111474) | Avena fatua rhizosphere microbial communities from Hopland, California, USA. Combined Assembly of 48 SPs | reverse complement strand
GTCGGGCGGCCAGCAACAGCGCGTCGCCATCGCCCGTGCATTGGCCGGGACACCGCCGCTGCTGCTGGCCGACGAGCCCACCGGCAACCTCGACAGCGAAATGGCGCGCGGCGTGATGGACTTGCTGGAAGAGTTGCACGCCGGAGGCGCAACCATCGTCATGGTCACGCACGATTTGCAACTGGCCGAACGCGCCCAGCGCATCGTGCGCGTGAAGGATGGCCAGGTGGCCGATGCGCAGCGGGACATGCCGCCGAGCAACCTGAGCGGACATACGGCGTGAAACGTCTGGCCTGCATCGCATTGTTTGCCGCTTGCGCGCACGCGGCGGCCGGACCCAGCGACGACCTGCTCACCCTGTATACCGAGGCGCGCGCCAATTACCCCGCACTGCAACAGGCGGTCGCGCAGGCCGGCGCGACCAATGCCGGCGCCGACATTGCCCGCGCCGCGCTGCTGCCCCAATGGGCCGTCAGCGTCACGCCGCAGCGCACGGCGGGGGTGACGACAAACATTGCCACCAGCCAGATCGCCCAGGCGCTCGTCAATCTCGCCGCGCTCGACACCTGGCGGGCTGCGCGCGCCGATGCGACTGTGCAAGACGCCAACTTGCGCGCGACCGAGCAGGCACTGCTGGCCGAGGTGGCCGTGCGCTACTTCGCGCTCCTCACCGCGGAAAACCGGCTCACCACGCTTAGCGCCAACCAGGCCGCGTTTGCCGAGCTGGTGCGGCAAAGTGAGGTACGCGTGTCCGAGCGGCTGTCGGCTCCGGTTGACGTGGATCAGGCCCGTGCTTATCTCGGCCTCGCGCAGGGGGCGACCCAGCGGGCGAACGAAGCCGTGGCCGACGCGCGTCAAGCCGTACAGGAACTCACCGGTCAGCCACCGCTGCCGCTCAAGCCCCTGCGGCAAGGCTTTCACCCCGTCGCGCCGCAGCCCGCCAACCCGGCCGCATGGGAGGCCGAGGCGCTGGCTGGCCACCCGCTGCTACAAGCGGGCAGCGCAGGCGTGATCGCCGCGCAAGAACGCATCAATGCCGCCCGGGCTGCGCATCTGCCGACATTGGGTTTGACCTTTACCACGCAGCGCGCGCCGCTGGACAGTCTGCCCACGAGCCCGCAGACCACGAACAACGCCGTGGGCCTGCAACTCACCATCCCGCTGTTCGCGGGCGGCGCCACCGTCGCCCGGCAAAAACAGGCTGTCTTTACGCGTGACGCGGAGGCCGCACAGCTCGAGGCTACCCGCCGCAACATCGTGCGCAACGTCCAGGCGCAGTGGCAAGCTGCACAGGGCAGCGCGACCGAGATCGTCACCGCCGAAGCCGCCGCCGTGGCCGCCGAGCGCGCCCTCGCCGCCACCCGCTCCGGCCATCAGTACGGCACGCGCAGCCTCTTCGATGTGCTCAATGCCATCCAGACCTACGGCCAAGCCCAACTGGAACTCATCCAAGCCCGCCACCGCCACGTTGTGGCACTGCTGCTGCTTAAACAGGCGGCGGGACGCTTGAGTGTCGACGACCTCGCGAGCGTCAATGCGCTGTTGGAACCTGAACCTGGAAGGGCTACAGGAACTTCCCCCTGAGTTCAGTGACACGTACAGTTTCCCTAGGAGGTAGAATTTTCGAGGTTATTTCGGACATAATTGAGTCCTTTTTCGAAGTCGAACAATAATTTACAATCATATGGCTCCAGCGTCTCGGCAACGCCTGGAGCCGAAAAATCCTTACTATTTGTCGTCATAAAGCATGCCGGGCCGCCCTGTTGATTTAGTGCAGATAAAACAGTTGCAAATACCACTGAATCTTGTGGCGACAAACCTAAATCGTCCTGAAAAGTAAGCGCCAGTTGCAGGATCGCTGCGCTTAGATCAACTATCGAAGCTGCTTTTAGCAGTTGAGAAATTACCTTTCGCAATTCATTCTGTTCGGTCTCGCCCACTTGAATCAGCAGCCCCGTCAACTGGGCCAATTGGTTAGCCTCATCCTCAAATTGCACCGAACGGGTAATTTCTTTAATTTCACGAGTGATTGCGTCGTGCACCTGAATTCGTGATTTCCGCCGACGGATGATTGCCTCGTACGGCTCTACAATGCTATAAGCAGGCAGCAAAAGGTTTATTTGCTTTCTTTCTGCCATTTCCATGAAGTCTCGACAGCAAGCGAACTTGTTCCTGCTGAAAACCAGCTCCAGAACAAAATTCGTCTCTGCGAAGACGATCATAAACTGTCCCCATATACCAACGAACCTTGCTGTACCCGGTCTGCCAGCCCCGATTCCTTGAGCAGTTTGTTCTCATCGGCGGACGCATTCTTCCGAAGGGACCGGCTGGTAATATCGTTTAGCCAGGACCGCACCGCGAGTTCCAGCCCACTTTCACTGAGATGTGATGTGTCACCGTTGAATTTAGCAAGGTACGGCTTCAGCAATTGCTTAGTATCGATCACGAAATTCGGGTTCACTTGCTGCGCTGATGGGGCGTCTTTCCAAAGGTATACATGTTCAGGCAAAACAAGTAAGAAAAATTGGGCATCAGGTAACGTCCCATGAACTGTAAGATTCCGGCGTAGCTTGGCTGCCCACTCCAGATCTTCATTTCTCGTCGCCTTGACCTCAGCAACGAGCACCAACCTGTTACTTGAGTCATACAACATGAAGTCGGGTTTCATTTCGGCATCCTGATGTGAATAGAAAGCTTCCACATTATAGTGGTAGCCGGCGCCCACCCCAACTGAACCACAAGCGTCATTCAACTCCAAGCACTGGTGCATCAAGGTTCCGCCGTCTTCTTTCAAGGGAAATGGCAAGCCGTGTGCTAACATGGCAGTCTCGGCAAGGCTGCTTAAAAACGTTCAAAGGACGATCATGCATCTGCGTTCACGGCTGCTAGGAGCTCTTTCGCTGATAGGGGCGATACTGACCGCCCCGTGCGCCGCGCTGGCCGACCCCGGCGTGATTTACCTCGTGCGCCACGCCGAAAAAGCGGGCGTTGGAAAAGACCCGGAACTGACCGCGCAAGGTCAGGTGCGCGCGCAAAATATCGCCGCCATCCTGCACAAGGCCGAGATCAGGCACATTTTCAGCAGTCCCACCGTGCGCGCCAGGCAGACCGCCCAGCCGCTGGCACGACGCAGCGGCATCGAGGTGCGGTCGTACGATCCGGCAGCGCCAAAGGCGCTGGTCGAAAAAGTGAAGTTGCTGAGCGGCTCCGTCCTCGTGGTGGGGCACTCGAACACGCTGCCTGAATTGGTGCGCCTGTTCGGCGGAGCGCCGGGCGCCGACATCGCGGACAATGAGTATGACCGCCTGTACCAGCTGATAGCCGGCCCGAACGGCGCCATCACCACCGTGCTGCTGACTTCGCTTCCCGAAACAGGCGCGGCGCCGTAACATCGCGGCTCTCCGCCCCGGTATCAAGTAGCCATCCATGCCGCCCTGCACCAGGGGCAGCGATTTTCACTTGTAATTTTACTTTTAGGAGATTCAATGGACCGCCACGTCACCCTGTACCATTCCCCCAAATCCCGCTCTGGAGGCACGCGCGTCCTGCTCGAAGAGCTTGGCGCCAGTTACGACCTGCATGTGCTCAATCTGAAGAAAAACGAACAGCGCGATCCTGCCTACCTGGCGATCAACCCGATGGGCAAGGTGCCGGCGATACGTCATGGCGACGCGCTCGTCACCGAACAGCCCGCTATCTTCATCTACCTTGCCGACCTGTATGCCGACGCCGGGCTCGCGCCGGCGATAGGCGATCCCTTGCGGGGTTCCTACCTGCGCTGGCTGGCGTTCTATGGATCAAGCTTCGAACCGGCCGTGATCGACAAGGCATTTAAGCGCACGTCGGAATCGGCCATGATGTCCCCATACGGCGACTACGATACGATGCTGGGCACCGTCACCGCGCAGTTGCGCAGCGGCCCTTACCTGCTTGGCGAGCGCTTCAGCGCCGCCGATGTGCTGTGGGGCACCGCGCTAGCCTGGACCACCTCGTTCAAGCTGGTGCCGGAGCTGCCCGAGATCATGGATTACATCGCGCGCGTAACAAGCCGCCCGGCGGCGCTCAAGGCCAAGGCCGACGACGCGGCCCTGGCTGCTTCGCTAGCCTGATCGATACGGCACGTAGGCAGGTATCCTGCCCACGTGCCGTACGCTGCCGCCTAAGGTGCGACGTCGGTGCGCACCACCGGGTACAGGTTCAAGCGCTCATCCCACGAGGAATGGCGGCGCGCGAAGAATTCGAGGCGCGCGCGCGGATTGCCGGCGAAATCAGGATCGGTCTCGATCCGGCGCTTGAATTCGGCGGCGATGGACGGGTCGGCCGCCATCTGCTCACGCGCCACGTCCTCGGCTACGTACTCTTCCATGTACTCCTTGCGCTCGAACGCGTTGTTGAACGCGCCCCAAGCCAGGAGCGAGTCCGGCGCCTGCGGTTCGAGCATCGCCATCACCAGACGCGCCTTCGGCTGCGTTATGGGCACGAACAGCGCTCCCTTGCCGAGCGGACGCGGCTCGGACTTCCAGCTGCCCTGCAGCGTCAGGCGCTGGTGCGACTCAAAGGAGGTGGCGGCAAAGCTTACCTTGTCAGCGCGAAAAATTTGGACCTCGGCCAGGTCGTGCGCCTTGTCCAGTTTGTGGAAGACGATGCCGTGCTGCGCCAGTTTCCGCGCCACCATTGCCGCGTACGCGGCCGGCACGATGTAACCCGCGCGCGGTGCGGCCACCTCGAGATTGGGCACCACTTCCTGACGCAGCGGCACGTGCCACACCTGCGGACGGGTCTCGTCATAGCGCGTCATCAGCATGCCCGACACGTCCGACAGCGTGCGCGTGTATTCGTAACCCTGGAAGTCGACCGTCCGGGTCGTGCCGGTGGCCTTGTAGGTCAGCGCAACCGGGGCGCCGCCGATCCCGGACGCGCGCAGGTCGGCGGCAGCGGCGGCCAGTTGCCATTGCTTGCCGTGCGCGGCTACCTGCTCCAGCACTGAAATCACGGTGTTGTGGGTGACGCGTACGCGCGTCGGGTAATCCTTCCACGAGTGGGTCTCGACCAGCATCGCCATGCGGTTACGCAACGGGAAGTAACCGGTCGAGAAGCGCGGGTCGGACACGCCATCGACGAAACCGGACGATGGATCGTCGGTCTCGGCAAACGACATGTAGTAAGACTGCGGCATCGAGCCCTGCCTGGCGATGTCGGCGATGACGTTGCCGCGCAGGGCCAGGCCGGCCTTGCGCATTTCGGGGTCGCCCGAATGCACCGGCTCGACCTGGATCGACACGTCATGCTGAAACTTGGCGCCGTCGGTCACGTGCAGGTCGATATAGGCCAGCGGATCCCAGGCGTTCACCAGCGCCAGCATCGCCTGCATCTCCAGCGAATCGGCCTTCACGTAGTCGCGGTTCAGGTTAAAGTTCTGCGACGTCGTGCGCCAGCCCATCTCCACCGGGCCGCGCTGGTTCGGCCGGTTCCATTTCGCGAATCGTTCGTGGCCATCGACATTAAACACGGGAACGAACAGCAGCACCTGCTTGTCGAGGACGCCCTTGGCGAGCTGGTTCGCCAGCACTTCGCGCAATGCCAGGAAGCCCGCGTCCTTGCCGTCGATTTCACCGGCATGGATACCGCCCTGTATCAGCGTGACCGGCACGCCCTTCTTCCTCGCGGCCTCGGCGGTGAAGGCGCCCGTGCGCGTGACTACCAGCGCCAGCATGGGCCGGTCTTCAGGCGTGCGGCCGAATTCGATGCACTTCACCTCTTTCGGATACGCCTTCTGAAACGCCGCGCACAGCTTGATCACTTCGTCGTAACGGCCGGTGGCCTGAAACCCCGAACGCTCGGACACGGTGGTCAGGTCGGGGGCCGCATGGGCCAGGGGCACGGCGGCAAGCAAAGCAAGCAGTAACGCAGAACGGATCATCGGTGAGGCTCCAGCAAGGAGAAAGATAAAACCGGGAATTATAGACAAGTTTGATCAAGCACCGTTACCCGCTAAAGGAGGGCGCGCCCCTTTAGCGGGTTCCAATGCTTGTGCAGACGGTGACCCGCGGGGATGCGCCACCGTCCGGTATGACGGAAGCGCTTTCCCGCCCGCGAATCAGGCGGCGCGGCTGGCCGAGTCGCTAGAGGAATGGAAGGTGGCGACCAGGGCCGCTTCTTTTTCCTTGGCCGCCTTCAGATGGCGCTCCTTCACGTGACCATAGCCACGGATGTCTTCCGGGATGCTGGCGATCGCGACCGCCTGCGCCAGGTTCTCGGGCGTGAGCTTGGGCAGCAGCGCTTCCACCGTCTGGCGATACTGGCCAATCAGCGCGCGCTCGGTCCTGCGCTCGGCGGTATAGCCGAACACGTCGAACGGGGTGCCGCGCAAGCCCTTCAGCCTGGCCAGCATGCCGAAGGCCCTCATCATCCACGGGCCGAACTCCTTCTTGACGAGGTGGCCTTCCTTGTCGCGCTTGGCAAGAAGCGGCGGCGCCAAATGGAACTTGAGCTTGATGTCGCCTTCAAACATGCCTGCGATCTTTTCCTTGAACGCCGGCTCGGTGTACAGGCGCGCCACTTCGTACTCGTCCTTGTAGGCCATCAGCTTGTAGTAGTAGCGCGCCACCGCCTTGGTCAGGCGCGTGCCCTTGCCGAGCTTCGCTTCCTGCGCGGCGACCTGGTCGACAAACGCCTTGTACTGCTGCGCATAGGCGGCGTTCTGGTAGGCGGTCAACAGCGCGACGCGGCGGTTGATGAGCTCATCGACGCTCTGGGTGCGCTTGAACTCGATGACCTTGGTCGGCGTCGTCAGCTTCACGACCGAGGCCAGGTCATGCGCCGCCGTGCGGCCCCAGTTGAAGGCGGCCTTGTTGAACTCGACCGACACGCCATTGAGTTCGATCGCCTTGATCAGCGACGCTTCCGTCAGCGGCACGCGGCCCTTCTGGAATGCGTAGCCGAGCATGAACATGTTGGTCGCGATCGAATCGCCCAGCAAGGCCGTGGCCATCTGGCCGGCATCGACGAAATCGACATTGCCCGCGCCGCAAGCCTGGACGATCGCGCCGCGCGAGCCTTCGGCCGGAAACTGCCAGTTCGGGTTCTTGACGAAGGCGGCGGTGGTCGCGCCGGTCGAGTTGATCGCGGCCCAGGTGCGCCCCTCGCCCATGCGCGAGAGCGCGTCGCGGCTGGCGGTGACGATCAGGTCGCAGCCGATCACGAGATCGGCGCTGCCGGTCCCCACCCGGGTCGAATGCAGGTCTTCCTGGCGATCGGCCAGCCGCACGTGCGACATCACCGGGCCGCCCTTCTGGGCAAGGCCGTTCATGTCGAGCACGAGCGCGCCCTTGCCTTCGACGTGCGCCGCCATCGCCATGATCTGGCCGACGGTGACGACGCCGGTGCCGCCGATGCCGGTGATCAGGACGCCATACGGCTGCGCCGTGCCCGGGATGCTGGGCATGGGCAACGCCGGGGGCGCGTTCTCGGTGCCGGTGGCCTTCTTGGGCTTTTTCAGTCCGCCGCCTTCAACCGTGACGAAACTCGGGCAGAAACCGGTCACGCACGAGAAGTCCTTGTTGCAGGAGGATTGGTTGATCTGGCGCTTGCGGCCCAGTTCCGTTTCGAGCGGCTCGACCGACAGGCAGTTCGACTGCACCGAGCAGTCGCCGCAGCCTTCGCACACGGCCTCGTTGATGACGGCACGCTTGGCCGGGTCGGGATAGGCGCCCTTCTTGCGGCGCCTGCGCTTTTCCGACGCGCAAGTCTGGTCGTAGATCACGGCCGACACCCCCGGCTGGTCGCGCAGCTCGCGCTGCACATCCATCAGCTCGGAGCGGTGGCGCACGGTGACGCCCGGCGCCCAGGCGTAATCGTGCGGATACTTGCCCGGGTCGTCGGTGACGACGATGATCGGGGTCACCCCTTCGGCGGCGATCTGGCGGCTGATCATGGCCGGGTCGAGCGGGCCGTCGACGTTCTGGCCGCCGGTCATCGCCACGGCGTCGTTGTACAGGATCTTGTAGGTGATGTTGACCTTGGCCGCCACCGCCGCGCGGATCGCCAGGATACCGGAGTGGAAGTAGGTGCCGTCGCCGAGGTTGGCGAAGACGTGCTTTTCGTCGGTGAACGGCGCCTGGCCGATCCAGGTCGTGCCCTCGGCGCCCATATGGGTGAAGGTCGAGGTTTCGCGGTCCATCCACAGCACCATGTAGTGGCAACCGATGCCGGCCATCGCGCGCGAACCTGCCGGCACCTTCGTCGAGCTGTTGTGCGGGCAGCCCGAGCAAAAGTAGGGGATGCGGTCGGTCTCGGGATTGGCCTTGGCCGGGATGTTCTTGAGCACCAGTTCTTTCGCCTCAAGAAAGGCGACGCGCTCCTTGACGCGCTGCTCGACGGGGTGGCCGGCGCAGTAGTGCGACAGGCGCGAAGCGATCGCGCGCGCGATCTGGGCCGGGTTCAGCTCGTAGGTCGCCGGCAGCAGCCAGTCACCGTGGCCGCTTCGGTTCTTGTTGCTCCATTCCCCCGTGTCGTCGAACTTGCCGACCACGCGCGGACGCTGGTCGTCCGGCAGGTTGTACAGCTCTTCCTTGAGCGCATATTCGAGCACCTGGCGCTTTTCCTCGACCACCGGGATTTCGTCGAGGCCGCGCGCGAACTCTTGCACGCCGTCGGCTTCGAGCGGCCAGGTCATGCCGACCTTGTACAGGCGCAGACCGATGTCGCGCGCGGCATGATCGTCGATGCCGAGGTCGGCCAGCGCCTGGCGCGTGTCGAGGTAGGATTTGCCGGCGGTGATGATGCCGATCTTTGCCCGCGGGCTGTCCCAGATGATGCGGTTGAGCTTATTGGCGCGCGCGTAGGCCAGCGCCGCATACCATTTGTAGTTGTTCATCCGCACTTCCTGGTCGAGCACGGTGTCCGGCCAGCGGATGTTCAGGCCGCCCGGCGGCAGCTCGAAGTCGGTCGGCGTGACGATCTGCACCCGGTCCGGGTCGAAATCGACCACCGCGCCCGACTCGATGATGTCGGTGACGCACTTCATCGACACCCACAGCCCGGTGTAACGGCTCATCGCCCAGGCGTGCAGGCCGAAATCGATATATTCCTGCACCGAGGACGGATACAGCACCGGGATGCCGCAGGCGTTCAGGATATGGTCCGACTGGTGCGCGGTGGACGAGGACTTGGCCGCATGGTCGTCGCCGGCCAGCACCAGCACGCCGCCGTGCTGCGCGCTGCCGGCATTGTTGGCGTGCTTGAACACATCGCCGCAACGGTCCACGCCGGGGCCCTTGCCGTACCACATGGCGAATACGCCGTCGTACTTAGCCCCCGGAAACAGATTGGTCTGCTGCGTACCCCACACCGTGGTCGCGGCCAGGTCTTCGTTCATGCCGGGGTGAAACTTGACGTGGTGCGCTTCAAGGTACTTCCTCGCCTTCCAGGCGGTCTGATCGACCTGCGTGACGGGCGAGCCGCGGTAGCCGGTGATGTAACCGGCCGTGTTCAGGCCGGCTGTCAGGTCGCGCTTACGCTGCAGCATCGGCAGGCGGATCAACGCCTGGGTGCCGGTCATGAAGGCGCGGCCGTGCTCGAGCGTCCACTTGTCGTTGAGCGTGATGTCGTGCTGCCCGAGCTGCGTGCTGTCCAGGGGTGCGTTCATTGTGTCTCCCTCCCTTGTTCTAGCGGGCGCCGTTTCCCGGCATCTCCGCCCATGTCCGTCGTTCCCCCCAGCCTTGGCGGCAACGACGGGGCGACCGGCTTACGCAGCCGTCTTATCCTGCAATACGCCGCGCCGGATCTGGTCCAGTTCGATCGACTCGAACAGCGCGCGGAAGTTACCTTCGCCAAAGCCCTGGTCGCCCTTGCGCTGGATAATCTCGAAGAAGATCGGGCCGATCACGTTCTGCGTGAAGATCTGCAGCAGCAGTTCCCGCTTGTTCTTGGCGCTGCTGCCGTCGATCAGGATGTGCAGCCGGCGCAGTTCGTCAAGATTCTCGCCATGCCCCGGCAGGCGGCGATCGACCAGCTCATAGTAGGTGCCGATCGTTTCCTGAAACGGGATGCCGCTGTCCTTCATGCGCTGCACCGAGCCGTACACGTCGTCCGTGCCCAGCGCGATGTGCTGGATGCCTTCGCCGTGGTATTGGTCGAGGTATTCGGCGATTTGCGACTTGTCATCGGCCGACTCGTTGATCGGAATCCGTATCTTGCCGCAGGGCGAAGTCATCGCCTTCGAGGTCAGGCCGGTCAGCTTGCCTTTGATATCGAAATAGCGGATTTCGCGGAAATTAAACAGGTGTTCGTAGAACTCGGCCCATTCCTTATGCGGCCGCGGTGCACATTATGCGTCAGATGGTCGATGTAGGTCAGGCCGCTGCCCACCGGCTTGGCCTGCGCGCCCGGAATCGCCGCGAAGTCGACATCGTAGATGCTGATGTCGCCGATGCCGCCATCGGCCGCGCCATCCTTGCCGCGCCAGCGGTCGACCAGGTACAGGAGGGAGTCGCCCACGCCCTTGATCGCCGGGATGTTCAATTCCATCGGGCCGGTCTTGTTGTCGAAGCCCCAGGCGCCCAGTTCCAGGGCGCGCTTGTAGGCATAGGCGGCATCCTCGACACGCAGCGCGATGGCGCACACGGAGGGACCGTGCTTGCGCGCGAAACGCTGGGCGAACGAGTCGGCCTCGGCGTTGATGATGAAGTTGATCTCGCCCTGGCGGTACAGGGTCACGTCCTTGTGGCGGTGGCGTGCAATGGCGGTAAAGCCCATTTTTTCAAACAGCGCGCCCATCGCTTTCGGCTCCGGCGCGGCAAACTCGACAAACTCGAAGCCGTTGGTGCCCATCGGGTTTTCCCATGGGGTAAATTGCATGGCAGCCCTCCTGCTGTTTAATAACCGACAGTATAGTCCGGCCCATACGGCATTAAATTCCAAACGATTCCCCACGCCGAACCGTTTGCGCAATAAAATTGCCGTACGCGTGATCGAACCGGGGGGATTCATGTCGAAGATTGAACTGGATAAAACGGATCGCAAAATCCTGGCGATCCTGCAGTCGGACGGACGGCTGTCGAACCAGGATGTGGCCGAGCGTGTCAACCTGTCGCCTTCGCCCTGCCTGCGCCGCATCAAGCGGCTGGAGGAAGCGGGCGTGATCCGCCAGTACGTGGCGCTGCTCGATCCGGACAAGATCGGCCTGGGCCTGTTGGCCTACGTGAACGTGCGCCTGGAAAAGCACAGCGAAGGCGGCGCCACCGCACGTCTGCCGGCAACCTCCCCGCGCACCGACTTCGCGCAAGCGGTGGCGACCTGGCCGGAAGTGGTGGCCTGCTATGCGATGACGGGGGAAATGGATTTCCTGCTGCGCGTGCACGTGGAAGACATGGACCATTTCTCGCGCTTCATGATGGCCACGCTGCTGCGCCATCCGGCAGTGCTGGATGTGAAGTCGAGCTTTGCGCTGCAGCGGATCAAGGAGACGACGGCGCTACCGGTTGCGTGAGTTTGCACAGGATGCACGGTTGAGCAAGCCAGGCCGGGAGCAAGACAGTGGGAGAGGACGCGCCTATCGAATATCGAATCATCGAATCGCGCCGCGCCCGGCGGGCTCCGGGCTAATGAGTAGCCTCCCACTCGGCGCTCGGGCTGATCATGAACCTGCCCTTTCCGGCCCGCTTGGCCTGGTACATCGCCTTGTCCGCCTCCGCCAGCAGCGCGGCCGAGCCACGTTTTTCCCCCGAACGGCCCCGCATACTGGCAATGCCGATGCTGGCGGAAATGGCGATGGGGTGACCGCCGGCCTGGGTGATCGAACGGATCTGGTCGAGCACCAGTTGGGCCACCCGCAACGCGCCCTCGCGCGAATTGACTTCCTCAAGCATGACCACGAACTCGTCGCCGCCCAGGCGGGCCAGCGCATCCTCGGCGCGCAGCTTGTCCTGAACCCGGCGTGCCACCAGTTGCAGCACCAGGTCGCCGGCGGCGTGCCCCCAGGTATCGTTGACAGCCTTGAAGCCGTCCAGATCGATGAACATGAGCACCACCACGGTATCGCGCCGCGCCGCGCGCAGCAGCGCGCGGTCGAGCAGGCTGGTCAGATGACGGTAGTTGATCAGCCCGGTCAGCGAGTCGTGCTGGGCAAGCCGCTTGAGCTGCCTGGACTGCGCCTGCAGTTCGGCGGTGCGCTTGACCACGCGCTGCTCGAGCGTTTCGTTGGCCGCCCGCAGGCGCTGGTTGACCTCGCCGATGATGCGGTAGCTGCGGCGCAGGCGCCCGCCGACGTAGGCCAGCAGCGCCAGCAACAACGCCGAGTAGGCGGACAGGTAGCCGCGAAAACGCTGGCGTTCGAGCAGCACGGCGTCGAACGAGCGGCCGAACTCGCGTTCGAGGCGCGCAAGCGCGGCGCCGGCGCCGGTTGCGGCGATGTCGGCCTCGATCGTGTTTTCAAGCGGCCGGTTGGCCAGGATCACGCGGCACTGGCGCGCCAGCGTGTCGATCATGTCGATGATCGCGGGCGGAAACGCCGGTTTCTGCGCTTCGACGTCCTTCAGCGTGTCCTCGATGCGCGCGGCCAGCGCTTCGGACGGCGCGAGGTTATAGCGCAGGATCTGGGCCAGCAGCTCGTTGAGCGCGGCGTCCAGGCGCAACACGATGCGCGCCGGCGCCAGCGCGCCGCCGATGCCGGCCAACTCGGTTTTCAAATCGGCCACGGCGGGCGGCACGTACAGCAGGGCGGCGCGCAGCGGTCCATTGTTGCTTGCGAACCGGGCCACCAGGCGCTCCTTGGCGGCCAGCGCCTGCTCCAGCTCACGGTCGGCGGCGCGCACGCCCTGCCCATGCGTCAACGGCAGCGCGGCGGCGAGGCGCTGCCGCAGCTCGCGCATGCGCGGAAGTTGCGCGCCGAGGCGCTCGTCGTCCGGACGTCCAATGCGCGCGCGCAGGATGTTCGCGTCCCATTCGGCATCGAGCTTCTGCAGTTCGCGCAGGTCAAGCCTGACCTGGTTCTGGACTTCGGGGTTCACCCCCTCGCTGCGGATGAACAGATAGGCCAGCAACAACGCCAGCACCAGCACTGCCGCGCCCGCCATTTGCAGACGGCTGCGCGATCCCTGCGCCAAGCGCCGCGCCAACGCGACAAACATCGTATCCTCCGTTGCAACAAAATTGAAAGGGCCGCGACAATAACAGAACCGCCGGGTTTCAGTCGCGCACGCTGAGCAACGCGGCCTTGACCGCGCGCACGCGGGCGGCATGAACCGCCTGCGGAATCTTCTCCTTGTTCTCGCCATAGCGCAGCGCGATCTCGCCCGCGTTCACGCCGCGCGCGG
>Ga0170475_106150351_pt1 | contig 13314 bp, 17 predicted proteins | sample Soicark_Litter_5_FD_111474 | JGI IMG/M metagenome (GOLD analysis project Ga0170475, IMG submission 111474) | Avena fatua rhizosphere microbial communities from Hopland, California, USA. Combined Assembly of 48 SPs | reverse complement strand
GCTTTTCGATCCAATGCGGCCGCGTCGCTTATGGCTTCTTTGACGCGCCGCATAGAGGCTGAGGGAAACGTCCCAGGCGCGGAGCGGTTGGCGCCTTCTCGGGAGCGCAGCGGTCTGTTCAACGGCATGCCGTTTCGACTGCTCTCCGACGATCGCTTGGCACGCTGCGCAAGCGGTGGCGATCGGCGCGCGATCGCGGCTATCTTCGAGCGCTATCAGCAGGAGCTCTACCGGTTTTGCCTCGGCCTCTTGGGCGAACCCCAGGACGCTCAGGACGCGGTTCAGAACACCATAGTCAAAGCGCTTCGAGCTCTGCCGGGGGAGGAGCGGCGGATCGAGCTAAAACCTTGGCTTTACCGCATCGCCCACAACGAGGCGATCGAACTGCGGCGCAATGAGCGCGCAACCGAGCTGTTGGACGACTACCCGGTGGAGGTGCGGTCGAGCTTGGCGGAGCGGGCGGAGGCTCGAGAGCAGCTCGGCTGGCTGCTGAAAGACCTTGGCAATCTGCCCGAGCGCCAGCGAGCGGTCCTCGTGATGCGCGAGCTCAGCGGTCTCGACTTTGTCCAGATTGGCGCTGCGCTTGGGACGAGCGGAGCAGTCGTGAGGCAGTCTCTCTATGAGGCTCGGCGAAGCCTTCAGCGGATGGACTTCGGCCGCAATCTGAAGTGCGAGGTCGTAACCCGAGCGATCTCGGATGCGGACGGACGGGTGACGCGCCGGAAGGACATTCGAGCTCACCTACGCGCCTGCTCCGGTTGCCGGAAGTTCGAGGACACGATCCGGGCACGGGAGAAGGCTTTGGCAGCGATCTCACCTATACCGGCGGCGGTTACAGGGGGCCTACTGCAGGCTGCTTCAGGGGGTTTTGCCGGCGCGGGCAGCGGTGGACTGACTGCCGCTGCCGGTTTTGGGGCGGCGAAATCGGTAGGAGCCTCCGGAATCCTCAAGCTCGCCGCGACCGCCGCCGCGGTGGCGGCGGTCGGCACCGCCTCGGTCGATGGGACTGTCGAGGCGGTAGCCCCCAAGGCGCCGCCCCTTGAGACTCACAGCGCCCAGCCCCGCGTTCCGAGCGCGGCGCCGTCGCTCGGCCTTCGGGGCGATGCTGCGCTTTCAGAATCCACTTCTCGTCTGGCCTCCCGAGAATCGGCCTCCCCGCCCCCCCAAGCGTCGATAGATCGGTCTCGTTCGTTGGGGGCAGCGCCTGGCGCCGAGACTCCTGGCGGTGCTCAGCCGAGTCCAGCTCGGCCGGAGATCGCCGTGGCTCCTGGTTCGGGCGAGTCCCGCGACTACGTCAATGGCGGCGAATCGAAGCCTCACCCTGACCAGCGCGCGAATCCAGGAACGGGCTCTGAACGCTCTTCGAAGCCCACGAGCGACGATCCGTCACAGTCGGCGGAAAGCGCCAAGCCCGCTGGCAACGCGAACCCCCCCGGGCATGCCGCGCATCCGGCGCACCCGATCAAGGCAGCGGCAACGGGTAATTCAGGCACGACCGGCCAGGGGGAAGGCGCTGAACCGAAGCCCAAGCCCGAACACCCGCCGCATCCCGAGCAATCCCAGAAGCCCGCTGCGTCCGGCGAGCCGTCCTCGGCTCCTGAAGAGGCGCCGCCGTCTGTGAGCCCTTACCCCCCCGGCGACGAATACGCGGCGCCGAACGGCTGGGCAAAAGGCAGGGAAAAGCACTCGGAGCCGTGATGCGATGACCGAGATTTTGCCCGAGTTCGGAATGACAAATCCGCGCCTGGGCCGTTTCACCCAGACAACTCGTTCGGAAATCTGTTCCAAACGCCCGTGCCGGCTTGTTCCCTGCCGGAGGACCTGAAGAGCCACAGGAGAGGACGGTCGACCCATGGCTGAAACCAAAAAATCAAAACCAAAAAAAAGCTCGTCGGGCAGCTCGAAAGCCAAAGCGAAATCAGGCCAGGCTGCCTCAAAAGCATCCAACGGCTCTGGTGGCCACTCGCTGAGCGATGCGGTCAAGAACGGAGCCCAGGGGGCTGTCGGCGGAATCGCGCCGGTCGCACAGAAGGCCAAGCTGCCGCTGATTGCGGGGAGTGCCGCGGCCGCGGGGATCGTCGGGGCGGTTCTTGCGAGCCGTTCCGAGAGGAAGCACAAGGTGCTCGGCGTGACGGTTCCAAAGCGTTCGAAGCGGCATCTGAGCCTGCCGAAGAAAAACGGCTTCAAGTCCGACGCCCGCAAGGCGACCCGCTCGGTGACCGAGGCGGCCAAGAGCGCCGACAGGTTCGGCAAAGGGGTCAGCCGCATCGCCAGCTCGGTACAGCAGGTCGGTGAGTCGGCAGACGACGCCGTGAAGAAGAGCTGATCCACGAGGAGCCAAGGACGAGCCAAGGACGATGGCGACCAGCGAGGCCAAAAAAGCGGAGAAAGGCGCGGCGGATTACGGACGCGAGGCGCTGTCTCAATGGACCGATGCCGCCCGCCTTGGCGTGCGCGCTCTTGCCGCCCGCCGCGAAGCGGCCGAGGGCAAGCCGGGCCTGGCCGAGGGCAAGCCGAGCCTCAGGGAGCGGATCGATCCGACGAAGACCGACAAGGGCGGCAAAGCCGGCGACGTGGCCGACATGGCGCTCTCGAAATTGGGAGCACCGGGCAGGGCCGCGGCGAAAGTCAAGATGGGCAGTCGCCTGGTCGAGCGGTTCGTGGGCTCTGGCGAAGCAGAGGCGCCCGAGGAGGCGGATGAGGCCGTTGCCGAGCCGGTACCCGAGGCCGATCCTTCCGCGGGCGGCGGCGCCGGGGCTGGTGCGCCGCTGCCGATCCAGGGGTCGATTGACGTGGCTCTTCCCGTCGCCGCGGTCTTCGAGCTCTGCACCCGCTTCGAGGAATACCCCCAGATGATCGAGCGCCTCAGCGAGGTCGACGTCGAGGACGACACTCATTTCACCGTTGTCGCCCGCGCCGGTAAATCACAGCATCGGCTCTCGATTGAGCTCGTCGGCGAGGAAGCCGAAGAGCGCCTCGACTGGGAGTGCGCTGGGGAGCTCGAGCACTCCGGCGTGCTCACCTTCCACCCACTCGCTCCCCGCTTGACCCGGTTGGAGATGACGATCGAGCGCGACTCAGAGGGTCCGCTCGCGCAGCTGGTCAGGGTCATCGGCCTGCCTGAGCGGGCACTCCGTCAGGAGCTGCGCCGGTTCAAGGCGGTGGCTGAGCTTTGGGACGACGGCAAACGCTATGAGCCCTCGGTTCTCGGCCCGGTAATCGCCGAGGAGGAGGTGGAGGGGGAAGAAGAGCTACCCGAGGAGGAACAGGCCGAGGGGGAGGACCGTGAGTCGGCGGTAGCAGAGCGCTGACGGGTCCAAGCCAGAACTCGAACCGACGAAAGGACGCAAATGGCAACCGGGATGCAACAGCCGTACAGAGGGGGGAGTGGGTACGTAGCGCGCAGTTCGTCGAGCGGTCTCTACGACGTGCTCGAGCTGATCCTGGACAAGGGGCTGGTGATCGACGTCTTCGTTCGCGTCTCCCTGATCGGGATCGAGATCCTCACGATCGACGCACGGATTGTGATCGCCAGCGTCGACACCTATCTGCGCTTCGCCGAGGCGGTCAATCGCCTCGACCTGATGTCAACCGAGACCCAGGGCCTGCCGGAGCTGATGGAGGGGATCACCGAAGGCGGCGCCTCCAAAAAAACCAAAGGCATAGTGCAGGGAGCCAAAGAGGCCCTCTTCGGCGATGAAGACGAAGAAGAGGAGGGCGAAGAAGAGAAAGAGCCGGCGACGACGCGGCGACGATCCACCTCGACGACGGCGAAACGAAGGCAGGCGGCCAGTGGATCCTCCTCGGGCTCTAGTCGCCGGCGCAAAAAAAGCAGCTGAGGAGCGTGCCGACGATGGCCGGAAATCCAAGCAACAGCCCGCTCTACGTATATGGGGTGGTCCCCTCGAAGGGAACCACCGGCCCGGCGGGAGCCGGCATCGACGATCGTCCGGTCCAGTTGGTCGCCCACGGGGAGGTTGCGGCCTTGACCAGTTCGGTGGCAGACGATTTCCTCGAGGCCGGTCGCCAGGAGCTGCTGACCCACTCGCGCGTCCTCGAGGAAGCGATGGACCGCTCCGCGGTGCTGCCGATGCGCTTCGGCGTCGTCATGCCCGATGAGCAGACGATCAGAGATCGACTGCTCGATCCTTACGCCGAGGAGCTCGAAGGCCAGCTTCGCGAAGTGGAAGGCAAGGTCGAGGTCAGCATCAGAGGGATCTACGACGAAGCGACGATTCTTCGCGAGGCGCTGGCGGAGAATCGCGAGCTCGCCGAGTTGCGTGACTCGATCCAGGGCAAGCCGGAGGCGGCGACCTACTACGAGCGGATCCGGCTCGGCGAGATGGTTGCGCAGACGCTGGACGACAAGCGGGCCGCGGCGGGGCCGGAGGTTATCGAGCGGCTCTCCGCCCACGCGGTCGACGTCAGGGTGGGGGAGCCGGTTCACGAGCGGATGGCGGTCAACGGCTCCTTCCTCGTCGAGCGCAAACGCCTTGGCGAGTTCGATCGGGCGGTGGAGGAGATCGGAGCCGAGCAGGCCGGGCGGATCCGCATCAAGTACACCGGCCCGCTTCCTCCTCACAGCTTTGTTCAACTCGGGGTCGGAGCCTGATATGGGCCTCTTCAAGGAGTTTGCCCTGCTGCCACTGGCACCGGTCCGCGGCACCGTCTGGGTCGCGGAGGTCATTGCCGAGGAGGCGGAACGGCGGCTCTATGACGAAGACAACATCAAACGGGAGATGCTCCAGCTCGAAATCGAATCCGACGAAGGGCTGCTTGGCGAGAAAGAGCGGGCGGCGAAAGAGGACGAGCTGCTCGAGCGTCTGGCCATAAGCCGTCAGCGGCGCGCCGAAGAGGACCAGCTGCAGGCAGCAGAACAAGAGGGGCTGGCTCCGTTACCGCCCGACGAAGAGGAGGGATGAGCGATGGCTGAATCGAAGCGGAGCAGGTCCTCGCCTCAGGAGATTGCCGCTCGTGCCGTGGAGCAGATGCAGGACTTGACCGGCCGGCACGTGGAGGGGGTCACCGGGCTTGAGCGGGATGGCGAGGAATGGACCGTCACGCTCGAGGTCCTGGAATTGGAGCGGGTGCCGACGACCACCGACGTGCTCGGAAAATACGAGGTCACCCTCGACAAAGACGGGGACCTGACTGGGATCGAGCGCACCCGTCGCTACCCCCGCGCCGAAGCCGGGGAGGTATAGAGATGGCGCCGGAGCCACCCGACCAGGCGGCCCCCGGCCTCTTTAACCGAGGCCAGCCGGTGGGCGGCAGAATGAATGCGGCCCCACGCAGCGGCGGACCCGCAAACCTGGCGGACATCCTCGAGCGCGTGCTCGACAAGGGGATCGTGATCGCCGGTGACATCCAGATCAACCTCCTCGACATCGAGCTATTGACGATCAAGCTGCGGTTGCTCGTCGCCTCGGTCGAGCGAGCCCAGGAGATGGGAATCAACTGGTGGGAGTCCGATCCGAGCCTGAGCAGCAACGCGAAGGAGCTTGAAGAGGAAAACGAGGACCTGCGCGGGCGCCTGGAGCGACTCGAGAAAATGGCTGGTCTGCCCGAGCCCCGTCCGGGTGAGGAGATCGTCGTCGAGACGAGACGTCGGGAAGTGGTGGAAGAAGGACCCGAGGGCGAAAGAAGGGAGGAGAGCGCGGGCACGGTCGAGCCCCGGGACGATTCCAGCAAGGAGGAGCTGCTCGCCCAGGCACAGGTGCTGGATATTCCCGGCCGCTCGTCGATGAACAAGGAGCAGCTCGCAAAGGCCATCGATGAAGAGGAACGGCGAGGGGCGCCGTGAGCGAGGCCGGCGCAACGCGAGAGCTGGGGTCGGCGATCGAAGCGCTGGCCGCCGAGATGGCGCCCACAGTCGTCGCCAACGCGCGCAGCGAAGCCGAGGCCAGGGCGCAGGCGGTTCTGGCGGAGCAACTCACGCGGGCGCTGCTCGCCCGCTCGCAGCAAATGCTGGGGAAGTCCGCGGAGGTGGGCTCAAAGCCACCGCGCCAGGTCAACCCCTCCCAGTCGGTCCCTGCTACGACCCCCGGCCCCCTGTCAGAACGGACCCGGGCAAAGGCGCTAGGGCTCTATCTCTACGGAGTCGTCAACCCGACCGTTCGGATGTCCGGGGACCTGCAAGGAGTCGATCCCGCCCACAAGGTCTTCCTCCTCGAGGGCAACGAGCTGGCGGCGATCGTCAGCCGGGTCTCTCTGGACGAGTTCGGCGAAGAGCCGCTGCGCGAGAACCTCAACGACGCCGGTTGGCTGGAGGAGAAAGCCCGCGCGCATGAGCGCGTGCTCGAGGTGCTCCTGGAGTCGACCACCGTAGTCCCGATGCGCCTCTGCACGATCTTCAGCGGCGAGAAGCAGGTTCGCGAGATGTTGAGCCGCGAGCGTGCGGCGCTGTTGGATTCGCTCTCACGTCTGGAGGGCAAGGCTGAGTGGGGGGTCAAGGTCTTCGTGGCACCGAGAGCGCTCGAACGGGCCGCGGCCGAGCGAGCCGGCGGAGAGCCGGAGGAGCCGCGGTCCGGCGCCGCCTACATGGCACGTAAGCGACAGGAGGCGCGTGCGCGGGAGGGTGCGCAGGAAATCGGCGACCAATGGGCACAGCAGATTCACGAGCGCCTCTCTTCGGCGGTTTCCGAGGCGCTGCTCAATCCGCTCCAGCGCCGCGAGGTCAGCGGCCACGACGGCGAGATGCTGCTCAACGGCGTCTACCTGATCGAGGACGTCGAGATCGATCGCTTTCGCGAGCTTGTCGAGGACCTCCAGGAGGACTACCGAGAACGAGAGGCGGCGATCGAGCTCACCGGTCCCTGGCCCGCCTACAACTTCGTCATGGGCTCGATCGAATCGGCGCAATGACCCGGGACCGAGCCCAAGAGGATCTCCGACGCCAGCGCAACCGCGACGCCTGGGGGGCGCGGAACGAGGCCTCGCGACAAAGGCAGGAGCGAGGCGTTTCCCGAGCGCTTCGCGACCGCGACGTCTCCCTGCTCGATCTCGTCGACCGCCTGCTCGACGGAGGCGTTGTCATCCACGGCGACATCACCCTGGCGGTCGCCGACGTCGATCTCGTCTACGTCGGTCTCAGAGCGCTGATCTCTTCGGTGGAGACGATCGAACGCGATATGGGCGTGTCGCTGAGCGCCGCCGGCCCGTCACTCAAAGCGAGTGCATTGTGAGCGCCGGGAAAGACACCCTGTACGTGTACGCGATCGCCGACAAGGAGGCTCCTGCGCCGGCGACCGGGCTGCACGGCTCTCGCCTGCGCTCGCTTCGCAGCGGACCTCTGGTCGCGGTCGTAAGCGAACACCGCGTCCTCCCCGAGGCGGACGAGACCGAGCTCTGGGCTCATGAGAGCGTCGTCGAGCGGCTGATGCGGACCTCGACGATCCTGCCGATGCGCTTCGGCACCACGGTCGAGGGAGCCGGGGTCCTGCTGGCGTTGGTCAAAGAACGCCAGCAGGAGTTCGAGGCGGGACTCGAGCGAGTGCGCGGGGCGGTCGAGTTGAGCGTCAGGGCTCAGCTGCCCGACGCACCCGCCCCCGTCTCCGGCTCAGAACCGGGCGACGCGGAGCACCCGGGCACTACGTACCTGCTCGATCGCGCCCGCGGCGTGCGACACGGGGAGGGGCTGGCCGAAGCGATCCATCGGCCGCTTGTGAAGCTGGCTAGGGAGAGCGCGCAGCGCCGCCAGGTCCGTGCCCCCACGGCTTTCCGGGCGGCGTATCTGGTCGATGAGGGGAACGTGGCCGCCTTCGGAGAGGCGGTGGGCGCGCTCGGCACGCAGCTGGGGCAAGCCAAGATCGGCTGTACCGGCCCTTGGCCGCCATACAGCTTCGTCGGGGAGGAAGTCGGATGAGCGAAGCGGCCAATTCTCAACGGGACCCACACAGCAAGCTTCTCGCCGGAGACCCTGAATTCACCCTGTTTGGCGATGAGCTCGAGCGCCTCGACGGCTCCCTGCGCCGACGCGTCAACGCCGACCGCGAGGGCCTGGAGAAAGGTCTTGCGCAGCTGGTCTTGACCCTGATCGAGCTGTTGCGGCAGCTGATGGAGCGCCAGGCGCTGCGGCGGATCGAGGGCGGGTCCCTGAGTCCCGACGAGGTCGAGCGTCTCGGCCAGACCTTCATGTTGCTGGAGGAGCGGATGGAGGAGTTGAAGGAAGCCTTCGAGATCGAGGACGAGGATCTGAATCTCGACCTCGGCCCGCTGGGGAGATTGATCTAAACGAACAAGAAGGGACGGGACCATGAATGCGGAGAAACTGCGGGACGACTACATCGATGCGCTCCTCGATCGCATCACCCAGGTGCGCTACCCGAGCCACGAGCTGATTGCCCGCGCCGAAAACCTCGTCTACAAGAAAGAGCAGGCCGAACGCCTGGTGCGCTACCTGATCTCAACCGTGGATGGCGTTCGCTATCCGAGCCACCAGCTCATGGACCGGGTCGAGCGAATTCTCTTTCCGTTTCCGGGACGCTAGTCGTCGCCCTTCTCATGGCGGAGCAAACGGTAAACGGCGACGCCAACCGCGGTGCCGGCGGCGCCCGCCCCGACTACGGCTCTCACGGCCGAGGGGCGCTTGCCTCCGATCCGTTCGGCGGCGGCAATGTACAGGCTCTTCACTGGCATCAACGACTCCTGTCTTTCTTGCGAAGGGAGAGGGCGTCGGCTCGCTCACGATTGCGAGACGCCGTCGCCCTCGAGCTCTCCGCCGCTCGTAGGGACTTGACGCGAGCGAGCAGACCGCGGCGCTGCGAGGTGGCGATCTGCTCCTGCAGCCGCTCCCGGGATTTCGCCAACTTGCGTTCCGCCCGCCTCCGCCGCCAGAGATGGCGCAGCCCCGTTCGCACACGCAGCTCGCGAGCATGCTCCTGCTGCCTCCGGTTTCTCTCGGCGGCTCGCTGCGGCGTCGAGGAAGCGTTCGCTCTCACCTCAATCGGGTACCCGTTTTTGGACGAGTCAACCGATCCAATAGAACGCGGGACCTGAAAGGAGGCATCCCCGATGGCGAACGCAGCGAAAGCTCCGCAGGCCAAACGTTCAAGGCGGAAACCCGAATCGAACGCCTCGAAAAAAAATAAATCGGGTCGGTCGAAAAAACCCCAGGGTGAAGAGAAAAGGCCCCAGTCCGGGCACTCGATCCAAGAGGGCGCCCCTGATGTCGTGGATGCCGGCGCGGCCGCGGCGCTGGCCGGGCAGGCCGCGCTGGCCGGGACCCGGGCCGCGGGCCGGGCGATGACGCTTGCGGTGGCGCGGGTGAAGGCTCCACTGGCGGCCGGCGGAGGCCTGGCGGCGGGCGTCGCCGGGGGGCTCGTCGTGATGCGCCGCCGACGCCGCCGCCGGCGTCCGGGTGCGCTCGATATCGGTGACCTGGCCTCTGCCGCCCAGCGGATCGGCACGCTTGGGGAAGAAGTGGGCCGGGTCGCGATCGTGATTCAGAAAGCCGCCGACGGCTCGAAGCGATGAGCGAGCAGGGCCCAGGCCGACGCCATCGAGGCTGGCGCACAGATCAGAGAAGGCAATAGCAAACGAAGGAGAGTCAAAGTGAAGAGCAAGGCGAGAGATAAGGGCGGCGGCACGTTGGACAAGGCTCGCGGCCGAGCCCGCGAGGCTGTCGCGGCGCTGAAAGGCGACCCCGAGGGCAAGACCAAGGGCCAAGGCCGTCAGGCAAAGGGCGAGGCGCGCAAGAAGAAAGGCCACCTGCGCGATTTGCTCAAGCGCTGATCCGAGACAAGGTCCGACCTGGCCTTCCAGGAGCGTCAGGAGGCAATCCCGAACGGGGGTACCAGGCAGGACCGTCTGCGCTCCGGACACGCGACCTCGCGCTGCTCAAACGGCCCTGCCTGCCGAGCTTCAGGCGTGTGCCTTACTGCGGCCTTTCTGCGATCCCCTTTTTCGTCCCGATCCGTTTTCGCTGGGTTCGACCACACGATAAAAGTGCTCGATTGCGCCGCGGACCTGACGTTCGTCGACGACCTTGACCAGGTTGGAGCGCCGTAGCTCGGTCACGTGGTAGTTGACGGTGCTCAGCGGCGCCTGCAGCTCCAGGCTGAGGTCCTTTGGCGACAGTGTCCGACCCTCATCGATGCTCAGCACTTCCAGGATTGACACGCGGAGTGGGTGGGTATTGGCACGAGCTAGGCGTTCCCAATTCACAACTACCTCACTTTCGTTGACTGGGGAATACCTAAAAATAATAGCTCACATCATCAAAATCGGGTAATCTAGCTTTATGACCGCCCAGCGGAAGGGGATTCGGATGAGCGGGGGACCGGAAATGAGATTCACTGTCTTTGCGGCACTTTTGACTTTGGGAATAGCTTTCCTCGCGCCCTCCGCAACGGCTGACACGGCTGGCATCATTGCCCCCTCGGATCCCGACCATCCGCGGGTCGACAGCGGCTGGCAGGCCGGGACCTGCTACACGGATTCTCCAACCTGCAGCGTCGCTTCGCCTAAAAGCCAGTTCTTCGAACAGGCAGCCGGCCACCCGCAGGTGGGCTTCACTCAGTTCATCACCAAGCACACGACCGAAGAACCCTTGCCCGGTGTCGTTCTGGAAGAACCGGCGGGCGACATCAAAACCGTCCGTGTCGACCTCCCGGTCGGGTTGAGCGTCAACCCGCAAGCGACTCCTCAGTGCGACCAGAAAACCTTCGAGACCACCCCGTTGTCATGTCCTCCGGGGTCTGAAGTCGGGACCAGCTTTGCCACCGCCGCCCTGCTCGGAATCGTCTCACCGCAGCTACCGGCAACCGTCTACAACATCAAACCGCCCGACGGCGAGCCGGCTCGCTTCGGCTTCAACCTGCTGGGAAACAATGTCTATCTGCGTGCAGGCGTGGCCTGGCAGAACGACTACCACGAGTTCTTCACGATCGACGCGCCGAAATCGCCGATCGGTCATGTGCTGAAAAACCGACTGGTCTTCAACGGCCGGGCGGGGAACGGCACCTTCATCACGACTCCGACCACCTGTTTCGGTGAATCCGTCCAGTCCTCTCCCTTCGAGCACGTCTACTCGACCCTCTTGCGTGCCGATTCGTTCGCAGAACCGGATCCGAACTTCCCCGACGGCTCCTCGTTCTTCGAGTCGAAGATCCCACCAGGGACGTCCCCGAAAGAATGCAACACGGTGCCGTATGAGCCGTCGATCGCGGTAGATCCCAATGCCGCGCAGACCGATTCGCCGTCCGGGCCCACCGTTGACGTCGACGTCCCATTCGAGATTCCCAGCGCCGGGGAAATCCTCCAGGAACGGACCAAGCAGGCCAGCTCGCAGACCAAGCAGGCCAAAGTGACGCTGCCGCTCGGAATGGGGATCAACCCCTCGGCGGCGACCGGGGGGCTGCAGACCTGCACCGACGTGGAGTTCGGCAAGGGGTCGACGAGACCCGTTGCCTGTCCACCGGCCTCGAAAGTGGGCGTTGCATCGATCAACACCCCACCGCTCCCCGACGGCTCGCTGAACGGCACGGTCTATGTCGGCAAGCAGGAAAGCCGCAATCCGACCTCGGGTCAGGAGTACCGGATCTTCGTCGACGTCGAGTCGGCTCGATACGGGATATCGGCGCGTCTCGTCGGCAACGTCAGCGCTGACCCGGCCACGGGGCAGCTGACGACCACCTTCGACGACAAAGCACTGGGTGGATTGCCGCAGGTCCCCTTCAGCTCCTTCAAGCTCGACTTCGACGACGGGCCGCACGCGGTGCTGACCAGCCCCGGCGCATGTGGGCCAAACAAGACCACGGCTGTGATGACGCCGTGGTCGGGCAACGCCGCGGCCGCTCCCTCCGGCGAGTTCTCTCTCAGCACGGCGCCCGGCGGCGGCAAATGCGCACAGAAGCTCGCCGATCGCCCGTTCGCGCCCAGCTTCGCCGCGGACACGAACAAGCCCGCGGCGGGCGAGTTCAGCCCGCTGCACATGAACATCGCCCGCACGGATGGCAACCAGGAGCTGAAAGGCGTCGACGTGACCCTGCCGCCGGGGTTGGTGGCGAAGCTGGCGGGGGTCAAGTACTGCCCCGCCGATGTCCTGGCGGCGGCAGCGGCCAACAGCGGCGCAGCCGAGGCCGCCGACTCGAGCTGCCCCGGCTCGAGCATGATCGGCCATGCCGACATCGTCGCCGGCAGCGGTCCGTCCCCGCTTCGCGTCAACGGCAAGGTCTTCCTCTCGGGGCGCTACAAGGGCGCGCCGCTCTCCCTGGCAGTAGTCACCCCCGCCACGGCCGGGCCGTTCGATCTCGGTACGGTCGTGGTGCGGGTGGCGCTGTCGCTCGAACCGCGCACCGCGCAGGTGCACGCGGTCTCCGATCCGATCCCCCACGTCTACGGCGGCTCACTCCTTGACGTCCGCTCGGTCTTAGTCAAACTCGACCGCGACAACTTCACGCTCAACCCGACGAACTGCTCCAAGCTGAGCTTCGGCGGGACGCTGCTTGGCGGCGGCGCCAATCCAGTCGATTCCGCCGCCTTCAGCCGGGCTCCCGTCTCGGCGCCTTTCGAAGCCAGTGGCTGCGACAAGCTCGGCTTCCGGCCCAAGCTCTCGCTGCGCCTGACCGGGGCGATGCGGCGCGCCAAGAACCCGCGTCTGCGGGCCGTGTTGACGCCCCGCCCAGGGGACGCGAACATCGCCCGCGCCCAGACGATCCTGCCTCGCTCCTTGATCCTCGATCAGGGCAACCTGGCCAACGTCTGCACCCGCGTTCAGTTCGCCGCAAACGACTGTCCCAAGGACTCGATCTACGGCAACGCCATCGCGACTTCGCCCCTGCTCGACGACCCGCTGCAGGGGCCCGTCTACCTGCGTTCCTCCAACAACACGCTGCCGGATCTTGTCGCCGACCTACGCGGTCAGGTTGAAGTCGAGCTCGACAGCCGCACCGACAGCTCCCATGCTCGCATCCGCAACACCTTCGACATCGTCCCCGACGTTCCGGTGACGAAGTTCGTCCTGACCTTGCGGGGCGGCAAACGGGGGCTGCTGGTGAATTCGCAAAATCAGTGCCCGCGCAGGAAACGCCACGCGGACAAGGGCAAGGGCGCGCAGGCAAGCAAGGCGCACAAACGCAGGCAGGCGCGCGGCAAGCGCGTGGTCGTGCGCTTCAAGGGCCAGAACGGCAAGAAGCGGAACATGCGGCCGCGTCTGCTGCTCACCTGCGGCAAGAAGCACAGGGGCGCAAAGAAGAACAAATAGCCTCCCGCGTCGGTGCGCCCGACGCTTTCGGTCCTGATCGTCGCCTGGAACAGCCGCGAGGAGCTGGCGCGGACGCTGCCTGCCTTGCTTGCCGAGCTGGGTGAGGGGGG
>Ga0170475_107424715_pt1 | contig 13316 bp, 12 predicted proteins | sample Soicark_Litter_5_FD_111474 | JGI IMG/M metagenome (GOLD analysis project Ga0170475, IMG submission 111474) | Avena fatua rhizosphere microbial communities from Hopland, California, USA. Combined Assembly of 48 SPs | reverse complement strand
GGCGTCTTTAACAGGCGCCTGGTCGGTAGAAGAATCTTCGTCGCGAGCACCGAACGCTGGCAAGGTTTCGTCGAGGCATAGGCTTTCCTACATGCCCCAGATCTTTAGCCGTAGCGCCAATACCGTCGCGCCGTTATCAATCGCTCTTGCGATTCTGTTGGTAGGCGGTGGCATCCTCTCGATCATGGGATTGGACCGCTCGGAATACATCACGGAGATCGGGGTCGCAAAAGTTCAGCCTGTTCAATTCAGCCACAGACACCACGCCGGTCAGCTCGGCATTCACTGCGCGTACTGCCACAGTTCGGTTGAAGTAAGCTCATTCGCCGGAATACCGCCGACTCATACCTGCATGAGCTGCCACTCGCAGATCTGGATCAATAGTCCGACGCTCGAACCTGTACGTGAGAGTTACCGGAGCGGTCAGTCGATTGAATGGGTTCGAGTTCACGACCTCCCCGATTTCGTGTACTTCAATCACAGCATTCATATCAATAAAGGAATAGGTTGCGCTAGTTGCCATGGGCGCGTAGATCAGATGCCGCAGATCTACAAGGCGCAGTCGCTCCAGATGCAGTGGTGCCTGGACTGTCACCGCCAGCCGGAGCGGCATATTCGGCCTCGCGAGAAGATCTATGACATGGCGTATCAGCCCGCCGAGGACCAGATGGAACTCGGGCGCAGGCTCGTTTCGGAGTATAAGGTTCAGAAGCTTCTGGATTGCTACACCTGCCACCGATGAGAACCCGAGACACAGCATGCGGCAAGATTGACATCGCGGAATTGCGAGGCAGGCTCGAGACTTCGGGCGGGCCCCATTATTGGCGCAGCCTGGATGAACTTGCCGCAACCCCTGAGTTTCAGGCGTTCGTCGAAGATGAGTTTCCTTCACAGGCCGATGATCTAAAGAACCCAGCTACGAGACGAGATTTGCTGCGCGTGATGGCAGCGGCATTCGGCTTGGCTGGGCTGACCGCCTGCACCCGTCAGCCGAAGGAAAACATTCTTCCGTATGTACGTCAGCCAGAGGAGATCGTTTTAGGGCAGCCGTTGATGTATGCAACAGCGATGCCGTTTCGAGGCTCCGCGGTTGGATTGCTTGTTGAAAGCCATGAAGGAAGGCCGACCAAGGTTGAAGGCAACCCGCAGCATCCTGGAAGCCTCGGTCGAACGAACCTTTTTAACCAGGCGTCAACGTTGGGTCTCTACGATCCCGACCGATCGCAGGCTGTTTACTTTCACGGACGGATCAGCACATGGGGCGAGTTCCTGGGGAGGATGGCCGAACTTCGGGAAACGCTCGGTTCCGGAGAAGGTTTGCACGTGCTGAGCGAGCCGATGCATTCGCCGACGCTGATGGCGCAACGCAGCGCGCTCCGGCGCCGATATCCCGCAATGCAGTGGTACGAGTACGATCCAATTCGGGACTCCAGCCGCGACGGGATTGTCTACGATTTCGCGAGGGCTGACGTCGTATTGTCGCTCGACTCCGATTTCCTGTTCGCGATGCCAGGCAGCATAGCGTATGCGCGCGCCTTCGGCAGCCGCCGTCACGCTGAGGCAGACCGGTCGCGCATGAACCGGCTCTATGTGGTCGAACCCACACCGTCAATAACAGGGGACTCCGCAGATCACCGCCTGCCTGTTAAGGCGAGTGAGGTGGAAGTATTCGCTCAGGCCGTGGCGGCTCGCGCTGCCGGGTCTACGGGACAAAGCGCGACCTTGCGGCCGGAACTATCACGGTTTGTAGACGCGGTCGCGAAGGATTTACAGGCGCACCGCGGAGCCAGTATTGTCATCGCAGGTGAATATCAACCCGCCTCGGTCCACGCACTTGCCCAGGCACTGAATCAATCACTCGGCAACATCGGTTCGACGGTTCGTCACATTCAGACGACGCCCGACGAAGCGCAATCTTTCCCCGATTTGGTGAATGCGATGCGAGCGGGGCGAGTGAAAGCTCTGCTGATCATGGGCGTGAATCCGGTGTACACCGCTCCGGTCGATTATGAGTTCTCCAAGCACCTGGGCGCCGTTCCATTTCGGATGCATCTGGGGCTTTATAGGGATGAAACTGGATCGCTCTGTCAGTGGCACGTTCCGGAGGCGCATTACCTGGAGTCGTGGAGCGATGCAGCCGCGTACGACGGTTCCGCTTGCATCGTACAGCCCCTGATCGCGCCACTTTACGGCGGCAGGACTCCCCACGAGGTGCTCGGAACCCTGACGGAGACACCGGATCAGAGCGGCTACCAAATCGTAAAATCATTCTGGCAGTCGCAGTACCGGTCGCCTGATTTCGAGCAAGCCTGGGAACATTGGCTTCACGACGGGATTATCCCGAACACGGCGTTTCCAGAACGGCAGGCGACTTCGATACCGGCCCAAAAGGTAGCGCAACCCGGAAGTCAGGCCGCCCAAACAGGTCTAGAGATTGTGTTCCGCGCCGATCCGTGCGTTTGGGACGGCCGATTTGCGAATAACGCCTGGCTGCAGGAGACACCAAAACCCCATACCAAAATTACCTGGGACAACGCGATTTACGTCAGCCCGCGAACTGCTGAGCGGCTGAAAATCGAGAATCAAGACCTAGTCGAACTCCGCTATCGCGGACGCAACGTTCGAGGTCCTGCGTGGGTCGTGCCCGGTCAGGCCGATGATTCAGTGACTGTTTTTCTCGGATACGGCCGGGGACGGGCCGGCAGAGTTGGAACTCGCGCGGGCTACAACGGATACGCACTGAGAACAGCAGATCGTCCTTATTTTGACGGCGGCCTGGAATTGGTCAAGACTGGAGATCGGTACAACGTGGCCTCCACACAGACGCATCACACCATGGCCGGGCGCGATTTGATTCATTCGGCTACCAACGCCCGGTTCCTGAAAGATCAAACGTTGTTCAGGGGCGAGGAAAAACAGGAGCACGAGGTCGCCGAGTTGTCGCTCTATCCCGGCTGGGAGTCCACTGGTTACCGTTGGGGAATGGCGATCGATCTCAATGCCTGCATCGGCTGCAACGCGTGTGTAGTCGCGTGCGTGGCTGAAAACAACGTTCCGGTCGTCGGGAAAGAGCAGGTGGGGAGAGGCCGCGAGATGCATTGGTTACGCGTCGACCGATATCACTCCGGTTCGCTTGACAATCCTCAGGTCTACTTTCAACCACTGCCTTGCATGCACTGCGAGCAGGCGCCGTGCGAGGTGGTGTGTCCTGTTGCCGCAACGGTTCACAGTAGCGATGGTTTGAACCAGATGGTCTACAACCGTTGTGTCGGTACTCGCTACTGCTCGAACAACTGTCCATATAAGGTTAGGCGATTCAACTTTCTGCTCTACCAAGACTGGGATACACCCAGCCTTGCTGCAATGAGAAATCCCAATGTTACGGTGCGCAGCCGAGGCGTTATGGAGAAATGCACCTACTGTGTGCAGCGCATCGAAGCTGCGAAGATCGAAACGCAAAAGCAGGACCGGCGTATCCGGGACGGCGAGATACAGACCGCTTGTCAGCAAGCCTGTCCGACAGATGCAATCATCTTTGGCGATTTGAATGACAAGTCATCTCGTGTTCACAAACTGCGCAATGGGCCGCTTCATTACAGTCTTCTGGCCGAGTTAGGAACCAAGCCGCGCACGACATATACGGCGAAGCTTCGCAATATTAACCCCGAACTGGAGACGGTGTCATGATCGATGTCCCAGTGACTGAGCGCGCAGATAATCCACCCGTGGTCGGTCCTGGTCACAATTACACGACCGTCACAGACCAGATCAGCGACGCCGTTCTCAAGTTCCCGATAGAGACCCGCTGGCTGATTCCATTCGGTTTGGTATTTGCCGGGATGATGCTGCTGTTCCTGTCACTAACGTACCTTGTGCTGCGCGGCATTGGGATTTGGGGGAACAATATCCCTGTTGCCTGGGGATTCGACATCATCAACTTCGTATGGTGGATCGGTATCGGTCACGCAGGGACTCTCATTTCTGCGATCCTCCTGCTGTTGAAGCAGGATTGGCGGACGTCGATCAATCGCTTTTCAGAGGCGATGACCCTCTTCGCGGTCGCCTGTGCAGGCATCTTCCCACTGTTTCACACCGGACGTCCCTGGCTTGCTTACTGGCTTTTTCCCTATCCGAACACGATGAACATGTGGCCGCAGCCGCGCAGTCCACTGATTTGGGACGTGTTTGCTGTATCCACATACTTCACCGTCTCGTTTTTGTTCTGGTACGTGGGACTCGTGCCTGACATGGCGACCTTCCGAGATCGCGCCAAGAAACGCTGGCAGCAGGTGACGTATGGCATCCTTGCTCTAGGCTGGCGCGGGTCGGCCCGGCACTGGGCGCGTTACGACATGGCCTATCTGCTACTGGCCGGACTTGCCACGCCCCTGGTGGTTTCCGTCCACACAGTGGTTAGTTTCGATTTCGCAGTGTCTCAGTTGCCAGGCTGGCATACGACGATCTTTCCTCCTTACTTCGTCGCTGGCGCAATTCATTCCGGTTTTGCGATGGTGATGACTCTCGCTATCCCGGCACGCGCCTATTACAACCTTCGCGACTTCATCACGATGCGCCATCTGCACAACATGGCGAAGCTCATGATCGCCACGAGTTGGATTGTTGCGTACGGCTACATCATGGAAATCTTCATGGCGTGGTACAGCGGCAGCAACCCGGAGATTTACATGATGGTCAATCGCATGACTGGCCCGTACGCTCCTTTATATTGGGCGCTCTGGGCCACTAACATTGTTGCCGCGCAGTTCTTCTGGTTCAAGGGTGTTCGGAGCAATATCGCGGCTTTGTTTGTTCTCTCTCTTGTCATCAATATTGGTATGTGGCTGGAGCGATTCGTAATTATCGTCGTTAGTCTCCATCGCGATTTCCTCCCGTCGTCCTGGGGCATGTACTACCCAACGATTTGGGATTTCGCAACGCTGGCCGGAACCATCGGCTTATTCCTGACCCTGATGTTCCTGTTCATGCGTGTGTTGCCCGCAATCTCGATTTCCGAGATGAAGGCCATGGTGCCGCCGCCACCGGAATCACCGTCCGATACTAAGGCGCGTCCACCAGCCGAGCCCGAGGCTGTCCCGCGATGAAACAGGAAGAACTGTTCGGACGACGACTCTACGGGCTGTTGGCTGAGTTCGCGACCCCCGACGATATCGTGCATGCCAGTGAAAAGGCCTACTCCGCGGGTTATCGCCGAATCGACGCATTTTCGCCAATGCCCGTGCATGGGTTGGATGAGGCTATTGGATTTCCCAAAAATCGCGTTGCGTTGGTGGTGCTCATTGGCGCCCTAATCGGAGCCGCCACAGGTTACGGGCTTTGCTATAACATGGCTGCCATCCCGTATGTTCATAACGTCGGTGGTAGGCCGATACACAGTTGGCCGGCATTTATTCCGATTACGTTCGAAACCACTGTCCTCTTCGCGTCCCTATTCGCTGTAGTGGGCATGATCGTGATGAATGGCCTTCCTCAGCCATATCATCCGGTTTTTAATGCTCCACGATTCGACCGCGCCTCGCACGATAGATTCTTTCTTTGTATCGAGGCCAGCGACCCCAAGTTCCAGGTTGAGGAGACTCGCGCATTTCTGGAAAGGCTGACGCCGTTGGAGGTCAGTGACGTCGATGAGTGAACGCCGGTCGGGTATTGTGATTGCACTGTTCTCGGTTCTAATCGCGTGCCGCCAGGACATGCATGATCAACCGGCGTATAGGCCACTGACCAAGAGCACATTCTTTACTGATGCACGTTCCGCCCGTCCAGTTGTGGAAGGGACGATTGCGCGCGGACAACTCCGAACCGATCGTGCTTATTACACCGGACGTACGGGCCAGGCCCCGGCACAGCAGGGAACACAACCAGCGGCGATTCAACAGGTGGGCCAATCAGTTCGGACGCCCCCTCAGCCAGTGGATGCGCGCCGGTCCGCTCAGCCGGCCCGAGGAGGTACCCAAACTGCAGGTGAGGTGTTTGCCGCCAGTTTTCCCACGGATCTGGTGAAAGAGTTTCCTTATCCTGTCACACGCCAGATGGTGCTGCGCGGGCGTACTCGATTTGAGATGTTCTGCGTTCATTGCCATGGCTACACAGGTGACGGGAACGGGATGATCGTGCAGCGTGGGTTGAATCCGCCGCCCTCGTACCATATTGAGCGTTTGCGCAACGCTCCAGTTGGCCACTTCTTCGACGTGATGACGAACGGCTACGGCGCAATGTACAGCTACGCACAACGGGTTTCTGTGGACGACCGCTGGGCGATTGCCGCCTACATCAGAGCGTTACAGGCAAGTCAAGCCGCCACTCTGGCCGACGTGCCGGCGGACCAGAGAATCGCGCTGGAGCAAGCTCCCCAACAGGAGGCTGCACCTTCACCTGGCGAAATGCGTCCGGGAGCGCCTCCCACGCCGGAGGGTCGACCCCAAGGTGGAAGCCCGGAGAACAAGCGATGAACCCTGCACTCACGAACCAGGCCAGATTGAATCGCATACAGCGGGCTTCACTTGGGATCGGTGTTGTCGCCCTGTTGATCTGCGCGGTCGCAGCGTTCTTCGATGCGGGATCCTTCTTCCACTCTTATCTGGTTGCGTATGTCTTCTGGGTAAGTCTGGCACTCGGGTCACTAGGCGTCGTGATGCTTCACAACCTGGTCGGAGGGCGCTGGGGAGCCATTATCCGACGGTTCCTGGAGTCTGGTGTTCGGACACTCCCGCTGATGGCGGTGTTGGTGATTCCTATTCTGCTAGGCATTCCCGCTCTCTACGAATGGTCCCATCATGAAGTGGTTGCTCATGACGCCGTTCTTCGCCACAAAGAGGGATACCTTAACCCCACGTCCTTTATCGTACGAACGGTTTTATACTTCGCTATTTGGATTGGCATGTCGATTCTATTAGCGCGCAGATCGTCAATTGGGCCTGCCTCAGCTCGACTGAAAGGCATCAGCGCAGTGGGGATCATCGTATTCTCATTTTCCGTAACGTTCGCGGCAGTCGACTGGATTATGTCGTTGGAGCCGCACTGGTTCTCAACGATTTATGGCGCGATCTTCCTTGTCGGACAGGCTCTACAGACGCTTGCGTTCTGCACGGCGCTACTGGCTTTCGTCTCAGATCGCGAACCGTTCGCGGGGAGAGTTGAGCCCTCGTGGTATCACGACCTCGGGAATCTGCTTCTCGCCTTTACCTGCCTGTGGGCGTATACTTCGTTCTCTCAGTTCCTGATCATCTGGTCTGGCAACATACCCGAGGAGACGCCGTGGTATCTCCGGCGTACTGCGGGAGGATGGGTCGTGGTGTCAGTGCTGCTCATGGTGTTTCACTTCGGCGTTCCATTCGCCATTCTGTTGAGCCGGCATGTGAAGCGCCGTGGAAGATTGCTTGCGCGCGTTTGCATCGCGATCATCATTATGCGATTCGTGGATCTTGTCTACTGGGTCGAGCCGGCGACACCACGGGGTGATTTCCCACTCGGATGGCTGAGTCTGGTAGCACTGGCCGGCGTTGGAGGCGTTTGGCTTTGGATGTTCCTATGGCAACTTGAGAGAGGACCGCTTGCTTATATGGAAGATCCACGGCTTGCGCCTGAAGGAGGCCATCACTGATGGAAACTCAACCTGGGAACGGACACCAGATCCACGACCATGAACACACGGACATACCGGTTCGCACTATCGGGAGGTATATGCTCGGGCTCGCGATCAGCGGTGTGGTCATTGTCATTGTTCTCGGTTTCATGTGGAATTGGTTTGCACGTGCCATACCCGAAGAAGCGCGAGTGCCAGCCTGGCAGGGACCTCGCGAATTGCCACCTACTCCGCGGCTTCAGTTATCGCCGAGCGTGGACTTGGCCGATTACCGACAGAAGGAATCTAAGCGGCTGAACAGCTACGGGTGGGTAGATCGATCCGCTGGCAAGGTACACATTCCCATCGATCGAGCGATCGATGAGGTACTGCGCGCAGGGCTGCCAGCACGTCAACAGACGCCCGCAAAGACTGGCGCCGAACAAGGTAAACCAGTTCCGGAGAGAGCAAGACCATGACGTTCGTGCGAAGTGGCGTTTTCATTGCAGCGTTCTGTTTGCCTTTCGCGGCGAGAGCGCAAACGTCCAATGACGTGCCACCCCAACTTCGGAACGTCCGCGTGCAGCAGAATCCGAATACACAGGTCCCGTTGAATGCAAAGTTCGTGGATGAAAATGGCGCATCCCTAAGTATTGGGCAGTTGCTGCGGGGCAAGCCGGTGATCCTGTCTCTTGTGTATTACAAGTGCCCCAGGCTCTGCTCGATGACCCTCACAGGGCTGCTGAAAACGTTAAGAACCCTGGACTTCAATATCGGCAAGGAGTTCGACGTCGTTACCGTCAGCTTCGATCCTCGCGAAAAGCCCCAACTTGCCGCGGCCAAAAAAGCGGCTTACATCGAAGGGTACGGCCGCGCGGGGGCGGCCGACGGATGGCATTTCCTCACCGGCGAACAACGTCAGATCCTGCGGCTGACCGATGCTGTAGGGTTCGGTTTTGAGTACGACATTACGCAAGAGCAGTTCGCCCATGCCAGCGCGATCATGATCCTGACGCCAGATGGCCGAGTGTCGCGTTACTTTTTCGGAATTGAGTTTTCACCCCGAGACCTGCGGCTCGGATTGGTAGAAGCTGCCGATCGAAAGATTGGATCGGCGGCTGATCAGATCCTTCTGTATTGTTTTGAATATGATCCCCACACGGGTAAGTACAGTATGGCGATCATGAATATCATCCGCTTGTTTGGCGTTCTGACGGTCATTGTTATTCTGGCGTTCATTGTATACAACGTGCGGCGGGACTCCTCACGGAAGCGTGCACGTATGCGGGAGGCGCTGATGTCATGAACTTCATGCCTGAAATCGCCTCGGAGTGGGCGGGGAAATGGGAATGGCTGAACTGGTATCTGAATTTCTGGATGGTATTCTTCACCGTCCTGATCTTCATCGGAGTATTCGGATTCGCGATAAAGTATCGCCGCCGCTCGGAAGCAGACCGACCCAAACCGATACTCGGTTCCGTCCCTCTTGAAATACTCTGGATCGTGGTGCCGTTTCTGATCTCTATGACGATGTTTGCATGGGGCGCGGCGTTGTATTACGACTACGGTAGCCCCCCGCAGAACGCGACCGAGATATACGTTATCGGCAAGCAGTGGATGTTCCACACGCAACACCCTGGAGGACAGCGGGAGATTAATGAGTTGCACGTTCCGACGGGGCGGCCGATTAAACTGACGATGTCTTCCGAGGATGTGATCCACAGCTTCTTCATTCCCGCGTTCCGGTTGAAGCGGGACATCGTTCCCGGCCGCTACACCAGCATCTGGTTCACAGCGACAAAACCCGGCAAGTATCACTTGTTTTGCGCGGAATACTGCGGCACACAGCACTCCCAGATGGGTGGATCCATTTACGTGATGGAGCCCGCCGACTATGAGTCCTGGTTGAGCGGCGGCGGCACAGGATCGATGGCATCTCAAGGCGAAAAGCTCTTTTCGCAGCTAGGATGCTCTACATGCCACCAGTTGACTCAGCAGGGACGCTGCCCGATTCTGTCTAATGTGTTCGGAAGCAAGGTCGAACTTCAGAACGGAAGCACTGTTGTAGCTGATGAGGCTTATGTTCGTGAATCCATACTGACTCCTAGCGCAAAGGTGGTCGCCGGATTTCAGAGTATTATGCCTTCGTATCAGGGCCAGATCAGCGAACAGAACATCCTGCAACTGATCGCATACGTGAAGTCACTGAGCGCCCCGGCGGCGGCTCCGGCTGCAACTCCGAGCGGAGGTCCTGCAGAAGCTAAGGAGCCGGCAACCGGGCCCAATCGCTTTCAACCACCGAGGGAAACGAAATGAGTAGCGTGCCACTTGTGCATGAACAGCCAATTACACCGGAAGGCAGAACCGTCAACTATTTGAATGTTCGCCACAGCATTGCTTCGTGGCTCCTCACCGTCGATCATAAGCGCATTTGCATTCTCTATCTCGTCTCTATCACGTTCTTCTTCATCATCGGGGGACTTGCAGCGACACTCATTCGACTCGAACTGATTACTCCGGGTGGCGACCTGCTTACCGCCGATGGTTATAACAAAGCCTTCACGGCTCACGGGATCGTGATGATTTTCTTTTTTCTGGTCCCGTCGATCCCGGCTACGCTAGGGAACTTTCTGATTCCGATCATGATTGGCGCGCGGGATCTCGCGTTCCCAAAACTCAACCTGCTGAGCTGGTATTTGTTGATGATCGGCGCCATTGTCGCGATGGGAGCCCTCTTCTTGGGCGGTGTGGATACTGGCTGGACGTTCTATACGCCTTACAGCAGCCGGTACTCAAACACCTATGTCTCTATCGCGATCATTGGCGCTTTTCTCGCGGGTTTCTCATCGATCCTGACCGGACTGAACTTTGTAGTGACAGTCCACATGATGCGCGCTCCCGGTATGTACTGGTCGCGGCTACCGCTGTTCGTTTGGGCCCTCTATGCAACTAGCCTGATTCAGATTCTTGCTACCCCGGTTCTTGCGATAACACTGCTGCTTGTGGCGGTCGAACGTAGCTTCCGCATCGGTATCTTCGATCCTGCTCTAGGCGGGGATCCCGTTCTGTTTCAGCACATGTTCTGGTTCTACTCGCATCCGGCCGTTTACATCATGATCCTTCCGGGGATGGGTGTGATCAATGAACTGGTGACCTGCTTCTCCAGAAAAAGAATTTTCGGCTACGAAGCGATCGCCGTCGCTCACGTTGCACTGGCGGTTATATCGTTCCTGGTCTGGGGACATCATCTGTTCGTCTCCGGCCAATCGATTTACGCCGGAATGGTGTTTTCGATCTTGAGTTTCGCGGTTGCCATTCCCTCCGCCGTCAAGGTATTCAACTGGACGGCGACAATGTATCGAGGATCCATCTCTTACGACACACCGATGCTTTACACATTTGGATTCATCGGCCTGTTCACGATAGGTGGGCTGACTGGACTGCCGTTAGCAACTCTGGCCGTGGACGTTCATCTCTCAGACACCTATTTTGTCATCGCACATTTTCACTACATCATGGTGGGAGGCATGGTACTCGCTTATCTCGGAGGGCTGCACTTCTGGTGGCCGAAAATCACGGGTCGTATGTATCCGGAGGGATGGGGAAAATTCGCAGCCCTGGTGATCTTCGTAGGCTTTAACCTGACCTTCTTCCCCCAATTCCTGCTGGGCTATCTCGGTATGCCGCGCCGGTATTACACGTATCCGGATGAATTCCAGGTCTACCACGTGCTGTCGTCAGCCGGAGCGAGCATCCTTGCAGCCGGTTTTGCGATCCCCGTTTTCTATCTTTTGTGGTCGCTTCGCAATGGACCAATGGCGACGGCGAACCCCTGGGGAGCAAAGGGGCTCGAGTGGGAGCACACTACCTCGCCGCCGATCACTGAGAACTTCGTTGAGACACCCATCGTCACTGAAGAAGCCTATCATTACGCGCCGGAACAGGAGCCTGAAATTGTCGGAGCCTGATACCATCCAGTCCACCAACGCTATCCCTGAGCCGCCGGTGGAGCATGCACACGCGCATCCTGCGTTTCAGCATCATTTTGATGACATGGAACAACAGTTTGAGGCAAGTCACCTCGGCATGTGGGTGTTCCTGGTGACGGAAGTCATGTTTTTCGGCGGGCTTTTCGCTGCGTATACCATTTATCGCACGCTGTATTCCGCCGCCTTCGCAGATACCAGCCGTCATATGGATGTGATCCTCGGCGGTATGAATACTGCGGTCCTTATCGGAAGCAGCTTGACCATGGCTCTTGCGGTACATGCCGCCCAGACTAATGCCCGTAGACGCCTCCCGTGGTTCCTGATCGGAACCATCGCGCTAGGATCGGTGTTTCTTGTTGTAAAAGCGTTTGAGTACACGCACAAATGGCATGAACATCTGGTACCCGGTCTTCACTTTCAGTACGAAGGACCGTATGCAGCACAAGCACAGATTCTGTTCAGCTTTTACTTCATCATGACTGGCATGCACGCGCTGCACATGATCATTGGTATCGGATTGCTGACCTATCTCATTGTGAAAGCGCGGCGGCTGGCCTATTCGTCAGAGTATTTCACGCCAGTCGAGATGGTCGGTCTGTACTGGCACTTCGTGGACATCGTCTGGATATTTCTTTTCCCGCTGCTGTATCTCATCGGGCAGCACAACTTGGGTGGGGGGCACTCATGACCCATGTAGTTCCGAAGTCGACGTATTACATGGTTTTTGCAGCTTTGCTTACGCTGACGGCGGTCACAGTGGGCGTGACGTATATCCACATGGGACGATTTAACCTGATCGTCGCGTTGCTCATTGCCATCACCAAAGCCAGTTTGGTTGTGTTGTTTTTTATGAACGTGAAGAACAGCAGCCCGCTGACGAAACTCTTCGTCGTGGCGGGACTATTCTGGATGGGGCTACTTGTTGTGCTTACGTTCAGCGACTATGTAAGCCGCGGTTGGCTCGCGGTGCCGCAGTCTTGGAGTTCGGAACATAAGACTCCAAACGTGCTTCGCTAGCAGATCAAGAGAACCGACGCGGGGTGGGCTTCACTGGTTGTGATTGCGTACCGCTCCTGCGCGGGACGGGCATTATCGTTCTCCGTCGGTGTGTATTCCAAGCTCAGCCGTCGGCGGCGCGGAGCCGGCTACTCCCGAACTTCCGGGGATCCTTTCGTTTCACCATGACCATAAGGACCCCACTTCCATTCGCGGATCTCCGGCAGATCGTCGCCGTATTTCTCGATATACCTTCTATGATCGACGAGTTTATCTCGTAACTCTTGTTTTACATAAGCGCTACGAGCGCCTAGCTCAGGCAAACGGTCGATCACATCCATCGCAAGGTGGAAACGATCCAGATCATTCAGCACGGCCATGTCGAATGGCGTTGTAATCGTTCCTTCCTCTTTGTATCCGCGAACGTGGAAATTGTGGTGATTCGTCCGCCGGTAAGTAAGCCGGTGTATCAGCCATGGATACCCGTGATACGCGAAGATAACCGGTTTGTCCTTCGTAAACAGAACGTCAAAATCTTTGTCCGGTAGGGCGTGTGGATGTTCCGTGGGCGATTGGATCCTCATCAAATCAACAACGTTGATGACTCTAATCTTTAAGGCGGGCAGGCTACGCCGTAGAATCATCACTGCTGCCAATGTTTCGAGAGTCGGCACATCTCCGGCGCATGCCATCACGACGTCGGGCTCTGATCCCTGATCGTTGCTGGCCCACGCCCATATGCCGATGCCGGC
>Ga0170475_116515475_pt1 | contig 13325 bp, 23 predicted proteins | sample Soicark_Litter_5_FD_111474 | JGI IMG/M metagenome (GOLD analysis project Ga0170475, IMG submission 111474) | Avena fatua rhizosphere microbial communities from Hopland, California, USA. Combined Assembly of 48 SPs | reverse complement strand
CGAAATTCGAGAGCACAAATCGCTACTTGAACTCTGCGAAGAACGCATTGCATGCGCACCTTCACACTAGAACAAGCGGTTGCCCCTCACTTTCTGGATGAATCCAGACTTATGGTGTTTACGAAAAAAAACAATGCACTCGCTAGGATGAGGCGAGGTGTGAAATCTGAATTAAAGGTTTAGGTATGAAGCTTAATAGGCTTAGGCTAATGGGTAAGAAGCGCGGAATGACCCAACTCTTTGATGAGAAGGGAAACATCATCGTATGCACTGTGATCGAAGCTGAACCAAATGTCGTCACGCAGATTAAAACGAAAGAAAAAGATGGTTACAACGCTATTCAGCTAGGGTTTGAGAAAGTTGTCACAAAAGATGACAGAACTGTTGCTAGGCGCGTTGGAAAGCCTCTTCTTGGGCATTATAAGAAGTCTTCTTCGGCAGCGCGACGCCATCTATCCGAGTCGAGAACTGATGCGATCGATCAATACACTCTCGGGCAAGAAATTGGTGTCGATGTCTTCGCCGACGCCCCTTATCTCGACGTCGTTGCGACATCCAAAGGTAAAGGGTATCAAGGGGTTATGAAGCTTCACGGATTTGCTGGAGGACCTGCAGCTCACGGCTCAAGCTTCCACCGACACGCGGGATCCACGGGTCAGCGCAGTACGCCTGGTCGCTCGCTTCCAGCTAGCCCACGTGCCAGCCACATGGGCGACGAAAGAAAGACGGTGCAAAATCTCAAAGTCCTTAAGATTATCCCTGAGGAAAATCTTGTGGTGCTGATGGGGTCAGTTCCAGGACCGATCAATGGTTTAGTGTATTTCTCTCCCGCAGTGAAATTGTGCGCGAAAGCTGCAGCTGCGGCCTAAGGAAAGAGCTGAACGGAGGGCAAACGCGACCCCTCAATATAGAGTTAATGAAGAGGCGCATTTATAGCGTCAAAACAAGTGTGGAGATAAAATTGTGTCGAAGCTACCAAAATACGATCTAGCAGGCAGCAAATTAGGCGATATAGCAATCGCAGAAAGCATTGCCAATGCCGAAGCCAACGGTCAAATGATTAAGGATTACATTGTAGCTCTGCGCAACAACGCTAGGCAATGGTCCGCAAGCACGAAGACCCGCGCAGAAGTTAGCCATACGACTAAAAAACCTCATCCGCAGAAAGGCGGCGGCCGCGCCAGACAAGGATCTCTCGTGGCTCCTCAGTATAAGGGCGGTGGTCGAGTCTTTGGTCCAAGGCCTAAATTTGATCAGCATGTGCGGATCAATAAAAAGGAAAGGCAAGCTGCGATTCGCTTTCTATTGGCTGAAAAAATTCATGCCAACAAGCTACATGTCGTACAAGATTTCCATTTAGAAGCCCCCCAAACAAAGCAAGTGGCCTCTTTCTTAAAAGCTACCGATCTTTCTGGGCGCGTGCTCTTTTTAGGAGAAGAAAATTTCGTTGAATTTGAGTGCGAAGGGCACGTACACAAAATGAGTGTCAGCGGGGACCAACACGAAAACTTCATCAAGAGTATGCGAAATATTCCAAAAGCGAGTTTTTCATTAGTTAAAAACATTAGTGGTTACGATGTGTTGGTGGCTCACCATATCGTGCTGACAGAGTCAGCATTGGATGAGCTTCATCAGTGGCTATCTTAAGGTTATACGAGGATATCAGACAATGGCACTAAAAAATCCTTATCAGGTCATCAAGCATCAGCGAGTAACAGAAAAAGCTGTCATGCTCCAGCAGCTGCAAAGTGCGGAAAGCAACCCTTCGCTAGAGCGCTGCAAGTCTCCCAAGTACGTCTTTGTGGTCGATACCGGGGCGACAAAGCGAGAAATCGCTCAAGCAGTAGAAACCATTTACGCTAAACAACAGGTCAAGGTCACTGCCGTCAATACGATCAATATGAAGGCTAAAGCTACCCGAAGACGTGGACGTCGCGGCACAAAACCTGCCTTTAAGAAAGCGATCGTGACCCTGGAGAACGGAAATGCGCTCGAAGAGTCATAAATCCCATAAGCTCCAGAGCAAGCAAGAGGAACGCACATGTTAAAAAAATATCGACCAATTACACCAGGAACACGACAGCTCGTGTTGCCGATGAACGAAGCGTTGACGCGCATCGAAGGGTCCCGCGCCACTGTAAAGCCTACAAAATCGTTGCTTTCACATAAGAAGCGCACTTCAGGACGCAACAACAATGGGCACATTACTTGTCGCCACAAGGGTGGAGGTCACAAACGGCACTACCGTATCGTCGACTTCAAGCGAGACAAAGAAGATATTCCAGCGCGCGTTGCTTCGATCGAGTACGATCCCAATCGTTCTGCATATATTGCTTTACTCAACTATAACGACGGCGAAAAGCGTTATATTTTAGCTCCTCACGGACTAAAAGTAGGGGCAACAGTCAAAACGAGTGCGGAACCTCCCTTTCATATCGGTTGCTGCATGCGCTTAAAGCATATGCCGCTTGGTTCTACGATTTTCAATATCGAATTGCAACCTGGCAGGGGAGGCAAGCTCGTGCGCTCTGCAGGGATGTCAGCCCAGCTGATGGCTCGCAGCGGTGGTTATGCGACTATACGTATGCCTTCTGGAGAAGTGCGCATGATCAATGAAGATTGTAAAGCGACATTCGGAGCCGTTTCAAATCCTGAACACAACCTCAGAGTCGAAGGAAAAGCTGGACGGATGCGCTGGAAGGGGATTCGACCCACAGTCCGCGGTACTGCCATGAATCCTGTAGACCATCCTCACGGTGGTGGTGAAGGAAAGCATAAAGGAAACATTCCACAGACGCCTTGGGCCCTGTTCACTCGAGGTCTTCGCACGCGTTCGAAGAAAAAGTCCAATAAGTTTATCGTTAAAGACCGAAGGAAGAAGTAGATATGTCTAGATCCTTAAAAAAAGGTCCCTTCGTTGATCATCACCTCGCTAAGAAGGTCGATGTTCAAAATGCTCAAGGGACAAAAAAAGTGATTAAAACGTGGTCCAGACGATCGATGATCATTCCAGATATGATCGGACATACGTTTGGTGTACATAACGGAAGAAAGTTTCTGGATGTGTTTGTCACAGAGAATATGGTTGGCCACCGACTCGGAGAATTTTCGCCAACGCGTCTCTTTAAAGGACACCCAGTTAAGAAATAAAGGTTGACCCAATGACGAAACAAGCAATTGCTATAACAAAATATTTGCGTATCAGTCCCAGAAAGGCGCGCCTCGCTGCAGGACTTATTCGTGGGAAAAGTGTCCCTCAGGCGACAACACAGTTGCTATTTAGCAATCTGAAGGGGGGGCGTCTTTTAAAGAAGACTCTCGATAGCGCTGTTGCCAACGCTGAAACTCAGCACAACGTAAGCAGAGAAAATCTGACGGTTAAAGAAGTGCGCATTGATGAAGGTCCCACGCTTAAGCGCTCAAAGCCAAAAAATCGCGGCGGTCGCCATCCGATTTTAAAAAGAACGAGTCATTTCACTGTGATTGTCAGCGAAGTATAAGGAGTTATTACATGGGACAAAAGACAAGTCCAATTGGATTCCGCCTCATCCGCAATAAAGATTGGCGCTCCAAATGGTATGCAAATAAAGAAGAGTTTGGCACACTACTGGTCGAAGATCAGCAAATTCGAGCTCATTTGCTAAAAAAACCAGCTATGCAAGCAACGTCGCGCATCACTATCCGTCGGATGAACAAAAAGATCGAAGTTACGATCCATACGTCTCGTCCTGGATTAGTGATCGGCAAAAAGGGCGCCGAGATCGAAATCATGAAAAATGAGCTGGCGCGCCTCACTGGTAAGGAAGTTTGGGTGGAAGTAGAGGAAATTAAGAGACCTGATCTCGATGCAAAAATCGTCGCAGATTCGATCGCCAAGCAACTCGAAAGAAGAATTCCATTCCGCCGTGCGATGCGCAAATCGATGCAAGCATCGATGGATGCCGGTGCAATTGGCATCAAAGTGCAAGTTTCAGGACGTCTCGGAGGTGCAGAGATTGCACGTACAGAGTGGTACAAAGAGGGAAGCACGCCGTTACATACCATCCGTGCCGATATTGATTACGCTATGGGCCGCGCAGAGACTACTTATGGAAGCATTGGTGTCAAAGTGTGGATTTACCGCGGTGAAGATGCTCACATTAAGAAGGAGGTCGCTTAAGCCATGGCTCTAATGCCCAAAAAGACTAAACACCGCAAGATGCACAAAGGGCAAATGGCCGGCCTCAGTAAAGGGGGCAATTTTGTGCACTTTGGAGAATATGGCATCCAAGTTCTCGAAAGAGGGTGGATCACTAATCAGCAAATCGAAGCATGTCGCGTATCGATCAACCGTTTCTTTCAGCGTCGTGGTAAAGTGTGGATTCGCATCTTTCCCGATAAGCCTGTCACAAAGAAACCTGCCGAAGTGCGAATGGGTAAAGGAAAAGGCGCTGTCGACCATTGGGTTGCCGTCGTAAGACCTGGACGCGTGCTCTTCGAAGTTGCCAACGTATCAAGAGAAATGGCTCAAAGTGCTTTAAGACGTGCAGCTGCAAAGCTCGGACTTAAAACCCGCTTTGTCGAACGCGTAGAACAGGTTTGAGGTATTACTATGTTGAAAGCTAAAGAATTGAGAGACCTTTCGGTCGAAGAACTCGAGCTCAAGTGTGAGGAAACCCGCCGCGAGCATTTTGATGTTAAAAATAAAAGCAGATTGAAGGCAGAGCAAAATCCACAACGTCACCTGCTTTCACTGCTAAAAAAAGATATCGCTAGGCTGATGACTGTTATCCATGAAAAACGGCTCGCCCAGCAAGGCAATTGAAATCGTCACCATAGGGTTAGCAAGTGCCATCCATGGCATTCGTACTCTTTTTAAGGAAGTAAAATGGAAACAGAAATCAGAGGCAATCGCAAGAAGAAAATGGGTACCGTAGTATCCAACAAGATGGAGCGTACGGTGGTAGTCCAAGTGCAGCGCACAATGCGTCATCCTCAGTATGGCAAAGTGGTCTCCAGGAGCAAGAAGTTTTATGCTCACAGCGATCACGAACCTCGCTTAGAAGTTGGCACAGTGGTAGAAATCGTTGAGACAAGACCTCTATCGAAATTAAAACGATGGCGCGTAGTTTCAGTTGCGTCGCAACCTATTGGCAAGCCAGCTTAAAAAATTATGCTCGCTACCCAACGGTAGTCGGCAACTTATATACAGCTATTAAGTTGCAAAAGTAAGTTAAAATCGGAGTTACAGGTATATGATTCAACAAGAAAGCGAGCTAGAGGTCGCTGATAATAGCGGGGCCAAAAGAGTCAAGTGCTTTAAAGTACTTGGAGGGTCAAAACGTCGTTACGCTGGCGCTGGGGATGTCATCATCTGCTCTGTCAAAGATGCTGACGCCAATAGCAATGTGAAAAAGGGAGATGTCGTTAAATGCGTTATCGTTCGCACTAAACGCTATATCAGACGTCAAGATGGCACAAAGATTCGATTTGACCGCAACAGCTGCGTCCTGATCGATGACAAAAATAATCCACGCGGCACTCGCGTTTTTGGTCCTGTAGCACGCGAAGTACGGGATCGACAATTTTTAAAAATCGCCTCACTGGCGCCTGAAGTGATTTAAATCGAAGGCTTAGAAAAGATGGAAAAAGATTTAAAAGAGACCAAACGAAGAATCCGCACAGGAGACACCGTCTATGTGATTAGCGGCAACCACCGCGGTCAAAAAGGGGAAGTGCTCTCATGCCGCGGCAATAAAATTGTCGTTCAGGGACTCAATTTTTGCACTAAACATGTCAAGCGCTCTCAAGAAAACCCCACAGGAACTGTGAAGTTCGAAAAGGGAATTCATGTTTCCAATCTCGCCTTTTATATCGAAGGGGACAAACCAGCTAGAGTCAAAGTACGGACTGATGGCGAGGGAAATAAAGAGCTTTATTATCTGCAGGATGGAAAATCCATCACCTACAGAAGTATTAAACAAAAACAGAGTTAAATGAGTACACAGTACAATGACTACGTTAAAGAAGAAAGCTAGACTTAAAAAGCGCTATCTCGAAGTTGTCAAGCCAGAGTTGCAAAAAAAGTTTGCATATGAAAATCCAATGATGATACCATCGCTGCAAAAGCTGGTCATCAGCATGGGCCTCGCTGAAGCGTCGAAAGATAAGAATGCGATGCAGGATTGCATCAAAGAATTGACGATGCTCTCTGCCCAAAAACCTTTGGTCACCAAGGCTAAAAAAGCAGTTTCAAACTTTAAACTGCGAGAAGATCAGCCCATTGGCCTAAAAGTTACCTTGCGAGGCGAGAGAATGTACGATTTTCTTGATCGTTTTTGCAATATTGTTTGTCCTCGAATTCGCGACTTTCGCGGTTTTCCTGAAAAATGTGACGGAAGTGGTAACTACAGCCTCGGACTCGTTGACCAAACGATTTTTCCAGAGATCAATCTCGATGAAGTCAAAAGAACTCAGGGAATGAATGTCACTATGGTGACGACGGCGAAAACTAATGAAGAGTGTATTGAACTCTTGCGATTGCTTGGTGTGCCTTTTAAAAATTTACCGATAGCTGTAGTAGCTTAAGAACAGAGGAGAATGAAAGATGGCAATTAGCGATCCAATAGCTGACTTTCTCACGAGGATTCGCAATTCACTAAGAGCCGAGCATCGCTACGTCGACGTCTCTTGGAGTAAAATGAAAGAAAATATCGCCGAAATCCTCAAGAGTCAAGGCTTCATTGAAAGTTTTCTCGTAAAACAAGACAACAAACAACGGGGCACAATGCGTATCTTTTTGAAGTATGCTACTGGTAGACGCCCCGTAATTCAAGGCTTGCGCCGCGTATCAAAACCTGGCTTGCGCCGTTATGTCAGACGCGATGATATTCCTCATTTCTATGGTGGAGAGGGTGTCTCAATATTGTCGACATCACAAGGAATTCTGCCAGGATCAGAGGCTATCAAGCGCAATATCGGTGGAGAACTTCTCTGCCTAGTGTGGTAATAGAAAACTGGAAGTAAGGAGTCAGCTGTCATGTCACGAAAAGGAAAGTTTCCAGTTCCCATGCCCAAGGGCGTTGAGGTTTCTACACGCGATGGAGAAATTCATGTCAAAGGACCAAAGGGTGTTATGCAGCAGAAATTGCTGCCTGGAATTGAGGTTCAAGTTGAAGGAGATCAGTTGAATGTTCTCCTGAATGAAAGTCATAAGTCTGCAGGAAGCATTCATGGACTATCTCGCTCGTTGATCAATAATATGGTCGTGGGTGTGTCGAGCGGATTTGAAAAGAAACTCGAAATGCGCGGTGTGGGTTATCGAGCTAACGTTCAAGGGGACTTGCTCGACCTTCAGGTGGGTTTCTCTCATCCAACGAAACTTAAAATCGCTGCAGGATTAACTGTCAGCGTCGAAGAAAAAAATACTGTCATCGTCATCAAAGGCAATGACAAGCAGGCCGTAGGCCAGTTTGCAGCCGCAGTACGCGCTATAAGACCTCCAGAGCCTTATCAAGGCAAAGGAATCAGATATCAGGGCGAATTTGTGCGCAAAAAAGCTGGAAAAGCTGCGGCTAAAAAGTAAACCTTTAGCTTGGAATATTATGAGTAACGCATTGATCAAGATACAAAAAAAGCGCAAGTCACGGGCTATGCGCGTGCGCAAAAAGCTGAGAGGCACGTCTCTAAAGCCCAGGCTTTCTGTGCATAAAAGCAATAACCACATCCAAGTGCAATTGATTGACGATGAAGAAGGCAAAACCATTGGCGGCACAGCGACATATTCTACAGAATTCAGGAACACCGAATTCGGAAAGAAAAATAAGGATAGCGCACGTAAACTCGGAGAGTGGATTGCAGAATTTGCCAAACAGTCGAACATCACAGAAGTTGTATTTGACAGAGGGCCTTTTAAGTATCACGGCATTCTAGCAGAGCTTGCCAACGCCGCACGAGCTGCAGGGTTGCAGTTCTAGAGAGCTGTTCGGACAGGTATTTTTAAATCGATAGATCTTTAAAATTATCCTCTATCCGACAGCCCCTAACGACAAAAATTTTAGGAATTAGAAATGGCAAAAAAGAGTGACTCGCAGCACAAAAAAAGTGATTCTCATACCAAAGAGAAAGTCCACAGCGATATTGAAGAGAAAGTTCTCCACATAAACCGCTGTTCGAAAGTTGTCAAAGGTGGTCGCAAATTTAGCTTTTCCGCTTTGATCATCGTAGGCAATCGCAAAGGTTCTGTGGGTTGGGGATTTGGCAAAGCCAACGAACTGACCGACGCCATCCGCAAAGGTGGTGAGGATGCACGCAAAAATATGGTCACCGTTCCGATGAACGGATCGACAATCCCTCACGAAGTGAGAGAATATTGGGATGGAGCTTCATTGCTGCTAAAACCAGCTCCTGAAGGCTCTGGTGTGATTGCAGGCTCTAAAGCGCGTTCGATTTTAGAACTCGCCGGCATCGAAAATGTCGTTGCAAAAAATATGGGCGGTAATAACCCAATTAACCAAGTGAAAGTGACCTTTAAGGCCTTGGGCAAACTTACCACTCGCGAAAATATCAAAAAGATCAGAGGTCGCACATGATTTCTCTTTCACAATTATCGAATACTTCCAGACCCAAACAAAAATGTCGCCGCGTCGGTCGTGGACCAGGTTCCGGATTGGGCAAGACATGCGGTCGCGGTGAAAAAGGTGCCGGCGCTCGCGCTGGATACAAAAGACGACTTGGCTATGAAGGGGGACAGTTCAGAACCTTCATGAAAATTCCTCAACGGGGATTCAACAATGCGCGCTTTAGAAAAGCATATGACACGATCAACTTAGGGCAGATCGATGCGATGTACGCCGATGGCGAAGTCGTCAATCTCGATACTTTAGTGGCTCGCGGATTTCTCTCTGGCAAGACTTATGGTCTAAAGATCTTAGGAGATGGCGAGTTGACTAAAAAAGTTAGCATCGAAGCTGAATGTTATTCAGCAAATGCTTGCGAAAAATTAAAAGCTGCAAAAATTTCTTTTGTAGCCTTTGCTAGCGATATCGAGCAGAGTACAGAAAGCGAATGAAATACACCCACTAATGAGTGATAGAGATGCTGCAGGAATTACAACGCGTTCTCCAAGTTCCAGAATTAAAATCGAAGATAGTGTTCACACTTCTTATGCTTATAGCTTGTCGCATCGGTGCATTTATACCGGTGCCAGGCATTAATGCAGAAATTGCTGTTAGCTATTTCAAACATGCCACCGGGGGAGGGCAAAATCTCTTCCAGATGGTCGATATTTTTTCGGGGGGCGCGTTCTCCCAAATGACTGTCATTGCTTTGGGAGTTGTTCCTTATATTTCAGCTTCTATCATCTTGCAGTTGGTAGTGGCTTTATGGCCATCTTTTCAACGCGAGATGCGTGAAAATCAAGTTCAAGGCAAGCGGAAACTCAACAAATACACCCGCTTATTGACGATTGTTCTATCAGTATTGCAAGCTGGGATGTATGCCAGATATGCCCTGCAGATGAATCTCAGCAATCCAGGGATCGTTGCCCGAGAACTTCTCGATGTGCAATTGTTTGGTTCTCCCTGGCTCTTCTTTGCCATATTCGTTTTGACGATGACAACGGGTACGATGTTATTAATGTGGATTGGAGAACAAATCACTGATCGTGGAATCGGCAATGGCATGAGCTTGATTATCGCAATCAATATCCTTGCTTCGTTGCCGACGGCTTTGGGGATGATATTTCAACAGCTCAATTTAGACTCGCAAGAACCTGGCCAAATGTCCTTTGCCAATGTGGCGATTCTTTTTGGATTGTTTGTATTGATTACACTCTCGACCATCCTTATCATTCAAGGGCAGCGGAGAATTCCATTGCAATATGCTCGACGAGTCGTCGGCAGAAAAGAGACTCAAGGGGGAGGGAGTTCCTATATTCCTCTAAAAGTCAATTATGCAGGCGTTATTCCGGTGATCTTTGCCTCTTCGTTGCTCATGTTTCCAGCTACTTTGGCAGGATTCATTGGCACAGGCAACTGGTTCGGAGAAGTGGCCTCTTGGTTGCAGCAGGGAAGCTCGGTCTATTTGTCTCTGTATGTGCTTTTAATCATCTTTTTCACTTATTTTTGGACTGCCACACAGTTTAGACCCGATCAAATAGCCTCTGATATGAAGAAGAATGGCGCTTTTATACCCGGCATTCGTCAAGGTCGTCCTACTCAAGACTATCTCGAAACAACGATGAGCCGCATCACATTTATGGGGGCTTTCTTTTTGGCGATGATTGCGATCCTTCCGAATATTGTCGGCAGACTTTTGGGCATCTCATCGACGATAAGTTATTTTTTCGGGGGAACAGCGTTGCTAATCTTAGTGGGCGTCGTATTGGACACTATGAAGCAAGTAGATTCACATCTACTTATGAAGCGGTATGACGGGTTTATGACGCGTGGCCGCAATAGACGATAAAATGGAACTTGCTTCAAATGCAACAATTTGTTAAACTATTATTTTCCAGGTTTTAAGGAGTTATCAATGCCTAGAATCATCGGTATCGATATACCAGATAGCAAAAGATTGGAGATCAGCCTCACCTATATTTATGGCGTCGGCCGTCATCTCGCTACTAAGATTATCACTCAGCTTGGACTCGATCCCGGCATGCGTGCCCATAAGCTTACACAAGACGATATTGCTCGCATCAATAGCTTGTTGCAGACGGAATATGTTGTTGAAGGGGATTTGCGTCGCCAAGTTCAGAACAACATTAAGCGCCTGATCAGCATCCATTCTTACAGGGGCTTAAGACATCGTTCTGGTTTACCTGTCCGTGGACAGCGCACTCGTACGAATGCTCGCACTCGCAAAGGGCGTCGCAAAACTATCGCAAATAAGAAAAAATAATTAACAGGAGCGTGCTACTTTGTCAACGCCTAAGCAGTCACAAACTACAGCCAAAAAGAATGTTAAGATCAAAAAGAGATCGAAACAGAATATCCCTTCGGGCATTGCACATGTCAAAGCCACTTTTAACAACACGATCATTGTATTGAGCGATCCTGCTGGCAATGTCATCGCGTGGTCTTCAGCTGGTAAGGTCAATTTCTCAGGATCTCGCAAATCCTCAGGCTTCGCTGCTACTGTAGCAGCTCAAGATGTAGGAAAAGCTGGAATCACGGTAGGTATGAAAGAAGTCGAAGTCAACTTGAATGGTCCTGGCGCCGGACGTGAGTCTGCTGTCAGAGGGCTGCAAAGTGCTGGCTTGACGATCTCTTCTATTCGTGACAAAACGCCTGTTCCTCACAATGGGTGTAAGCCTCGCAAGCGCCGCAGAGTGTAATCTTCCAATTATCCTGCTTTTGAAATTAGTGCTCTGTAAAGATGCAATCGCGAACATAGCGCTGTGAATGTGCTTAGCTTGCGTTTTGACTTTGACAGAGCACTCCTACAATGTCAACATAACTTGCTTGTTTAAGAGGGCCTACAACTTCCCTTATGGCAAGCAAAGCTCCCGCGGTTGAAGGACTGCAAAGGGAGCATGAGTGTTAATACGACCCCATTAAATGATACAATGATCAGGAGTTGTTCTTATGTCAGTTAAGTATGGCAAGTTTGAATTGCCTCAAAGAATCACTCTCGATGAGGAAACGGCAACTCATACTTATGCCCGTTTTATTGCAGAACCTTTCGAGAGGGGATTTGGACACACCGTTGGAACTTCAATGCGCCGCATGCTTCTTTCTGCAATTGAAGCCCCAGCAATTGTTTCAATACGCTTTGAAGGCGCACCGCACGAATATATGGCGATTGAAGGGATCACCGAGGATATGACTAATATCGTGCTTAACTTTAAGGGAGCCCTCCTTAGACGTTTACCCTTAGATGATACTCTGGGTGCGCGCGAACTTCGCATCCTTTCAGCAGTCCTAGAAGTCACACGTGAAGATTTAGATAAACAGAATGGGCAATGTGTGATTACCTTGGGAACACTGCTCAAGGATTCCATTTTTGAAGTTGTCAATCCTGATTTATATCTCTTTACTGTTTCCAAGCCCATGCGCCGTCAAATAGATATGCGCGTTGCCATTGGACGTGGTTATGTTCCTTCTGAAAGGCATGTCATTCGCGATAAGACTTCCGATGAAATTCTTTTAGATGCACCATTTTCGCCCGTCCGTCTAGTGAATTATATCGTTGAAAATACGCGCGTTGGCCAAGATACAGACTTTGACAAATTGATCATCGATATCCACACTGATGGTCGCATAACGCCAAGTGAAGCTTTGGCATTTGCTGCACAGATCGGTCAGAAGCATTTTGAAGTGTTCAATGCGGCAAGCGATCAGGAGATGATTTTCGATGAGGGACTTTCAGAACGCAATACCGATCAAGATGAACTCATGGAAAAATTGTCTTTGCGCATCGATGAAATTGAACTTTCTGTGCGCTCGACAAATTGTTTGAGTGGTGCTAATATTGAGACGATCGCTGAGTTAGTTTCAATTCCTGAAAGGCGCATGCTCGAATTCCGCAATTTCGGCAAGAAATCGCTTAATGAAATTAAAGCAAAGCTTACTGACATGGGGCTCAGTCTGGGAATGGATCTCTCACCCTATGGGATCACACAGGATAATTTGAAAGAAAAACTTCGTCATTACCTTGAGGAACGCAAAGGGCGTCGTGAAAGACTGAAAGAAAAAGTTGCTGCTCCCGAGGAAGAGTTTTTAGATGACGAATTTGATGACGATGATTATGATGATGATGACGATGATATTTAATCGTCATATTGCAAGATCTAGAGGTTTCTAGATAGTTGCAATAAGGAAAAAATGCATTTTATAACAGTTTAGACATTACAGGTAGTCACGATGAGACATCGTAAAGATACATGCAAATTAAATCGCACAACATCTCATAGGCGTTGTATGTTTGCCAATATGCTCAAATCCCTTATCGACCTTGGTCACATTCAGACCACAGTCCCTAAGGCTAAAGCTTTGCGCAGATATGCCGATAAGATGATTACGCTTGCCAAAAAGAATTCTTTAGCTGCTAGACGCCAAGCGATCGCCCAGCTCATGATTCGGTTCAATCCATTGACCGATAAAGAAGAAAGGGCAGCTCGCAATGGAAATACGTCGGCGTACAATACCGATCGACGCGTTATTGATAAGCTTTTTGGCGATCTTGGTGGCCGATTTGCAACTCGCAATGGTGGATACACGCGCATTATCAAAAGCTCTCGCCGTATTGGCGATAATGCCCAAACTTGTGTGATTGAATATCTTCCAGAGTAGTTCCTCTTCTAATAGACCACCCCCTAAGTTTTGCGAAGTTGAAGCTTTCAT
>Ga0170475_108301767_pt1 | contig 13327 bp, 2 predicted proteins | sample Soicark_Litter_5_FD_111474 | JGI IMG/M metagenome (GOLD analysis project Ga0170475, IMG submission 111474) | Avena fatua rhizosphere microbial communities from Hopland, California, USA. Combined Assembly of 48 SPs | reverse complement strand
GTGGTCGCGGCCCATCCAGACGATGGCGGCAGCTTTTTCGGTTTGGATGTCTTGCCAGCGAGCGGCGCTGTTGCGATGCTCGAGCCGGAAGTAATGGACACCTAGTGCGGGAAAACCCATGGGGGCGACGCGCTCTTCTTTCAGTTCGATGCCGCGGAAGGCTTTGTTGCGCATGCTGTAGGGCATCAGTTTGAACTTATCGGCGTCCTGCACAAAGGTGATGAGCGAGGCCGCGTCGATTTTTTCGGTCTTGACGGCAAGATAGTAGGAGCGGCCGGCACTGAACTGGTCGTCTTTGAAACGCGCGGTCTGAACGCCCCCTTCGTCTTTGAAAGGGACGGTCTCGTAACCGACCGTGCCTTCGGTCTTGAGAAGCTCGCGAATCTTGTTCGTCAGGTCGCGAAAAGTGAGAAACTGGTTTTCATGCTGGTAAGGCTCGGATTCAAAAGGGTCGGAGCCAAGCTTCAAGGCCGCGAGATCGGCCAGCAACTGCCGGAGCGCAACAAACATCGTGAAAGGAGAAACTGACGGGGCTTCGAACAACGGCCTGAGGCTCGCGCTGTGCCGATTGAGCGCTTGAAGGCGGAAGATTTGTTCGTATTCGGCGCCCCTGGAAATGGTATTGAATTTTAAGGAGCCTTTGAAAATCAGGTTCGCGGCTTCTTTGCGCGCGGCCTCGATCTCGTTGATGATGTCGCGCACCATTTCCCGCAGGACAGCGGAACCCTGGAGCAGCATGCAAGGCGCGACGAATTCAGGGTCTTCTTTGGGCAGGCCGGAGTCATCGCCGGTCGCGCGGACAACGCGGACCAGCGGGAGAATTTCCATTTCGGTGGTGTCGTCCTGCGCCAGCATCAGGCGGGCGTTGATTTTGCGGACTTGGATGGGCTTGGGGTTTTCGCCGGTGTTTTCGTCGTAACATTCGGCCTCGCCGACACGGTAAAGCAGCTTGGCGCGGGTATCGCCATTATGAGCGACCGTGTTGGCGCGATTATTTTGCCAGAGCGGCACGGCGAGGTTCACGACGAATGAACCGGAACCGCGGGAGAACACCTGGGCGATATCGAGCGAAGGCAATTCAGCGCTGTCGGGGTAATTGACCTCGAGCCCGCTCGGCATGAGGGCCCGCAGCTTGTCGAAGACGACGCGTTTATTGCCCAAAGCCGCGCGATTGAGGCGGGCCTCGATGATGCCGGAGGGGTATGCCCAGGAAAGGGCGCGCTCGGAAGCGAGCACGTCCTCGACGCTCTTCTGCATCCTTTGCAGATGGTGCGGCTGGAGGAACAGACCTTCCTGCCAATGGATTTTCATGGACATAATCTTTATTTACCGAAGAGCTTTTCGACCTCGACGGCGATAGCATCCTGTATTTTGCGCTCGATCGCGGGTTCGGAAGCGACTTCGGAGGCCATTCGCTCAAAACGTTTCCAAGAGGCGGCCTCGATGGTCTCGTTCCATTTCTTTTCGAGCGCCGCGAGGCCCTTGATTTCCTCGGGGCCCATGCTGGCGGTGTATACGCGAGCGTAGGCAGCGCCGGCCCGGCCGATGGCGCCGAGGAAAGCCGCGATGAGACGGCGGGTTCTTTCCAGGGCCTGGTTTACCTGGGTGGTGGAGACGGAGGTTTCGCCGACGAGGTAGGGACCGGCCAGCTTGCTGATTTCAGCATTTTTTTGGATCTGGGTTTTCGGAGCGATTTGCTTCCAAATGACCCAGACCACCTGATCGAGCGCGAGGGCGAGAGCGGTCGTGGTGGCCAGCATTTCAGCCGCGCGCTCCATATGGAGTTGTTTGCCGGCGGGAATTCCGAGCCGTTTCGTGACTTCAGGCGGGAGTTTGTCCAGGAACGGATTCGCAGCCTCTTTGACGACGAGATCGACGGCCTGCAACTGTTTGGCGAACGCGGCGCGAGTCTCAGGAGAGAGAGTGGGGGCGAGTTCCACCAGTTGCGCAACCAATTGCTCCGGGGTGAGAGGGGTCGCGCCGGTCTCGACCTGGCTGGCGGCGGTGGTGCGATTGCCTTCCCAGGAAGGAAAACGCTCGACGAGCGCGTCCAAGTAGGGCTTTCGGCGAGTGGGCGAGACTTGCCGCAGCTCCCGATCGATTTCTTCGACGAGATATCCGTGCCGAACAGAAGGAGAATCTTCGGCACAACTGGCGATGAGCAACCGAAGGCGCGCGGCCAAACGGCTGGCCCACAACGCCTCCTCCGAGAGGTGCGGCTCCATACGGTTAAATGAGTATCAAATTCAAACCCGGGACTGAATAAAAACTACGCCCCGCCGGCCCAACAGCAATCTCCGGGACTGCTCTTACTTCAAACAAAGTTGAATCGAAAGTCAACCCTAACGAATGAAGAATGAGTGGTAGCGATTGCTAAAATTCGGGGGCGCCGACGTGAGGAAGAGGATGAATAAGATTTTCGGGCGTGTCCACCTCCTTGCGACGGTGGCTACAAGACTGCCGGAAATTTTGAGCACCTCGATAGGACCGGCAAAGTGCAAGACAAAGTGTAATATAAAAGTTTAGTAGCTGAGGATCGCGCCGAGATGGACGTTGTGGTTGTGGCCGTTGACTTCGAGGTCCCGCAGAGGGAAACCGTAATCGAAGCGCAGGGAGAAGTTGCGGCTAACCGTGTAGCGGACGCCGACGCCCGCTGACTCGAGAGTTCTTTCGCGTATCCCGTCATTGTTTGGATCGAAATCTTTGACTCGGGCATAGCCGAAGTCGAAGAAGCCGAGGAATTGCATTTGATCTTCGAGACCGAATAGACCGAGGGAGAACGGCGGGGTGCGCAATTCGTTATTGATGATGTAGCCATAGTCGCCGGCAAAGACGCGTTCGTTATAACCCCGCACGGTATTGTAGCCACCCTCGGCGATTTCTTCGCTGGGCTGGAGTCTTTCGGAACTCCATTGAGCGAGGCCACGGACTACCCAGGAAAAGTTGTAGGGCAAACGGGTGGTGCGCTCCGCATTCGCGCGGACGTAACCATATTCGGCTTTGGAATCTTTGCGCAATTCGTCAAAGGATTCATCATCGTTAAAGCTGGTGATGCCGCCAGGAGAGTAATAGCCCTCAACACCGAGGGAGGTTTTGCCGTACTTGTCAGGGAGAAGACCATTATATCCCACGGCGAACTGGGCGATATCCACGTCCGTACTGGCAACCGTCACACCGCCGCTGAGAAGGTTATTGTTGCCCCGTTTGAAATCGAAGCCCAGGGCAACTTCGTGCCGATACATGTAGATTTCGGGGAGTGGAATTGAGTAGCGGATGCTGGCTTGCCAACTGGTGCCTTTGGGCGTTTGAGAAGCGTCACCGGAATCGGCCCGGGCATCGACGTAGGAGCCGTAGACCATCACTGTATGACGCCAGGGCAAGGGGATGATGTAACTGGCAGCATGGGCCGAAACGAACTCGTTCTGCACGTCCATCGCATATTGATAGTTGAGCTGGTGATCGAGACCGAAGGCATTACCCCAGTTGAAGCCGCCAATGAGACGGTTCGGGCCGGTATTGGTGGTGCCGCTGTTTTCGTAGCCGATATAAGGCCTGAACGGAAGCCGATCTTCGACGTGGATATCGACGTCGGTCGTGCCGAGCTTATCGCCAGGTTTGAAGGCGGCATCAACCTGACGGAAAGGATTAGTGTTCAACCAGTCCAGGTCTTTGCGCAGAACACGGGAATCCAGCGGTTCGCCGGGACGCAAGTGGAGCTCGCTCGAAAAAAGCGAATCTTTGAACCATTTATGGCCGGGATTGGTGATCACGACTTTGCGGACTCTGCCTTCGAGGAACCAGAGCTGGATGGTGCCGTTCGCCGGAATGGTTTGTTCGAGGAGGATCACGTCCACGAGCAGTTTGCCACGGTCGCGGCAGTAGACAATGATGTCGTCTTCGAGATCGCGGATCGCGTTTTCAGTCAACGGACGGCCGAGATGGCGGGCGGTCAGCATCGCGCGGAAGTCAGGATGGTCGAGGAACGGAATATCTTTGATGACGATGCCGGTGACGTCCGGGCGCCCGTCGAGGACGACATCTTTATCGCTCTTGACGATCACGATGCCGTTGATCTTGAGATTGGGCTGGTCTGGAACGTAGGGCTTATCGCCGGAAGGTTCGCGAGAGGTGCGTTGGGGAGCGGTGATGCCGTCGCGAGGAACTTTCTGAGGCGGCTCCTTGGGGACAACGGCGGAAGGAGTCATGCGGTCGACTTGGGCAAACGAAGCGAACGGGGCGGCCAGGAGAGAGAGCAAGATGAAGGCAGAGGCGAACTTTGAACTTTGAACTTTGAACTTCAAACTTTGAACCGGCAATAGCCAGAGGCCAATAGCAGATGGCAGAGGGGAGGTCGCGGGGGGACTCGCGGAAATGCGGCCCCTCGTTGCGTTCCGATCATTGCAGCGGACATTAGCCAGGTACTTCATCTGATCCTTTCGTCTAGTTCCATGTTTACCCATAACGAACCCGGTGGCGGTGCATTAAACCAGCCGGGCCGGGGCTGTGAAAGCCCATTTACCAAAATTACTGCGGGGTCTGAGGTCCAGCAGTGCTTCCCGAGGCGGCCACGCGGCCGGCGGTCCATTTGGAGTTGTCCTCAACCTTGAACTGAGCTTGCTGAAGCTTCGGCATCGGCAGTTGCAGGAAGAGTTCGCCAGTGGAGCCTTCGGGCAAGAGGCGTTTGGCTTCTTCGGCGGTCAAATTCGCGCCGCTGAAATTGAAGCTTTCGAGCTTGGGCAGCGGAATGTTCACCGATGAGAGTGACGCGAATTCCTCGGCAAAGCTGCGCAAGGCAAATTGATTGGCGGGAAGGATGATGAAATTGACATCGATGAGCCCGGCGGAGTCGGTGTTGTTGCCGGGAGCGTTGTGGATGTGCAGTAAAGGATCTACCGCTGCCTGATTTACGGTGGCCGAGCCGATGACAAGCGTGTTGGCGCTGATGCGATGAAGCTCGCCTGAGTCGATCACGAATGGGTCGCCCTGGCCGCCGGGACTGATGCCGCCGACATCAATGATGGTGCCGGTGATGGGCTGGAGGAAAACATTTCCGCCATTGGCGTTGAGGTTGCCTTGTATGTCGATGCGATCGCTTTGGATGGCAATGGCCCCGCCGTGGACAGTGATGTTGTTGACGACGAGGTCCGCGTCAGCGGTTTGGCTATGACCATTAAAGACGAAGTCGCCGCCACCATCGACGTTTCCAGAGACGCTATTGACACTATTGTTAACCGTGCCTGGCGTCGGGAACGCAGGAGGATGGGTCGGGTTTGGAATGGCAGGGACCGCGCCGACATCGCCGAGAATCACTGAGCCCGCGACGGAATTAACATCGAGGTGATCGGCCGCGATCGCCCCGGATTGAGTCACCGTTCCACCAGCAGTGACTTTGAGCTGCTGATTGACGGCGATGTCGGAGATCACGAACCCGCCGGCATCGGAATCGGTCACCGTGACATTGTTCAAATTGCCACCGCCGGTCGCGACGAACTTGACATCGCCGCCGAAGCTGTCGCCGGCGGAATCGAGGATTACATCGTGATTTGCGGCGGTAGTGAACTTGGCATCGCCAGCGACCTGCACGTTGCCATTGTCGGTGATGTCGCCGCCGCCAGTGACATTGGCGTCATGGCCGACCGTGATGGCATTCAGCGCAACGGTCGTGCCGGCTGTGGCATTCAAGTCGCCTCCGGCAGAGCCGCCAACAGTGAGGGCGCCCCCGGCAGTGGTGCTGAGAGTGCCACTGGCGTTTGCGGACGCAGCGAGGTCATTGACATCACGAAGCGTGACATTACGGCCGCTAACAACAGTGACAGCGCCGCCGAAATCATTGGCGTTATCGAGAGTGAGATCGTTTCCAGAACCGGCCGTCAGCGTGGAGGTGCCGGTGACGGCGAGCGTGCCGGCACCGCTGTCATTGATTCCGCCGGAGTTGATCGTGAGCGCGCCGGCGACCGTGCTCGGGCCGGAACCGACCAGGTCAACGAGGCCGCCGGCAGTAATGGCGAGATTGTGGCTGACGGTGGCGTTTCCGAGATTGAGCGCGTTGATATCGTTCAACGTGACGTCCTTGCCGCTGGTGAGAACAACCGTGTTGAAATTGTTGTTGGCATTATCCAGGGTGATGTCGTTGCCCGCGCCAGCAGCAAGAGTCGCGGTGCCACTAACTGTCAGGCTGCCAGCGCCGCTGTCAGTGATTCCGCCGGTTGGAGTGGTGACGTTCATGGCGCCGCCAACGGTCGAGGCACCAGCACCGGCGAAATCAATCTGACCGCCCGCATTGGCGTTGAGATTGCCGCCAAGGGTAAGATTGTTGAAGGTCAAGGCGTTGATGTCATTGAGTGTGACGTTGTTGGCGCTGAGAATGGTAACCGCGCCGCCGAAGTCGTTGGCGTTATTGAGAACGATGTCGCCAATACCGCCGTTCAGGGTGGATGGACCGGTTACATGGAGGGTACCGGACCCGCTGATGCCGAGGAAGGCGGTGACTGTGAGAGCGCCGCTGACAGTTGAATCACCGAAATCGATATTATTGATGTCGTCGAGAGTGACGTTATTGGCGCTGACGATATCGACGGTGTTGAAGTCGTTGTTGTTGTCGAGAGTGACATCGTTGCCAGCGCCGGCGTTGAGAACTGTGGCACCGCCGACGGCGAGCGTGCCGGAACCGCTATCGGTGACAGCGCCAGCCGAGGCGAGGTTCAGGATGCCTGCGACAGAGGAGGCGCCCGCGCCAGCGAAATCAATGGTCGCGCCCGAGTGAACGAGCATGTTGCCGCCGACATTGACCGTATTGAAAGTGGTCGCGCCGGCTGAGGTGGTGTCGAGAGTGCCGGCCATGGAACCGCCGAGCGTCAAGGTATTGACGTCATTCACAGTAACGTTATTAGCGCTGACGACAGTCACAGCGCCGCCGAAATCATCCGCGTTGTTCAGGGTTATATCACCGCTGCCGGCGGCCAGCGAAGTGGTTCCCGCGACGAGGACATTGCCGTTGTCAGTGATCGCGCCATTGCCCGAGAGGCTCATGTTGCCAGCGACATTGAGAGCGTTGAGGGTGATCGAAGTCCCAGCCGAGCCGTTCAGATTGGCACCTACGGTCCCGCCGAGAGTGAGTGACGCGCCCGCGCTGGCGTTCAGAGTGCCGCCAACCAACCCGCCTACATTCAAATCGTTGATGTCGTTGAGCGTGACGTTGTTGGCGCTGACGATGGTAACCGGACCACCGAAATCATTCCCCCAGAACAACGAGATGTCATTAGCCGGACCGGCGGTCAAGGTGGCGGCGCCCCCAACGTTGATCGAGGTGAAGAAGAACTGCGAAATGGGGCCGTTGCCAAGAACCGTCAGATTACCACCCACATTGAGGCTGTTGAAAGTCGTGCCGGCAGCCACCGTGAGATCCAGGTTTCCGGCGAGTGCGCCGCCGATAGTGAGGCTATTCACATCGTTGAGCGAGACGTTGTTGGCGCTGATGATATTGACAGCGCCAACGAAATCGTCGGCTTGAGTCAGGAGGATATTATTGCCGGATCCAGCGTTGAGGGTCGTGATGCCGCTCACAGTGGTGGGTGCAGTGTCGCTGATGTCGCCGGAACCGGTGCCCGTAGCGGTGAGATTGCCGCCCACGAAAAGAGGACCGAAGGTGGTCGCGCCGCCCGCGGTGGTGGCCAAAGAGCCGAAAACAGTGCCGCCGACAATGAGGTTGTTAACATCGTTCAAGGTGACGTTATTGGCGGTAATGATGGTGACCGGGCCGCCGAAGTCATCCGCGTTGTCGAGGACGATGTCGTTGAAATTCGCGTTAAGTGTGCTAATGCCAGTGACCAATACATTGCCGCTGTCAGTGATGGAACCACCCGCGATGACGTTGAGAGCGCCGCCGACAGAAATGGCGGGCAACACGACGGCGGCGTTGTCCTGGATGAGAGTCAGATCGTGAACGGATGTGGGAAGGATCGGCGTCACCGCAAACAGGTTGATGTTGCGATAAGTAAGATCGTGGACGGTGCCGCCATTGATGGTGCCGATGGTGACCGGCTGGAAGCCGAAATTATTAGCCTGGCCGCCGAGCAGGACATCGGCACTGACGGTATCGATGATGAAAGCGCTGCTGCCGCCGGTGATGGTGAGCGGGCCCGTTTCGGTAATGTTGCCGGCGGCGGTGACAGAGAGGTTGCCATTGATCACCGACGGGGCAAGGATGATGCCGCTGGCATCGCGCAAGGTGACGTTGTTGCCATTCAGGACAGTGACGGTGCTGAAATCATTGCCTGCATTATCGAGGGTAATGTTATTGCCGGACGCGCTGAATAACGAAGGGCCTGTGACGGCGAGGCTGCCGGAGCCGCTGTCGTTGATGGCGCCGCCAAAGGTAGTGATTTGCAGCGTGCCGCCGACCGTGCTTGCGCCGGAGCCAATGAAGTCGATGAGGCCACTGGCGGTGGCAGTGAGGGAACCATTCACCGAGACATTCCCAAAATTCATGCCGTTGAAGCCATCATAGACGACTGCATTCCGGGCGCTGTTGATAACGACCGTGTTAAAGTCGTTGTTATTCCCCACAAAGATGTCGTTACCGGAACCGGCCGTGAGCGTGGTGGTGCCGTTCACAATCAAAGCGTTGAAGGTTTCAGTAATTCCAGCTCCGGAAATATTCGCATTTCCGCCGACGGTATCGAAGTTGAAGCCGGTGAAGGTAACAGCGCCTCCGGCCACGAGGTTGAGATCGCCGGTCAGATTGAAGTCGGGCATCGCAATCGGGGCGGCGTCGAATTCGAGACTGAACGAACGCAGATTGAGCGGGATGGTGATGTTCGGGAACAGCGCGAGAGGCGACACGTTGCGAAGGGCGACGTCGCGGAGTTGGCCGCCATTGATGGTATTGAAGGTAACGGTTTGAGCGCCAAAATCATTGGGCTGGCTGCCCACGAGAATATCGGCGAAGGCACCGTTGATGGTGAAAGTACTGCTGCCGGCATTGACGGTTAGAGCCCCGCCGGACTGGGAAATATTGCCCCCGGCTGTCACGTTCAAGGTTCCGTCGATGGTGGAAGGTCCGCCGAGGACAATGGCATTCTGATCCCACAGCGTGACGTTGTTGCCGGTGGTTATAGCGACAACATTGAAGTCGTTGTTGAGGTTGTCGAGAGTGATGTTGTTAGCAAGACCGGCAGCAAGGGTGCTGGTGCCACTGACGGCAAGGCTGCCGGCGCCGCTGTCAGTGATGCCGCCGGTGGTCGTGCTGATATTCATGTTTCCGCCGATGGTGCTTGCTCCCGCGCCGATGAAGTCGACTAAACCATCTGCGGTGACATTCAGATCGCCAGTAAGAGTGAGCGTGGGGAGATTGACTCCCGCATTGTCGAGTTGCAGCGTGAGCGTGTGCAGGCCGGCCGGCAGCGAGGGGAGTGAGGCGAGCGCGGAAATGTTCCGGAAGCTGACATCGTGGAGCGCGCCGCCAAGGCCAATGGCATTAAACGTGACGGTTTGATTGCCGAAATCATTCGCCTGACTGCCGACCAGAACGTCAGCCGTGACGCCGTTAATGGTGAAGATGCTGCTGCCAGCGTTGACGGTCAAACCGCCACCGATTTGCGAGATGTTACCGCCGGCGGTCACATTCAAAGTTCCGGAGATGGTGGAAGGACCGGCGAGCACAATCGCGTTTTGGTCCCATAGGGCGACATTGTTTCCGGTGATGACTCTCACGCTGTTGAAGTCATTATTGAGGTTATCAAGACTAACGTTATTGGCAGCACCGGCGGTGAGAGTGGTCGCGCCACCAACGGTAAGGCTGCCGGAACCGCTGTCGTTAATGCCGCCGATAGTTGTGGTGATATCCAGAGTGCCGTTAATTGAGCTCAGGCCCGACCCGACAAAATCCACGAGCCCGGCAGCGTGGATGTCGACGTTCCCGCTGGCGAGCGTAATGGCGGCAACGTTCAGCGCATTCTTGTCGCGGAGCGTAACGTTATTCGCGTTCGCCACTGTGACCGCGCCGATGAAGTCATTGTCATTGCCGAGATTGATGTTTCCGGAGCCGTTGGCCGTCAGGCTGGAGGTTCCGTTCACCGTGAGAGTCGTTGAGGCGGCTTCGGTGATTCCCCCGGAAGCGCTTAGCACGGTGAGCGTCGTACCGATGGTGCCGTTACCACCACCTTCAAACGTCACCGCGCCGCCGGCGGTGACATTCAGGAAACCAGTGGTCGCGGGATTCTCCAACTTAATGGCATTCGCATCCCGGAGAGTAACGTTCTGAGCGCTGACAATAGAGACCTGATTGAAATTGTTGCCGCTGTTGGCCACGTTTATGTCGTTCGCGCCGGCAGTGAAAGTGGCAAGGCCGTCTACTTCGAGTGAACCGGTGCCGTTCTGCATGACGTCAAAACTGTTCAATCCTACTTTAGTGGTGAGATTGAGAGTTCCGGTGATTTTGCTGGCGCCGTTGCCGGCGAAATCGACCACGCCCGCGGCGGTGATAGCGGTGTTTCCGCTGACCGTGAAGTCGGAGAGGCTGACGCCGCCGCCGAGTTGAAGATTGAGGCTGTTCATCGCCGCAGGGAGAGACAAGGCGATGTCGCCGGCGCCATCGTTTCTCAGCGTCACGTTATTGAGGCTGCCCGAACTGATGGCGTTGATGGTGAAGGTCTGGGTGTTAAAGTCGTTGCCTGCCTGATCCAGGGTGACGCTCCCACTGACGCCGCTGACGGTAAAACTACTGGCCCCGGGTGAATTGAAGACGAGCGACGTTCCGGCAGCCTGGCTGATAGTGCCGTGGGCCTGAACGGTGAGCGTTCCGGGAAGAGTCATTGAAGGCAATGTCACAGTGCCATTGTCCGATTGGATGGTATAAGCTCCCGGGAGAGTACTACTGCCGAATTGAGTATTCGCAGGCAAGGCGGTATCTGCAATGTTGGCATCCTGATGGAAGGTGAATGAATTCGGTGTAGTAGTCGCGACGGCGGTGTGATCATGGAAGTGCGTGGTTGCACTGACATTCACTGTAGGCCCGAGCGTCGCGCTGCCGCTGCCGTTGCCAGCCCGGTAGGTTTGAGAGTCAGCATTGATAGTGACTGTCGTGCCAAAATTGATATCATGGGCATTCGCGTCATCGGTGCCACCGTGGGCAGTAACCGATGTGGCCGTGATCGTGGCATTGTTTCCAAAGGAGAGGTCGTCTGAGGAGGATGCTGTAAGCGATGCCACTGTCAGACTCGGGGCGGAAATTGTGACCGTGCCCGATAAGGCGGTTAGAGTCAACGCTGAACCGGAGGTAAACTTCGTGCCATCACTGACAGTAAGGTTACCGTCATCCGACTGCAGCGTATACTGCGTTGGTGTTACATTGCCACCGAACTGCGTATTGGCTGGCGTACGGGCATCGGTGACGGAACCGTCCTGCTCAAGGACGAAATTGGGGATGGCGGCAGCCCCGCCCGCAGCAGCGCGGAAGGTTGGCCCGTTATTGACCAGATTCACCCAGGAACCGGAGGTATCGTGACCAGGACCATCGCCAGCAATATATGTTTGGCTGTTGGCGCGTATTGTCACAGTGCCAAAGCGAAGACTTGAGGCGTTGCCGCCCTGTATTGGGGCGGTGGTTTGGACCAGCAAAGCGCCTCCACCGGCGAGAGTGATATCAGAATTGATGGTGATAATGTCATTGTCGGCGAGAAGGGAAAGTCCGCCGCTGCCATTATTGACGATGCTGCTGCTGCTGTTGATGGTGAGGGCGCCGTCCGCATGCAATGTTAGATTGTGCGGCGTATTAAGCGTGACCGCGTCCGCAACGGTAATATCGCCAGCGCCACCGGTACTGGTGCCGACAGTGGTGACGATAAGGTCGTTATTGGCGAGTACGCCACTGATGGTGGCCCAGGTCACTTTTGAACTGCTGCCGTTGGGGGAGAAGGGACCGTTTCCGCCGGGGCCAAGATTGATATTATTGTTGCCAGTGTTATCGATGGTCAGGTTAATCGGATCGAGCAGAAGGCTTCCGACCGTGCCGTGCGCGGCATGCGTCGAGACCTGTCCCTGAAAATCAAGATAGTGGCCTGAGGTTTCGACCGCGCCGCCGTTGCCACTGTGACTGCCACCTTGAGCGGTGATCGAGCCATAGAAACGGGTGGTGTCATCGGACCATACAACCACCTTGCCGCCGTTGCCGGAGGTGAGCGCGTCGGCATGGATTTGGGCATTGGGACTGACGTAGGCTGCTTCGGCGTTCTGGACATTGGGATTCGCGCCACGCATATCGCCGCCGACGAGGACGGCGCCACCGCCGCGATCGCCGCTGACGTCAAAAACGGAATCGTCGAAGAGACCGACATGATCGCCGGTAACCTGGATTTTGCCGCCGCGAGAACCGGCGCGATCTCCACGAGCCTGGACGGTGCCGGAGTTGACGACGGTAGATGGGGCGTCGGCATTGTGACCGCCATCGATGATGATTTCGCCGCCGTTGCCGTTCGCTTTGTTGGCCGTGAGCGAACCGGTGTTGCGAATGTTCCCACCGGAAGCGCGCAGAACGATGCGGCCGCCTTCGTTGACAATGCTGGTCGCGCGCACGATGCCACCGTTGTTGATGGCGAGAGAATAGATGTTGCCGCCCGCGGCTTTCAGTTCGGCGGAAGCCGCTTCGATGACGCCCTGGTTATTGATTCCCGTGTCCGCGGAACCGCTGCCAGCGACTACCGAAAGATGTTCGTTGCCCGACTGCACGAGGTTGACCTGAGAACCAGCGGCGAGGCCGACCGTGCCCTGCGGCGCGCTGATGGTGCCGAAGTTTTCTACCGTGTGCGCAACGAGGAACACGTCGCCGCCAAGCGCGTGAATGGTGCCTTCGTTGCGAATCGCGGCTGTGGAATCGCCAGACAGACTGAAATTGCGGCTGGCAAGGAAGTTGGCGTCGGTGATGTTGCGGGTGGAAGCGAGGAATCCGTGCGTATCGACGATGCCACCACGGCCAACCAGGATGCCGTTAGGATTAATCACAAACACACGTCCGTTGCCCTGGAGCGTGCCGAAGATTTCTGTGGGATTGCCCGACATGACCCGGTTCAAAACGCTGGCCGTGGCAGAGGGCTGGTTGAAATGCGTCACCTCGCCAGCGCCGATCGAAAAGTTTTGCCAAGTGATAATGGCATTGTGCGACTGCTGGTTGATGGTGGTACTGGCGGTTCCCTGGCCGGTGATCGTGGCGCTGCCGCCAACGACGGTGCCGCCAACCGGATTGGCGAGCGTGACGGAAGGAAAAATCGAGGCAAGAAACAGGGCGACAACTCTGTTTAGTCGTTTCATAAAAGCTATGTCCGGATTATCAGGG
>Ga0170475_118130559_pt1 | contig 13328 bp, 6 predicted proteins | sample Soicark_Litter_5_FD_111474 | JGI IMG/M metagenome (GOLD analysis project Ga0170475, IMG submission 111474) | Avena fatua rhizosphere microbial communities from Hopland, California, USA. Combined Assembly of 48 SPs | reverse complement strand
TACGCGAGCTGGGGTTCGTCGATGCGCCCTGCTTGATCGCCCGGGACGATGAGGGATATACGTACAACAACCGGATCAATCGCCTCTCGACTATTCAGGAGCACTTCATGATCCGCCGTGCGATCGAAAGGGGCGTGTCGCCGGACCGGCTTGCGAAAGTGCTCAGCGTCGATGTCAGCCAGATCATCAAGAAGATGAATCTGCTGGACGGTATCTGTCCGGAGGCGACGGAAATGCTGAAAGACCGGCAGTTCTCCGCCGAGATTTCCCGAGTGTTGCGGAAGATGAAACCGACGCGGCAGGTTGAATGCGTCGAACTCATGGTGGCAGCAAACACAGTGACTGTCGCCTATGCCGAAGCGATGTTGGTTGCGACGCCGGCCGAGTTGCTGGTGGAAGGGAAGAAGGATCTGAAACTGACCGGCGTGACGCCCGAGCAAGTCGCGAAAATGGAGCGCGAAATGGCGAACCTGCAAGGGCAGTACAAAATGATCGAGCAAACGTACGGGCAGGATGTGCTCAATCTCGTGCTCGCCAAGGGCTACCTGGCCAAATTATTGGAGAACAAGCCTGTCCTCCGCTATCTGAGGCAGCGGCAACCAGAGGTTCTCGCGGAATTCCAATCGATCGTGCACACGGTGTCGCTGGATCAATGACGCGTGCCGGCCAGACTGTGAAGATTTAGACCGGCGACACCGTCTTCGTGTCGATCAACGCGTGCAAATGATCCATCAGTAGCTTGGGAAGCTGCCCGCCGGTGATGAGCACGCCTGCCTCCATATTCTGTTCCATTGCGTGACCCGTCAGGTTGGCACTGGTGATGAAGCACATTTCGCTATCGGCAACTGCGACCTTGGCGTGAACCCGACCATCAGCGAATGGTGCTGCACGTTCGCGCCAGGCGAAGAGCTTCGCAGAAGGAACCAGCGTTCTCATCTTGGCGATCGCGTCGAACGAGATGCTGCCACCATGATCTTGCGACGACTCGAGAAGCATCGAAATGTTCACGCCACGTGTGCTCGCATCATTCAATGCCTTCACGACGGTCGGGACGTCGTAGGCCACGAAGCTGGTGACAAACAGGGTTTGCTTGGCCGCGCCGATGACTTGCAGCAGTGCCTGCTCAGTTCTACGGGCAGAAACGAAAGGCGTCGTTGGCCCCGTCCACACGAGTTCTGTTGACTGGTGCCTCGACACGTTCTCGAATGCATGGCTGGCAGCGAGTAGCATCGATGCAAGCTCACTGGAGCCAACCGACGTGGCTTTCCAAGCATCCACGAGCCGATCGACAACGGCCTTGGCTGCCGCCGTGCCCACTACATCCGATAGTGAGATATTTGCTTTTCCGTCCTCGATCTTACGTATCCGAGTCGCCAGAGCTTGCACTTTCTCCGGCGAAACCAGACAGACCACGGCTGTGACGGCATCCAGTAGTCTCTCCATGTCACAGCCCAGCGAAGAACGAGGCATCCCCTCGTTCGAGGGTCTGGACCAGCAATGATCTGTCGAGGTAACGATTACCGCGCTCGCACGAGGTTTCGGCGACGAGACTGCACGCATGGCAGGCTGCAGCATGGAGCGAACGATCCTTGGCTGGATCGTGTTCGGAACACAACGGATCGGACGAGCAGACCTTCGAGCGGTTCAATGCCTGCAGGAGCAGCCGACCGAGATTCTCCGGCTTGCCGAGATCGACGAGGCCGCCCAACGTGCCATCGGAATCGGCTGCCGCCGTGTAGATGAGGATGCCCGCTTGAGGATTCGATCCCGAAATATCGGCGTAAATCCGTTCGCGAATGCTCGCCGCGTTGTATCCGCACTCCAGTGCCAATTCACGAATCAGCAAGTGCGAGAGCGTGTGGAGCATGGCGTACCGAACGCCGGGATAGCCTTCGTTCGGATCGAGGTGGCGTGAATTGCGCCATCCCCTGTGCCCACCTTCGAGCATCTGATCGACGCGCTGCACGCCTGGAAGCGCCGCCCAAGATTGGAGCGCATCTTCGTCGAACTGGATGAAAATGCCTTCGCCGTGAACCTGATTCGCGGGAACCCAATCCGGCTTGCGGCGTGCGAGTCCCGCCATCTGCGGGCGCTCGTTCGGATTGCTCGCTTCCTCGGGCGCTTCCACGCGGGTGAAGCCCAACAACGCGTTTACTTCTCGGAGCCTTTCCAGAAGCAGCACTCTGTCGATGTGCTTTTCGAAGCCGGGTGGCGTGGCCACCTTCTTGCTCATGAAATGCGGGTAGTCGGTAGGCGGGTTGGTTGCCGTCAACACGTCCCACTCTGGCCCCTTGATGTCGGCCTCCCCAACCGTTTCCTGTCCACCGCCGTTGCGATGGGCTTCGATGGCCGCCCAGATCTCCGACGCTGGGTACTTGTCGATGCCCGGCAAGGCTCCGGTCTTCTTCAGCGTCTTCACCGTCACCGAGACTGCGACTTCGGAATCCAGATCTTCGAAGAACTCCCAACCATCTTGTATCAGTTGGCCGAGCGGGTCCTTCGCCTGCGGAATGGCGAGCGCAGACAGGGTGATCGGGAACCAGCTATTCGTGGAGCCAAGCAGGACTGCCCGGGCCTCTTCATCGCACTCCTCGTCGAAGTGGTCGAGATGAGGATGTCGACCACGACAGCTCGGCAGGTTCTCTTTACCCGCCTTGCCGAAGGCGTGCGCCATGCTGCGCGACGCGCCACAGGCGTCGCATTTTACCCATAGGTTCTCGGTCTGCAACGAAGCGCCACTCTCGAAGAAGCGTAGCGTTCCCTTGCACGAGCTGTTGCCACCATGGACGAAGTAATGCCAAGGGAAATCATCGAGGTGACCATCGCGGCAGGCCAGGAGGAAACGCGCCGGAACGGCATCGGCATCCTTCGCGGGTTGGTCGCCCTTTGAGCCTCGGCATCCTTTGTGGACAAACCGCGTACGTTCTGGCCGGAAGCGGTTTTCCTTGATCTCGAACAGCCCTGCGTCGAAGGGCGAAAGTAGTCCGCATTTCACACAGCGCATCCAGCGCGGGAACGGACGAACGGGGACTCCGATGTTCGCTTCTGCCGACCACGGATCGACGAGTTCGCTCTTCTGGAATGGCGGCACGCGCAGGTTTTCCACCTGCGGCCCGAGAACCTTGCGGACGGCGGCGAGCAATCGAGGCTCGGCAATGGGCTGGCAGCGGTCTTTTTCCCATTGATCGATGCCCAGTGTCACCACCGAGAGGCTCGGCAGATCGATCAAGGCGCCTGGCCCATACGTCCAGAGTAACTGACTCGGGCGCACTTCCCCGACGGGGGTTCGATTGGTCGTCATGCTTAGTCCTCATCCTTCTGCACCGGACGAGGCTTCCACCCGTGGTCGTCCGAGATATGTCCCGTATTCATGATCAGGCGCACGCCCGGTTCCACTTCGCGCATCGACATTGGAACCGTCCAGTTATCCCAAGCATGGATGCCCGGCGATTTGACCAGCCCGACCATCGTCGCCGCTTGTGCGCCGCGCTTTTCATAAGCCAATGTCCGGCCAGGAACGCTCACCTGTTTCACCCATTCGTCCGCACGTTCCTTCAGTTCACGTTCGGCTAGATTCTTGATGGTGGGCGTTTCGCTGACATTCCAAGCTCGCCTCACTAGCACGTCGATGGCTTCGGTGATCTCGGGCTTGTCTGATTTGTCCAACTCGCCCGCGCCCACGTTCGGGCTGAAGGCGTCGTTCTCCAGACGCATCAGGCTCAGGAGTGCGCCGGTCAGGCCGCGATCCATGGCGCGTGGCGAGAATGGTGTCACCGACTGCGCTTCCACATGCTTGTAGAAGGTCGCGTGGTAGTGCTCGAAGGTCTCGTAGTGCGAGAGATCGCGTGGGCGCGCCCATGTGAGCACCGTGCAAACCAAGCCTGGAAAGGAGCGGCCCACACGGCTGGTGGCCTGGATGTATTCAGCCGTGCCCTTGGGTTGGCCATTGACGGCCATCAAGCCTAAGCGATTCACATCCACGCCGACCGACAGCATGTTCGTCGCCAGCACCACGTCGATCGCGCGGGTGTCGCCCTCGTTCCATTTCGTCACGTACTTTCCGGTGCCCGTATCGAACGCGGCCTTGAACTTGACTTCCAGGTCGTCGAGGTACTTCGGGATGTCCTGGCTGGAGACGCGCGACGTCAGTTCGCGGATGTTGTTGACGCTGCGCTGCGCGAGCGCGGGCCGCTCGACCATGCTCATCTGCACGCGGTAGGAACGTGTCTGCACGTCGTCTTCGGCCAAGCGCCGCATACCGCCCAACTCACGCAGCGAGTTGAAGTAACCAACCATGGTCATGTACGGATCGGCGGGTTCGCCGAAACGATCAAACAAGGCTTGGGCTGCGGTGAGGAATGCGGTATAGATGCGGATCAGCATCGCGGGCCGCGAGCTGCCGGGGGAACACACACCGAGATAGCGCCGCCCGGGCCGCTGTTCGATCGGGCGCTGCACCGAGAAGTAGTTGTCCTCGACGTCCAAGCCGTGCGGCGGGAACACCGACACGCGCCGCATGAACACGTTGTTCACCTGTTCCTTTGCTTTGCGCACCGTCGCCGTGGACGCGACGATCTTCGGTTTGACCGTCTTGCCATCGAGCGTCCATCCGCACAGTTCGTCCACGGCGGATTCGTACAAGCCGACCATCGTGCCGAGCGGGCCGCTGATGAGGTGGAACTCGTCTTGGATGATCAGGTCGGGCGGGCGGATCGGCTGGACATTCTTGACCCTGACCGCGGGCAGCCCTTTTCCGGCCTGATGATTGCCATTGCAGCAATCTGCCTCGTGCCAGAGCAAACCGTGGCGCTCACATTCCTGGCGCACCCGACCGAACAGCGTACGCACCTGACCACGCCACGCCATCATGGCAAATTTGTCCACGGTGGCGATCATCATCGTGGGCGGGCGGTGGTAGATCTCCTCGTCTACCGTCAGCACCGGGAAGCCGGGATGTGCCGATTTGCTGGACTTGCCGCGAGAAAATTCGCACTGACCTTTCTTATCGCCGCAATAGACCAGCGTGCGCCCATGGTTCTTGTCGATCTCCACGTCGCGCCCTGGCGCGATGTCGGAACCGCACCACGGACAACTGGTCAGTTGCACGGGCGATGCCGCTCCAGCATGGTATTTGCCGGGATTCCGGATGTCCTCGATGGCCCGATGGCTGTCCTCGGTCGTGCCAGGAGTTACTTTGTTGCCGACCCACAGACCGATGGTGAAGGGTTCGTGACCCAATGACGAATCGCCACCGGCCAATGCCTCGCGCCGCAGCACTTCCATCGCACAGATCAGCGCGGTGGCGCGCTGGAACTGCTGCAAGGTCAGCAGGCGCAGGGTGTAGCGCATGATCACCGCCAGACCGCGCGAGCCGTCGTATCCGCCAAGCTTTCCTTGCAAGCGGCGAATCGCCATGGTGAATGTCGCTACGCCCAAGTAGGCTTCAGTCTTGCCGCCGCCGGTGGGGAACCACAACAGATCGGCATGGGCTTCCATCGGTTGCACGCGATCCGGATGCGTAGGGTTGGCCAGCGACGGGATCGACAGCAGCAGGAACGCTAACTGGAACGGGCGCCAGCTTCGGTTCTTCGGCAGGTCGAATTGACCGACCGTCACATCCCGGCCGCGCCGGACTTCGAGCGCGTACTGACTGCGCACCCGCTGGATAGCCATCGCCCGGTTGGCGAAACGAAAAGCCGCCAGGGCCTTTTCGTCGTTCTTCAATGTGTCGATGCCCTGCTGCAGACGCATCTGGATTTCCTGACACCGATCCAATGCTTGCCGTGCCTGCGTGTCGTACCCGATCACGTCCTCGCCGATGCGGGTGCGCTGCTCGACGATCCACGTCGCGTAGTCTTTGGTCAGCAAGCTCAGGGCATCGGCCAACTCGGTGACGTCCAGCGTTGCCAGACGCTGCATGTCGAGCAAGCCGCTTTCCACCATCGCCTTCATCGCCGGACGGTCTGCGGGGTCAAGGCCCGGCGTCTCCGTGACCTGTACTTCGTATTGCGGCAGGACGGCGGTGCGCACCTCGGTGGCCAGCGTCACGTCGTCCGCCGTCACGGCGTGGACGGCGACGCCATGTCCGACCGCGAACTCGACCCGGTTGCGATAAATCATCTCCAGCGATTCGCGTTCGGTGTCCATCCCGTTGGCGTCCAGCACGGGTCGGCGGCGGAAAATGGTGCGCGTGAAAGCCTCCGCTTCCGCCCGGACGATCAGTTCCGGCTGGAATAGCCACGCCGTATCGCGGTTGGTGTCGGGTTCTTCCTGCGCGTTGATCAGGAACAGCGTCACCAAGCGGTCGCCGTTGGCGTTCTTGGCGCGGACGGAACCCTGTATCCGCACCCCCGGGCGATTCGCGTCCGGTGCCTGATGGAGGATCACGCCTTCGGTGAGCGGTAGTACCAGCTTCCCGCCGCAGGGGATGCGTTGCCAGACCTTGGCCTTCTGCCCATTGGGTCGCATCAGCTCGTGTTCCTCGTTGGGTACACGCTCGTAGCTGCCCCAGTGCGCCTCGACCTCGATGCGTTCTGCATCGCCATCGACGCAGAAGGTCATGCCGAAACTGCTCGGCACCAGCGATTGATTGCTGGCGGCGTCGATTTCGTCGGAAGCATCCGATTCGGGCTCCACGCGTCCGGTCGCCGTTCCGAACTCGGCACCGGGTTCGTGTTGGCCGGGCACGATCGGGTCCGTGGGCTCCTCGGCTTCGTCCTCCGCCAGCGGGCCTTCCAAGCCTTCGATGCCGCCTTGGGCGACCTCGCGCGGAGCCAGCTTGCCGACCAGATAACGGTCGCGCACGCTCATGTCCACGATGCGTTCGTGCGGGCCGCCCGCCGGGCCGAGTAGGTCGTCCACCACGGCTAGTTGCAACAGCTCACGGATGTAGGCTCGATCCTCGACCCGCGACACGCCGTCAATGGTCTGATGCAACGCCGTGGACACGGCCAAGACGAACTCGTCCCACTGGATCCGGCCAATACTCCCTGAAGACGGAGGAGTCAGCGGGACGCTGGCGGCCGGCATCGGCGCTTCGGTGGCAGACACACGGTCGAAGAAGATCGTGGTGGTTTCGAGGTCGGAGCGAACTCGCAGCACGCGCCCGGCGCGGACGATGTCCCCAGCGAGGTTCAGGACGAGCGCCCAATCCTCCTCGGCGATGGCCTGATACAGGGAGCGGTCGCCCTTCAAGACAAGCGTGTAGGGCGCGAGCCTGCGATCGGTGCCGAGACCGTGATCAATGGCGATCCATGCGTTTGGAGATTTCGTCATGCTTCTGGTCCCTCGATATCTATAGGCTAAAGCTCCACACGCGAGAAGTGCGGATAGATGCGATAGAACTTCTTGAATACTTCGAACGGGTTCTCACCCATGTCCGACTTCGGCAACTCGAAGCCCATCTTGGCCTGAGCATCGTCGTTCGATTCCATCGTCAGCCGCTCCAGCGTCGAAAGCGCGGGCAGGTCGAGACGATGCGGAGCATCCGCCGTCGCGTGAAACTCCCACGTCTTCACCAATTCTTCGATGGCCTTGTCGTCGTTCTGGCAGACGACGAGTGCGGCAGTCACCATCGCCTGGCCGTCGGCATAATGCGTGGCAAGCGCCCAAACGATACGTCGATCCCGAAAACTGAGTGCCTCCTTTTCGACCGCCAGCTTGAGTGCGCGAAGCAGGCTCGTACCATAGGTCTTGAAGTTCATTCCGTCGGCGGTCAAGCCGCTCGGGAAGAGCGAGCCGAGGCGCTCCTTGAAACGCGCGAGCCGCCATTCTTGGATCGTCGGCTTCTGCGCTCGATCTTCGGAGGCTTCGCCTTCAGCCTCGACGGAGATATCCTTGGATTCCGGCTTTCCCAACGATGCGGGGTTGGCGTTGAGGGTGACGCGCAACACGCTGCCGATCGGAACCGTGCCAATGGTGCGTGCGAATCGTTCGATTTGCGTCGTGATGCCCCTGGGCTCTGTGTAATCGAACCAGATGATGGCGGGGGAATCGAAATCAGTCTCGTCGAGATAATCTTCGAGGCTTTTGTGGACGCATTCGATGGAGGCAATGGGGCGGTTGAAGAGCTGACGCTTATGCACCTGCTCTTCCGTCTCGATGCACGTCATCTTTGCTATGCCGAGCCGACCATGGATCATCCGGAAATCTTCGAGGAAAGGACCACCAAGACCGACGTAGTGGTATTTTTCGAGCGCGAGTTTCGGAGCCAATCGCATCAGCAACGACAGGAACAGTTCCCGATCCACGGCCTTGTTGGGCCGTAACCGGTACGGCAGCGACGAACCTGTACTCATCGTTCAGTCTCCCCGCTTTTTCGCCTTGGTGAGCTGCATCTCGAAGCATTTGTCGCCGACGATACCCGGCTTTTCATCCGGGTCATCAAACAACAGCTTCGAGACGAGTCGCACCTCCTCGGCCGGGCGCGAGAAAACGATCTTTCGGGACGATGGCTTTTTGTCCTCCGGCTCCGGCAATACCTTCGCTTTCTGCGGGTTGAACTCGATGGTGTCACCCACCTTCTTCGTGAGCTTGCGAGTCGCAACGACCTTGATGGCCATGCTCAACGGCATCGGTTTAGCGGTATCCCAATAACTCGACTGGTCGGCGCGTGGATGGTTCTTCCACTGGTTCGTGTACGAAATCCAGATGCGCATGCCTTCCTTCATCTTGACGAGGGACTCCAGCCAGACGTTCGATGAGGTATCGAGCGCCCGCTTCGTCGTCGTGACCGGCAGTTTGTCGGCGCGCTTGGAGCGGAATTCGATGATGCCGGTGATGATGGCGAACTGCGGGTGGTAGAGCGGGATGCCATCGCCCCAGCCGGTCAGGCGACCCTTGTCGCCCACGATGACCGCCCGATCGTTGCACAGCACCGTCCAACCCGCGGTTGCAGACGAACGGTCGCGCTCGAAACCCGCATCGTCCTCGTCATCATCGCCGAGACTCTTTCCTGTGTTGAGGCCAACGGTGATCGAAACGAGCACGTCGTCGATCGTCTTCTGGTAGATGTATGGCGCCGGCCGCTCTTCGTCCATCGAGACGAGCACCTCGACACGGACGGACTCCACGGGCTTGCCGTTGAGCTCCACCTTCAAGCCCCACTGAATGAACATCGTGAAGTGCTCGGCGATCGCGGTGCGCACCTCGTTCTCGAATGCTTCATTGGAGAAATGCCGCGAGACGCCTTCGTATAGATCAGTGACGTAGATCGTGGTGCCTGGTTCGTCGAGCTGTTCTTTTGCCTCGGTCGGCTCATTGATGGGAAGCGGGTCCCAGTTCTTGGCTTCCAGCCATTGTGACGTGATCGGAACCTCGAACATGTCGTCGCCATGCCGTGTACGCACCAGCGCGTTACGCCCCATCTTGAAGATCGCGCGTTTCATGCCGACGCCGTACATGCCGATGGTTTCGGCATCCGAGTCGCGGTCGTCGTCAGGTTCGCGCCCCATCTTGAACGCGTAATTCTTGGCAACATCGCGCGGGATGCCGCCGCAGTTGTCGGCGATGGAGAAATGGTCTTCGGCGATCTCGATTTTCACGAAATGCTTGGCGTAATCGACATCATTGCCGTTCGCCAGACGCATTGCGCCATCGAGGCAGTTGTCGAGCAGGTCGAGGATCGCATCGGCGAGGCTGATGTCGCGCGTGAGCATCGACACGAAGAACTGCTTCGTCGGGCTCGCCTGAGCTGTGTCAGTGCTTGGTTTTGTCATAGACGGGTTCTCCGTGTGTGATGCCATTTCATCGAAGTGACAATTATCTCGAACTTCGGCGCAGCTTGGGTTCGAGTCATAACGCCTCCTTTTGATGGCGAGCCCGGTGGCCAGGCTGGATGCGGTAGCGAGCCGCGCGCCTCTCGCCCTGGCATTCGATTTTGCCGCCAGCGATCAGATCGGTAATCGCCGACTTCCACTGGCCGTCCGTGATGCCGGTGGCGGCGAGGACATCGGCCTTGGCGTGCCAGCCGGCGTGTGCACTTAGGAAACTGAGGATCGTCATGGATGGCGTCGCGCCGTTGGCGGTGGCCATGGCCTCTGTCCCGAAGTAGCGAGGGTTGAACCGTTGCAGTAGTGCTGGCGGTGCGACCGGCGCGCGTGGCACGGGTAGCAGCACGCAGTGTGGCATCGGCATGCAGCCCTTGGGCGACTTCTTCCTCGTATCGCTGACGGTTCAACTCCGACAGCCGCCGCAACACTTCGACACGCGCTGCCTCCGAGATGGTGAATCGGACGCGGTCGTTTGCAGGCAGATATGGCACTTCGTGGAAACCGTGATCGAGATTGATGTCCTCCCATCCGTAGGCACGCGCGACGGCAGCATCCATTTCGCGCTGCAACGCACGCAGTCTATCTATGCGAGGATCGCGTTCGGTGTCGGTATGGAAGCGGTTGTAGAGCTTGGTCAGGCCGATGCGATCGGCTCGCATCAAATCGACGCGTCCCTGATGGAGTCGATCACCCAAATCATTGAGCGGGCCATCCGGCGCGTCATGGAACCCGGCGGGGAAAGCAAACGGTTCAAGCGCATCCGTCGGGCTATACCGCAGATCGCTCTTGAGACGCGACGCGTGCTGCCATGCGAAGACGGCGTGAACATTCGACTGCAACAGAGCGAAATCTCTTCCACGTCCGAGCGAAAACACAACCGTGGCATCAGAGAAGACGATGTTGGAATCGACGAACGAGAACGCCAGCGTCTTGCTGACGCGCGTGATCGCAAGCACTCTCGGCGGTGGGCCTCCATTGGGCGCCCAGCCGTCTGGGTGGCATTCAAAATGATGGCCACGACCGATAGCATGGTAAAGCTCAGGACGATGACGCCAGAATAGCCACCACATCGACATAATATCGCGGTAAGACTTTTCTTTGCTCTTTTCCAGTCGTTCGGGGTGTACCCTTTCCTTGATCCACTCGTAGGGTTCTTTGTATGTTGCTGCTCTTTTCTCCGGCCAATCCCAGAAATTGATCACCCAGCGGCTTGGTTGCTGTTCAGGATCGGAATTGAGGTCATCGCCATTGATGTAAGGGAAAATCACATCGGCGTTCCTCGGTTCGGCCTCTAGCATCCGCTTCGCCTCGCTGGGCGAGAGCACAAAGCCCATACCCAGTACAAGAGACCCTTGATAAGCAACACCCTCGTTGGCTTTCAGGCGTTTTGGACTCCACTCTTCACGATCGGAGAGGAAAGCTGAAATAAACGGGGCTGGCCGCCCAAGTAGCGAGCGATCGCCCTGCCACTCGCCCTTGTGGACATGGACGCGACTGGTGATGACCGCCGCCTTTCCAGGCCAAGGTTCGTTTGGGTAGGCCGCATAAATGACTGCACTCGCGCTGACCATGGCCTCTAGCCCGACCTGCCGCGTGTCGCCTTCCGCAATGGTGTTGACCGCAAGCAGCCCGAAGCCGCCACCTTCGCGCAGCAGGCTCCATGCTCGCAGGAAGAAATAGGCGACCAGATCCGCCGAACCGCGACGCCCCTCGGCGATATGCGCGACCAGCCAATCTCGGAAGGCTGTTCCAGTAACACCAGTGATGCGATGCCCGCCCAAGAAGGGCGGGTTGCCCACGATGCCATCAAAACCGCCGCGCTCGCGCACGAACACCTCCGGAAACTCCAGCGACCAATGGAAAGGCCGACGCGCCGGCTTGTCAGGGGGCAGATCGGTCGAGAGAGCAGCGATTGATCTCCGGCGCATCGCGGCGAGCACGTCATGGTCGCCGTCGATAGACTGACCGGCCTGGATGGTCAACGACGCCAGCGTGTTCTCCAGTCCCGCACCATTACCGCCCGAGGCGAACACCTCTCCGATGAACGCATCGGCAATGCTTTCCGGCACTTTGAGCCTGCGCCGCGCGTCGGCATCCAGATGCGCCATGGCCTCCACGTCACGGATGTCGCGTATGGGCATTTCGCGGAGACGCGAGCGCAGCTCAATGGCCTCTCGCACGGCCCTTTCGACGTTCTGACCGAACAGGCGTAGCTGGCCCTGGCCGGCGGGGTTCATCGAAAGCTGGGTGAGTTGATCCAACCGATGGATGCCGAGCAGGCTGTCGCCGCAGCGCAGGTTGTGGTCGAGGAATCCAAAGGGCCGCCCCTTGGCCAGCGTTACCAGCCAGATGGAGAGCTTGGCCAGTTCGACCGCCAGCGGGTTGAGGTCGACGCCGTAGAGGCAACGTTCGGCTATGAGGCGGCGGGCGATGATGGTGCGCGCCTCGGTGTCGCGCGGCAGCGGCTCAATGCTGGCGTCGGCGTCCACCACCTGCCCATCGACGCCAACTGTGTGGCCCTGTGCCTCGGCCAGTGCCCACGCCTCCACCAGCCGGTCGGCCAGCCACCGGCCGGCTTGCACGAGAAAAGCGCCCGAACCCATGGCCGGATCACAGATCTTCAGGTCGAGCAGTTCGGCAGGCGATTTGAGCGCCCATTCCGCGCGTGGCGCTCCTTACGCCGGGCCGACGTAGGCGATCGGCGTGAGCGTCTCGGCGACGATGGCCTCTGTCAGCGATTTCGGTGTGTAGTGGGTGCCGGTTTCACGCCGGTCGGAACCGGTGGTGACGATGAAGGCACTGGCGGGATAGACCAGCGGATAGCCCCAAGGATCGGTGCGCACCAGATGGGCAAAGGGCTTGATGCGGTCGCGCAGCGCCGTATCGCCATGGCAGGCGGTCAGCAGGCGGTCGGCGAGCGCATCGTCCACGGATTTACTCAGATCGTTGCGCACACGACTGGCGGAACTGCCGGAACGCTGCTGGAGCAGTTCGGTCAGCCGATCGATACCCTCCAGTCGCGCGGATTCTAGTTCGGCCAAGGTGACCCAGGGCGATTGGGCGCTCTTGGTGGCGTCGAGTTCCAGCGTGACCTCGTTGGTGCGCTTGACGGTGCGCTCCAGCAGGCCCTCATAGACGTAGCCGATCTGCTCGACGTCCAGCGCCCGATACGACAGCGTGCGACCCTGGAATTGCTGGATGGCTTCGAGCAGCAACAGGACGGTGCGGTTGTCGATCGGCAGCGGCTTGGCGACGTCGGTACGCCAGTCGGAGCCTTTGGCACGGCCTTCGAGGAAGGGAAAGCGATCCGGATCGAACAGCGAGCCGCCCAGCGCGAGCAGGCGTAGGTTTTCGTGCTCGATACCGCCATACACGGCACGGAAGACGGCCAGCAGGCGCGACCATGCGTCCCAGCGGCGCTCCAGAATCTCGTCCGATTCGGCGCGCAACTGCATCCGCAGGGTTGAGAGCGCGTAGTTGGCCTCGTAGCGCTCGTCGCCCAAGAGCAACAGGCCACGCTCCTCGGCGGACAGGAGGAAGACCAGCCGCATCATCACC
>Ga0170475_121945313_pt1 | contig 13337 bp, 9 predicted proteins | sample Soicark_Litter_5_FD_111474 | JGI IMG/M metagenome (GOLD analysis project Ga0170475, IMG submission 111474) | Avena fatua rhizosphere microbial communities from Hopland, California, USA. Combined Assembly of 48 SPs | reverse complement strand
CTCTTTTACTTTTTTTTTGTTTGCGTTCCGGCGTTGACGCCGGAGACGCACAATCACATTTGCTCTCGCCCTTCCCCTCGCCCCAGGTTTGTCTCAAGGTTTCTCCGAGCCGACCGAAACGAATCATCGCTCCCGCGGTCAGTTCACAATTTTGGCGACGGTTCCAATGCACGGCTCCGAGACCATAACGCAATGCGGTATAACAGTAATCCGCCAGAATCGTAGCACTCCAGAGCGCCTTGCTCCTGGTGTAAAGGTTTTGACGGTGCTTCCCATGGATCCTGGTCTGGCCACGTCCGAAGGTGTACGCGCGCCGCCGAAGTGCCGGGATCTCACACTCTTTTGAGAGAATCCGGTGATGGACGACCGCCGCAGGGCAGTACAGCATTTTGACGCCGTACCGCTGCAGTTCTCTGAGAAAGGATGTTTCGCTGCCCATCACCCGGTTGGTAGGTCTTGGACCGATGGTCTCGTCGAAAAGCGCTGCCTTTTCGAAAACACTTCTCCGCACCCAATAATTGCCGCCAAACGGGCACGCCGGCGGTTCATAACGTGTTTCCGCAGCTGAGTAGTGATGGCTGCAGAAGGCGAAATCCTGTATCCAATCCGCGATTGCCCACGGCGGGGGGCCTCCTTGAGACCACAGCAGTTCAATCCGGCCGCCGAACACCGAAACATCCGGATGTCTGTCCAGCGCCGCAACAATTTGCCGCAACCAATTTTTCGCAGGAGAAATGTCATCGTCGATAAACACAACAATGTCCTTAAGAGAGCATTCGCGCAGGGCTTTGTTGAGGGCACAGTTTTTACCGGGCCGGGGTTCTTTGAGCAACACGAGCGGCAACCGGTCACGATAACCTGCCACGACCTCGCCGGTGTTATCGTTGGAATTGTTATCGATGACAATAAAGCTGCAGTCCAGATCCTCACGCTCGACCAGGCTCAAAGCCTCGAGGCTTTGGCGCAACACCTCGCTCCGATTATAGGTCGGAATCAGGACGCTAATGCCTCGCGCTTCAGCCATGACAGTCAAAGACTCGGTACCCGGTTTGGCCGAGTGCACACCGCGAGAGTTTTGTCCCAGTACCGCATGGCGCAGGTTTTCCACTGGTTATACTGAACCTGGGCTCGTTTGGCGGCGTTCCAGCCCAAGGTTTTCTCGATCCAGGCATACTTCCAGGAAAAACCAGGGACGCGCAATTTTCCGCCCAGCTGGCCGACCAGCTGGTTTGCTTCTTCAAGAATGTCCTGCCGGTCCGGGTAGAAGTTGTGCAGCCACGTCTGCAGGTAATGCACACAAGCGGCCTGGGCCCGTTTATCGTCCGCCAGCGACCTCAAATAGCCGATCTGGAGTTTCATTCCCAGGAATTGAGCGCGGATTTTCTTTTCCGAGCGCGGAATGTAGCTGAGGCGGTTTGAACCCGCCGCCCGATAAAACACTTTGGCGGTCGGCACAAACCGGATGCCATTGCACTGCTTGATAACTCTAAAAAAATATTCCCCATCATCATCACCGAACAAGCGAGTATCCCAAGGCCCCGCAGCGAGCGACAGCTCACGGCTGACCAGCCAAGTGGCGGTCTGCATGTGCGCGTTATGCTCCCATTTCCTGAGGAGCCATTCAACCGGGGTCAAATCATGCCACAACGGCGAGGGTATGAACTCGGCTTTGGCTGGCCGATACATGAATTCACCCCAACACGAAGATAGTAAAGTGCGCTTGTCCTGACAGCTTTGCGCGACGGCCATCTGCTCGGAAATCTTCTGGGCCGAGAGCATATCGTCGGCATCGAGCCATTGAATGTACTCTCCCGCGGAAAGTTCAAAGGCCTTATTCCGCGCAGCCGCGGCGCCACTGTTGGCTTGCGTGGCTAGCTTCACTCCTCGGGCGGCATATTGCTGTGCCACCCTCAAGGTATCGTCGGTGGAACCGTCATCGACGACAATGATCTCCTTGTTAGGCCAGGTTTGCTGGAGCGCCGACTCGAGTGTGTCACCGATCCACTGCTCGGCATTGTAAGCCGGTATCAGAATGGAAACCATCGGGGTCATCATAACTCAACAATCACTTCGCCGACCCGTTACAACGATGAACTTTCAGGAAGTAGATTGGCATACACTTCCTTGGTGATACCGGCCACCTTCTGCCATGAATACCGCTCGTTGGCAAATTGTTGAATCGCCTGACGTGTGGCCTCGGATTTTTGAAACATTGGCAGCGCAAAAAAACGTTCGATCGCGCCGGCCAGGTCGCGGGCGTCCTTTGGCTGGCACACCAGGCCCGTTTCACCTTCCACGATCTCAAGCTTCAGCGAACCCACATCCGTGGCAATCACCGGCAACCCAAAGCTGTATCCCAAAAAAAGCACACCGCTTTGGAAAATATGCGTGTAGGGCAGAATCAACACGTCAGCGGCTTTGAAAAAGAGCTCGGTGTCCTCGTCAGGAACGTATTCGATGCGCTGGACGATCCGATCGGCAACCAGGCTGTCGGTGATCGCCTGCTGAACCAGGCGCCAATAAGCGGGATCGCCTTTCGGCTGGCCGGCAATGATCAGGCGATAATCCGGGTGCTGCTTTGCCAATTGGCTGAAGGCCGCTACAAGGTACTCGAGCCCTTTGTAGGCGGCGATGTTCCCAAAAAACAGGATCGCTTTGTCGGCAGCCTTTAACTTCAACCGCTTCCTGGCTTCCTCGCGCGTCAGACTGGTCGAAGGCACGGTGTTGTTGATGCCAAACGGAATGACACGAACCTTATCCGCGGGGATCCGAAAACCCTCAACCAGTTCACGCTTCATGAGCTCGGTGTGAACAAAAATACAGTCACTTAGCCGGTATTGGGTGGCGAGGGTAACTCGGTTCAACCAGGTATCGCGGTTATCACGCGTGCCGGCATTCACGTTGTGCGCCGTAAAGACGAGCCGCTTTCCCAGCAGCTTGTAATACAGCAGCAACAGCGTCCGGTCGAAGAACTCGAACTTGTTGTTCCACAGAATGTGAAAAATCCGGGGCTTGGAAGTCGCGGCATACCCGATCAGCCGCGCATAATACTTGATTACCCGAACGGCTTTCTGCAAATACGGAGCGTCTTCCCGCTGGTCACCGCGCAAATTGAGAAAATGCACTTGGGGTTTTTCATGCAGCTCAGGGCTATCTACGTCATTGCTGCCGATGAAATCCAGGTTGATGCCAATCGTGCTCAAGGCGGAGACCAAGCCCAGCGCATAGGGTTTATCTTTGCCGGCCGTAAGCAGAGCCACAGTCGCCTTTTCAACGTCCTTTGTGTCCCCAAAAGCGGCCCGGCCCAGTTCACGTGGCAGGTCGTTTGTCCTGGCAGCTTGCACCGGCGGCATTACGGCGGCCTTGTTTCCGCGAGCAAGGAGCTCAGCCTCCGACTTTTCGCACGAGCTCATAACAGCATTGGCAATTGCAACAGGCGAGGCGGCCCGGAATACATCAAGTGCCGTCCGGTTCAAAACTTCAGACCAAAGCTTTGCCGGGGAGCGAGACGGTGCCTTGCACGTGCGCCAACACCGCGCTGAGCACCTCGTCCACAGCGATCGCTGTGGTCGCGCGCCGATCCATGCCGCGTTTGTAAAAGAATTCACCCAGGAGCGGCGAAACGATCTTCGTTTGAATGCCGTAGTCGTAAATCTCCCACGGCGACGTGCAGGTGAACAGAGTCACACACCGAACTCCACTGCCAAGTCCAAGGTGCATGGGCAGACTGTCCCCGGCCACTAAACAGCGGTGGTTTTTCACGTCGGCAAGATGCTCGAGTAGTGTTTTTCGCGTGGGCAAGATGTTCACCACGAGCCCACGCTCTTCCAACTGGCGCTGCAATTGCGGATAATAGGCCCAGTTCTTCATCGGCCATACCGGTCCGGCTTCGGGGGAAATCGCAACATCTCCCGATAACGCAGTCGGCGTCTCGCGTGGCAGCAAATACTTGTCAGCTTGAAACGAAAACCCCAGACCCTCAAAAATAAGCTCCTGGTACGTGTGCCGGTTGAGAAACTTCAAGCGATCGGCTTCGGCCCGGCCATGTGTGCTGATCAGGCTTAAGTCGAACCATCGCTTTGCGTCCTCCGTATACCTCAGCACGTTCTGGTTGTCGGCATACGCCCCAAACAGTTGCCGATAGGGAATATTTTTAAGAAACTCCGCGACGTCCAGGGTGTCTTCCAGGTTAATTACCAGGTCGTACTTTACATCCGGCAAAAGATGACGGTCTTCCCAGGACACGCAGGTCAAACCTTCGCGCACGCCTTTGAGTAGCACGACGTTCTTGGACGCGGTAACCCAGGCTACGTGTCCCGGCAGACGTGAAAGCAATGGCGTGGTGCGTACGACGTCCCCTGTTGCTCCCAACTTCATGATCAGCGTGTTCATTCAGTCTCGATCTCCTTTCGTTCGCTAGCCTAAACTGAGCTTTGCATCCCTGCCGAGCGGGTAAGAACGTATCCCCCGTTTGCCGGTTCAAGATGCTATCAGCGGCTCTAAACGCCTGGCTGACACCTGCGGGTAACTCTCGAACAGTTGCCGGCAGATCAGTTCCAGGGTCAATGCTTTGTTAATCTCGTAAAAATAATTATCGCCGCGCACCGTGTGGCCCTCAACGATCTGTTCGATAAAACGCCGGTTGAAGAAGGAACGGCCCAGGGTGCGACTGTCCAACAGCATCTCGCGAACGTAGGAAGCAAATTGGTTCTTCAGCCAAAGGCGATAGTGTTCAAACTTCTGGTGGCCAAGGAACAACTTTTCAAAAACTGAAAACGGCGGCCGCGAGGTCAGCCGGGTCATCCAACTGGGCATTCCGTAAAGGTAAATGTAATCAGCTTTTAGCAGGCTGTAATAAAACAGTTGAGAACACCTCGAGACAAAACTGTTGGAAACTCCCGCGGTGCCCCGATTCGTCAGGATTTTCGCCAGGGCCGGACTGCGGCGCTGGATCAGACGCAGCTGCGCATGGTTGCCGGACCGGACCTCGGCCGGCGCCTGGTAAAACAGTCTTACCAATTCATTGTCCATGTAGGGTGTCCTGAGCGTCAGCTGGGACTGCTCAATGCTCAGTTTGCCGTGTTCATTCCAAGGCAGCTCCTTGAAGGCGCTCATGGTGAGCGGATGTCCGCGCCTGACTTCATCCAGTTCGCTGACGGCGCCGGCCACATACCCGCGCAAGTCGTGGCTAACCAACTCATGGCGGAGCAGCGAGGGCTTGAACATGCTGCGATCGCGCACGATTTCACTGCCGAATTTGCCGGTCATCCGGACCGGGGCGATTTGCCTGGCCAGCCGGTTGAAGTACAAGTCGTGACTGCAGCATACGTCCAGCGCGCCATCGGAGATCCTTATCGTGTCGGCCGCCAGCTCGGGAAACCCGCGGAAAAAATCCTCCTGCAGGCGGATGACCTGGTGGGGCTGACCGCAGACGTTCGCCACCTCGCGCGCACGTCGAATGTCCAACGTTTCCCGGGAAGGCCCGCCGAAGGTAAAGCAGGGTAAAGTCCCAGGCTCGCTCGGCAGGCACGCCATGAGCAATCGGGTATCGAGCCCCGCCGTCAAGGACATTGCCAGCTGGTCGGCGGCAAAGTAACGCGGCAGGACTTTAGCAAACGTATCATCAAACCGTTCGTAAAATGTGCCGGGATCCAGGGACGGCAGCTGCTCCCAGCTTTTTGGCTCGAAATAGCTCTTCTTGGAAACACTTCCTGCGTTGGACCAGCTCCACCTCGCCCCGGCCGGCAACCGCGAAATCCCCTTGAACAGCGTCCGCTCGCCCAACGTGCAGCAACAACCTAAGTACTGGCCCAGGCCCACCTGATCGAACTCCCGCAACTCCGGCCTCACCGCCAGCAACGCTTTGGCTTCGGAAGCAAACAGGAAGGATTCATCACCTTCGTGGTAATACACTTTCCGCATCCCGAAACGGTCATTGAACAGGAATACCTGGTTTTTCCTGAAGTCCACCAGCACGCCGGCAAACCAGCCGTTTAACAGTTCAAAAAACTTTTCGCCCTTTTGCTCATAAAGGTCCATCAAACGACTCGCGCCGGCTGCCCCGGACGATTTGCCAGCGCCATTTCCAGAACCACTCTCTCCATCCGAGAAGTGTTCACCATCAAAGAGCAAAACGACATCCTTGGTCCCGTTTACCACAGGCATGCCAGCCGAATAGGAACCCTTCTGGCTGACCCATCCGAGCTGGACCCCCAGGCGATCGCCCCCATAAACGCCGTGCTCATAAAAATCCTCGCGATGCATCGACGCCATCATGCACCGGAGGTCTTCCTCGTTCGAGAGCCCGCCTCTGTTGCTGATTACTCCGAGAATTCCTGGCACAAAAATCCTTTTATAAACACCGATTTGCGAATGTCAGCCTCGGGCTTGAGAATCGAATCGTGGCGCTGGCAACCTAAGCCCTCGCGAGCATCGCCGGCGACGCTGCTTTTGTTTTTCCGACTTTTACCTTTAGAAAATACTCCGACCCGTACCGCCGCAAAAACCGGCTTTTGTAGTGTCTCGCCTCCATCAGTAAGAGCCAGTTGTAAAGCCCTTGCGGCATGAAATCGACAACGAAAATACTCCGGGAATCGTACTGCGTCGGCTCGGCACCGAACTCTTTCAATTTCCGTTCATACCAGGCTTGGGTGCGGTAGAATTCGATCTTAACCCTCTTGGAAATCAGCGACTTGAGCTTTTTTGCGGCGTACAAGGAAGACAAATAAAGTGAGGCAAGGTTCTTAACGTGCAAAATAATTTCCCCGCCGTTTTTAGTGATCCGGACGAACTCTTTGAGGGCCGCCTCGCAATCGTCATCATTGAGGTACTGCATCACGCTGATGCAAATGATTTTGTCGACGGAATCGCTGGGCAACCCCGTACTGGCGACGCTGCCGGCCCATACTTCCGCGTTGGTGATGTGCCGCGCGTCCAGACGCTTTTTCGCGCGCTCGACCATGCTCTCGGAGTAATCCATTCCCGCAAGCGAGCGAACTCGCGGCGAGAGCCGTTCAAGATTTATCCCGGTGCCGCATCCAGCGTCCAGGATCCGGTCTTCCGGCTTGGGATCGATGAAGGCCAGCAAGTGCCTTTCGGCCAACTCGTCCATCTCAAGGCCCCGGCACGATTGGCCGCGGTCCACTTCGTAGTCGAGGCCGACGTTTTTACCGCGAGTATCCCAGTAATCTTTCCAGGATTCGTAATGTTGTTTCATAGACGCCGGTCACCTTTCGCCGCAGGCTCTGTCTCGGACCCATCCCGTTAAGCGCTTCGCATCACCGGTTGGGCCGTGCGCCGCCGATACCAGTACCCGCGCAGGCTTAACAAACCCCGAACCAATTTATGCGGAAGCGCTTCGACGAGACCCTTGTGAATGCCGCAACCCAGGGCAATTTTTCCCTTGGCAGTTATCGGAATGTAATAGCGCGGAACCTGAATTTCCTCGAAACCATTGTGCTTCTTGAACTCGCTCAGGCTGTCAGTCCCTTTTTTGCCGTAAGAAAACTTTCCGTAAATCAGGAATTCCAACTGTCTCTTGGCGCAAACCTCGACGGCCTTGGCAATCAGCGCATTCATTGGCGCTTTGTCCCTATGAGCTATCTTGCAAATGGTGCCACTGGTTCGCGCAAACCGTTCCGCGTATAGCAGCTTGATAAACCCCACCAATTCTTCTCCCAAATAAGCTCCTAGAAATTCGCTGCGCTCACTGTCGCTGGACCATTCCTGCTTTACCTTGTCAAATCCTTCGCCGAAATGCGCAAACGGGCGCCCCTGCCGTATGCTCGATTCGTTGAATATCTCCACTATCCCTTTGACCAGGACGTCGTCAAAGGGAACGATCTTTACCTCAATGCCCGACTTCGCCGCCTTTTTCACCTTGTTGCGGGTATTGACGTGGATCTGTTTCTTCAGCCACTCCTCATAGGTGGTGATCCGAACCGCGGCGACGTTATCCCATTCCAGAAAATACCGGAATCGTGGTTCGACACCTGGCAGCCGCTGCCAGAACGTAAACAGGTCGGCTCCCAGGTTTTGTGCTTTCAATTCCTCGACAACCTTCTCCGGTGAACTCACGTCAAAGAACAGCTCCTCCTCGGCCTTGATTCCTGCGATTCGCAGGAAAGAGCCGGAGATCGTTATCGGCTTGCCATCGAGTATTGCGCGTTTGTCTTGCATCTTGGTGGATTTGCTCAGCCTGCGTTCACAGGGCTTGCCTTGGTGTCAGGCTCGCGGACTCCGCGCAGCCATTGTTCCAGCATGACCAGGCTGAACAATACCTTGTGGTTGTCTTGCCGGCCGGACTGGTGCTCCTGGAGCAGCCTTTTGACCGGGGCCGGCTCCAACAACTCGAACATGAGGGAGTCTTCATTCAGAAGCGTTTCCGAGAGCAGGCTGCGCACGGAGGATTTGAACCAGTCGTCGACGACATTCACCGCAAAGCCGCGCTTCTTGCGCTTCAGTATTCGCGCATCAAGGTAGCTCTCGCAGACCTGCCGATGCAGCCACTTGCCCTGGCGCTTTCGGACTTTGAAGCTGGCGTCCAGGCGCTGCGCGTATTCCACCACAGTGCGGTCGAGGTAAGGAACTCGCCCTTCGAGACTGTGCGCCATGGATAATTTATCGCCATACATGAGCAGCTCGTCCGGCAGCGAGGATCGAATCTCCAATAACTGGAACCCCCCCAATTCGTCCAGGTGCTCCATTTGCGGCACTAAATCGCTCCAGCATTTGAGCAACTGCTCGCCGGGAGAGGTCGAAAGCAATCCATCGGCGAAAAGGCCGTCAATGGTTTCGCCGGGAACCAACGAGAAGACCTGCTGGTAGCGCTGCAATCGGTCATCGATTCCGAGTGATTGCACGCCCCGCTTGAGGGTCTCGTTGCGCGGCAATTGGCCCACCGCGGAACCAACCAGCGATCGAAGCCCCTTCGGCAAGCCGCGCCACAATTCACCATACTGAACACCGACATGACGTTTGTACCCGCCAAACAACTCATCTGGACCTTGGCCGAACAGAGCGACTTTCACATCCTGTCGCGCGCGTTGGCAAACGAAATACATTGGGACAATCGATGAGGCCGCGATGGGTTCCTCCAGGCAGGACACAATCCGCGGCAGTGACCGCTCGAATTCCGCCTGGTCCAATTTGACTTGCACGTGCTTTGCCCCAAGCAACGCCGCCGTCTCGGCCGCATCTCGCAATTCGTCGTCCTCGAAAGAATCGCCGTATCCGACGGTATAGGCCGGCCAGGGTCCGCCGTGTTCGTTCATCAAAGCCAATAAAAGGCCCGAGTCCAGACCACCGCTAAGCAGCAGCCCGACCGGCACATCGCTTAACAGATGACGTTTGACGGCGCCGCGATACAACTCCAGCAACTCTTCTGTTGCCTGGCCATCTTCCTTCGGTGATTCGAACGGAACCGGGATGTAATTGTACCACCTCTGTTCACGGCAGGTGCCATTTTCGATCACCAGCATCGTGCCGGGTGCCAGCTTGCGGATGCCTTTGAAAATGGTCAGCGGTGAAGGCGTGTAACGAAACCGCAGAAAAAGATTCAGTGCCAGCGGATCCACGTCCGGCCGGGTGCTTTGTCCGACTAATAGCGGGCGGATCTCCGAGCCGAAACTAAGCCGTCCGTCGGCCAGCCGGTAGTAGATCAATTTAATCCCCATCGCATCCCGTGAAACAACCAGGCGCTTCCTGTCGAGATCCCAAATGGCCACTCCGAACATCCCATTGAGATGCTCGAACACACTCGTGCCCCATTCTTTATAGCCGTGAACGATCACCTCGGTATCGGACCGAGTGCGGAATTTATGACCTCGACCCTCGAGTTGGACCCGCAACTCTGGATAGTTGTAGATCTCACCATTGAAGACCACCCACACCTTTTCTTCGGCATCGGACATCGGCTGATGGCCGCCGGACAGATCAATGATCGAAAGCCTGCGGAAGCCCAATCCCAGCGCCCCATTGAAGTAATAGCCTTCGTCATCGGGTCCGCGGTGAAACATGGTCCGGGTCATGTTTCGAACCCGATCCTGATCGATCGGCTCATGCCGAACGAAGTTAAATTGGCCACAAATGCCGCACATGATTCGAAAGTATGTCCTTCAGGATGGCACCACGTGGGAGGCGCTGGCCGTCAGAACTGGCTCTTCGCGCCGCGGTCCTGATTTTGCCTTGGCAACCTTCTCGTCCCGCAGATAACACGCAAGGCTGCGAAACATCTGCGACTGCGCCCAGCGATGCATCGGCACATTGTCCCAGCCCAGCATTAATTGCCGCGACCGAAAGGACCCGTCCGGTTTGATCCAATTCTTCAAAATCCCGGCCACAACTGTCTGCAACGTGCTGTCCAGCCGCGGAAAACGATCGCGCAGCAGCAGGCAAAGATTGATCGACTCCGCGCAATCGTAGAGTTCCCGTTTGTAAACGGTCAAACGCGGCGCCTTCGAAAACGGTCGCGGTAACCCGTCGGTGTCGAAGAGATGGCCCAGATAATACTCGACGCCTCTGGTCAGGGCCGCCAGAGTCGCTTCGTGCTGGGTCAACGAGTGGACCTTGGCCAGCGCTTTCATGACAAAGCAGGTGTGAAAGTGATCCACAAAATCACGCACCCCGTCCACAGCATAAGGCCACGAGCCATCCTGGTTCTGGTTCTCCAGCACGAAGTTGAGATTGCGCTCCGCAATGCGCCAATCATCCTCACGATTGAAGGCCTTTGACGCGCTGGCCAGCATCCCCGCCCGGTACGCCGCCGCGTTGATCACTCCTCCGTCATCATACGGCGAGTAGGAACACATGCTCGCCGTCTCGGAGGTTTTGAAGTCTTTGATGTCGGTGCGCACATGGCGCACGATCGATTGCAAAATCTCTTTCCATTCTTCGCGCGGCTCGATCTGGAAATCCTGCAGGAACGCCTCGAACACGTACGGCGTGCTTGTAATCAGGGGCGTTTGTTCTTTAATCGTCCCGTTACGTGTCACCCAATCAAAGGGATAACCCCAGCAATATTCTTTGAACCCGGTGCAACGCGCTTTTTTGAGCTCCTCCAGAAAGTGGACCGATCGCTTAAGGTATTCAGGCTTCTCTGTGGCCTCAAAAAAAGACGCAAACCCCATCGCATAGTGAGCGTCAGCGATGGGAAAGCGTCGACGCCGATCGAACAATCGGCGAGCCTGCGGCGCGAAAGCTTCTGAAAAGATCATTGGACCGACGGCGACCATTCCCAGCAAACGATTGCGATAATACAGGGCTTTGGCCCGCCCACCGAGCGGGCCGGCGAAAAAGCTTTGATGATCCCAGGAAGTCTCCCCGTAGCCGTCGAGCCACGTGACAAACCTCTGCAGGACCGAATGCACCTGGTCCGGAAGCGAGCCGTTCATGTCCCTTAAGCCCATTTAGCGTGGTTGCGCCCGCCCTGCCGCAACGTGAAAGTTGTCTACCTTCTTTAGCCGGAAAACCGACATTAATATTGCCTTGAGCTTTTTCATCTGTTCGCGGCGGTGAAAGCGTACCAGTTCGGTTGAAACGGGCCGCTTTATCCGCCGCAGGGCGGCCCAGCAATAACCGGAAAACAAGGCGAACCCTTCAATGAAGAATGGCCGCTTGGTCATCCGGTAGGCCACGCGAAACATTTCCCAAATCGGTGAACCACCCAAATAATAATCCTTTTCTCCGTAGGAAAAGCTCGCGGCGAACTGGCTGCGCTCCGCTGTCCCCATCGGACGATAATGATTAAAGCGTTGTTCCAGGAACGATTGCGTTTTCCATCCTTTCATGCGAGCGGTCGTCACGGCAATCCAATCAATGCCGCCTTCGCGGTTGGGAACGTAACCGCCCACTTCCTCAAAACACCGGCGCCGAAATAACTGGCAGCCTCCAGCGACATGGTTCACTCCTTCAAAGCTGTCCCGCGCTGAATCATACCCCTCCTCAAGAAACGGGGTTCCTGCCACGCCAAGTTTCGCGTCTTCCCCAAACTTGCGCATCAAAAACTCGAGATACCCCGGCTCGAACGAGACATCCGCATCCAGGTTCCCCATCACTTCAAAATCAAGCCCCTTCACCCGTTCGTAACCCGCATTGAACGCGTGCACTTTCCCGGCGAAACTGCGATCCAGGTGCTTCTCCCGTTGCACCAACTCGATCCACGGGAACCGCGTTGTATAACCGCGCACAACTTCCGCTGTTCGATCGTTCGAGCCATCGTCCACGATGACCCACCGCTGTGGGAGCAAGGTCTGCGCGACCACCGATTCAATGGTCTTGCCGATGAACCGCTCCTCGTTTCGGGCCGGGCTAATCAGGACGTATTTCATACCCACTTCTCAGCATCCGACTGTCGCGGTTTGTTTGGCTGCGCCAGGCTCACTCGCTCCGGGCGTCGCGCTATCGTATATCTGCACAAAAATCGCATCCATGATCCGAGCCGTCAGCAGGATCTCCCGATACGGAATGGGCAGCGGGGCCGAGCCTCCCACGCATTGGTAAAAGCGCTCAATCAGCTCCTTCATGCCAAAATCCTGGTGCAACCGGCCGCGGACGAAATTGATGATGTTGCGCCGGGCGTTTCGCAGATGCTCCCGGCCCTGCCGCATCGGCGGCAAGAAGTAAGTTAAATAGCTTTTGTCCGAGCGCCCCATGCTTCGGACCAGGCTCCCAGTGTTGATATCGGCGATCATCGAGTTGGTCGGCCCAAAAACCCGCAACTGGTTCAGGCCCGGTTTCAATTGCGTCGAAAAGCAGAAAGAACCGGTCGTTCCGGAGCGATCTCGAATCAACACTCGCAACTCGTCCAGGACATCGGCGCCCCCCATCCGCTGCAGCCCAGCGCTTTGGTGGGCATCGGCCCGAACCTCGACTATATCATCGTCCAGAAACTCCGCTAACTTCGCGATCCCGTGGCTGATAATGTTGTGAAACAACTGGCCCGGCAGCTTCCGGACCCAATGCTCGCGGTTTCCTAATACTGGCCCGACGTAGTTAACATCGCCCAGGTCATAAGACCAATGGCTTTCCAAGTGGACAGGTTTACCGCCGAGAAATCCTTCCGCAGCCAGCCGCCGCATTTCCATCATTTCCAGTGTGAACTGGTAATTGTGGCCGGCGGTCATTTTCAGCCCTCGGGCTTCAGCGTGAGCGAGGAGGCTCTGGGCCTCTGGAGCCGTGATGGTGAAGGGCTTCTCCAGGTAGACGTGGCTGCCGCCGTCCAAACACTGCCGGGCCAGCGCAAAATGGCTCTGCGGAGGCGTCGTGATATGGATAATCTGCGGCTTTAGACTACGCAGCATCTCCTCCACGTCTCCAAAACTTTGGGGCACCCGGTACCG
>Ga0170475_115914101_pt1 | contig 13337 bp, 8 predicted proteins | sample Soicark_Litter_5_FD_111474 | JGI IMG/M metagenome (GOLD analysis project Ga0170475, IMG submission 111474) | Avena fatua rhizosphere microbial communities from Hopland, California, USA. Combined Assembly of 48 SPs | reverse complement strand
GTCTTCCAAGCAGTAGTAATGCGAGAAGGTGTGTGTGCCCACCTCCTGGAATCTCGTCCGCTCAATCTCGCGAATTGACGATCCGGCATAACAAGACGGTTCGACATCCTCGTTCGCCCCGATCAGATCCAGATCTCGATAGGGGGATAATTTCGGAGAAGAATAGTTCGGTCTGACCGCCGGCAACAATTCAAGCAACTGTTCCCGACTTCGGGTAAACAGAAATCCCACGCTTGCCCAAGTTGCGTGAACTTCGTGTTCCTGGAATGCATTGAGCAGCGAGGTGACTACGGACTGCAAGCTGCCTATTCGATTCCTGCAATCGGCTAGTGGCTCGATATCTCTGGTACCCCAGTATCCTTCGAAATCCAGGGAAACCATAAAGACCGCATTGTTCCGCGATTCGGTCACGTGTTTGGTCCTTCCTCAGCGGACAACCCATTGGAGCAGCACAGATCGGATCCTGAACCGATGGTCGGCGCACCGTTCTTTCGAAGCCGCTGGCGGGGTTGAAATTGGCATGCGGTGACGCGATGAAGGGGGTGCAATCCAAGATCCGAAGCCTCGGTATATTTTGCGCTTTTTTGAGGAAAATGTTTTATTGATGAGCCGCAATATGGCTGCATTTCTTGAAAAGCTTTCATGTACATTGGCGTTACCCACGGTTCAGGCGTTCGCCCTAAGTTGGAGAGACCCCCGCCAACATATGTAGCAGCAATTCCGCTATCAAGCGCTGGCATGACGTGTTCTGCCATTGGAGGTCGCCCCGCAGCGGTTAAAAAAGAAAAATCTACGAGTATCGTGCAAAATCAACTCTACATGTTGAGAAATTATACGCGTTTTCTGCAATAATGTTGTATCTATTTGGACGATTGTGTCCCTTTAGTGATGTAAATAAGTCCTCTATTTACAAATATCTCTATCGCGCCGCCGACCCAGAGATGCAGCAATCTCAATCGCACGGGGAAACACGTGATCTTCGGGAACAAAATAACTGCCCGGCTTTGCCGCGCATTGTTCGACAAATCCAGGGTGAATGGCTCCCGCATTCGCCATATGGAAAGCAGTCTCGGCGGAGCTGCTCTCGTTGCTTTTACAATTTCTTTGGTTTCCGCGGCAGCTTGTGCTGCGCAAACCATCTACCCCAAAATGCCGGACGCCGCGCTGAGCACCGTCTATCGTGTCACGGTAAACGGACAATCCGTACCGGTCCAGCTCTATCCCACGACTACAGGGAACGTCAGCTTCGCCCGCTTTGCCTTCACCGGTACTGCCGCGATAGCTGTGACTGTTAACCAACAGGTAAGTGCGTTTACGCTCAGCCCCAAGAGTTACAACATCCCGACTGTTGTTTCGGGTGGAACCATTTCTTTCAGTCTTTCCAGGCCGCAACGCCTAGTCTTGCGAAAGGTAAACAACATAAGCGAGGAACTGTTTCTCTTAGCTGATGAGCCCGAGGTGAGCCCCCCACAATTAGGTGCGGCAGGAGTAACGGACGCACTCTCCCAACCAGGCGTAAGCAATAGCGGGCAAACAGACGCGGCTAACGGCCTAAACGCCGCAATTAGCAAAATATCAGCAGCCGGCGGCGGTACGCTGTATGTGCCTGCCGGTGTCTACCTGCTCGACCACGGAGTGCAGATCAAGTCGAACGTCAATCTCTACTTGGCACCCGGGGCCGTGCTGCAGCTAGACGCGAACTACCCCTGCTGTGTCCACGATCAGGGGCTCATCAGCATCGAAGACGCCGTCAACGCCAAACTGAGCGGCCGCGGGATTATCAACGGCAACTCGATCCATATTCCCTCTTCAAACCGTGATTTCCACATGATTGTGACGGAGAACGTGCAGAATCTCGAGATTGACGATGTGACGCTGCTCGACCAGGGTTCCGCAGCTCTCCGGCTAGTGGATGCTCACAACAGCGCTCTCCGCAACCTCAAGACTATCGCCAATCACAACTACGATGGCTCAGACGGGCTCGACTTTGACTCTTGCGACAACATCATGGTCGACAATGCGTTCGTCTACAGCTCCGACGATAGTACCTCGCAAGGTGGAGGCACCGGCGTGCGTCACACAGTCAAAGACATCTACAACCTAACGGTGCAGAACAGCGTGTTATACAACACGCGGACCGGCGATGCCTTTAAAATCGGCACGACGGATCCACAGAACAGCATCAGAAATGAGACGTTCACCAACATCGATATCGTGAGCGCCGTGCAGATTGCTGCGTTTTACCCGACACAGGGCGCAAACATCGACTCGATTACGCTCTCGAATATCCGAGCGGATGAGCTGACGGACCGAGTCTGGGAGTTTCAGATTGAGATCCCGACGTGGGAGCCAAACTGGAACGGCCGACTCGGCTTCATTCACAACATCAAGATCGACAATGTATCGGCAGCGAACTTCGGTCGGCGCAATTCCAGCTTCTATGGCTCCAGCCCGACGCAAAACATTGATAACGTCGCCTTTTCGAACTACTCGGTTGGTGGCCAGTCGATCACTAGCTTGGGCGCTGCTCGCATCGACATAGGGCAGTACGTCAGTGGAGTAACCTTTCCGTCAACGGCGGCTCCTTCTCCCTCGCCCACACCGACGCCCACTCCCACACCAGTTCCGATTACTCCCGGGCCGATTGCTGCTGGCACGTACATCGTGACGAATCAGTTCAGCGGGTTAGTTCTGGATGATCCGAACTTTGCGTCCGCGCCTGGCACGCAGGTAATCCAGTGGGCGCTAAATAACGGGCAGAATCAGAAGTGGCGGTTTGCGGTCGATAGCAGCGGCGTGTACACGATTCAGAACGTCTACAACGGACTCATGTTGACGGACGCAGCCGGGAACCTCGTCATGCAGCCAATGACATCCGACCCCACGCAACGCTGGACTATCGCGCCGGCCGGTTCTGGGTCTTACACGTTAATCAATAAGGCCACTGGCCGGCTCGCCGACGATGCCTGGGTGAGTAAGGAACAGGGGAACAAGATGATCACTTGGCCAGCAAATGGCGGTGCGAACCAGAATTGGACGCTCAAGTAGATTGCATCTGCACACAGCGTTTGGCGGCCAGCAGGCCGTCAGACGCTGACGCGCATACGCTCCAAATGTCCCGCCTCTACAAGCGCCTCCCTATAAACCTCTTCCGTTTTGGTGCCCATTGATCCAGCCGAGAACCGTGCGCGCGCCTTGGTCAGCGCTGCCGCGCCTATCGATGAGCTCACATCTTTTCGGAACGCCAGGCGAATCCTTTCACATAAAGCCTCGCTGTCGTCGAATGGGATGATAAATCCATCTTGGCCGTCTGTGATCTGATCGCGGGCTCCGGCCGCAGGTGTGCGAATGGTGACGAGGCCGCACAGCATAGACTCGACAACCGCCATCGGAAAGCCCTCCTGGCGGCTCGGTAGAACCGAGACATCGGAAGCCCAGAGAACCGTTCTGCTATCAGTGAAGCCTAATGCCCGAACGTTGGAATCTAATCCCATCTGTTCGGCGCGCCTGAGCACCTCGTCGTGCCAAGTGCGGTCACCCTTGATGGATACTCCGGCCATCAGCGCCAAGACTCGTTCGCCTCGATCGCGAAGTTTGGCCATCGCCGAAAGTAGAACATCATGACCCTTTTCGCGCGACATGCGAGCCACCATGGCGATCACCTTCGTGTCAGGGCCGATACCAAACTGACGACGAGCTGCTAAACGCTCTTCGTCTGATGGCGGACGGAAGGATGTCTCGTCCGCTCCATTATGAACCAGACGAATACGGGACTCGTTTACGCGAAACTCATTTTTTAAAAAGTCCCGCACTTCACTGCTAATTGCGATTGCACGGCGGCCCCAAAATGACGCCATACGATGAAACGTGCTGTGTGGGATACCCGTCATGTGGAGCGTTGATACGAACGGAATCCCGCGTAGTGCCTGAATGACAGCCGCGTAAGAACTGGTAGCGCGGTAGTGAACGTGGATCAGGTCCGGCTGGAAGTGCCTCACGGCGCGGCTTAGAGTGACCATGCTCCTCGCCGCTGCCGTGCAAACCCGTCCCTTGTCGTTTGGCTGTGGGAATCCGATCGTATAATGGCGGAAACCGCCGGCTTCAAACCAATCGATCCCGTGTGAGTGATTACCGATGCCGCCATCGCTGGCTATCGCTGTTGTCCAACCCCTTCCCATCAGCTCACGCCCGAGGGTCATAATGTGCGGTTCTACTCCGCCTGCCGTCAGAGTCCGCACTATATAAAGGACTCGCATACTTGATTGTGTTTTTATTCGTCCTGCGTCCGACCGTCTAAGATGCGAGCAGAGCAGTACGTCCTTTCATGCTCAGAGCTGTCGAGTAGAGTTCCTCGTGCTTCCGGATGATATGCCGCAGATCATAAGAAGCCATCCGCCGCTGGCCCGCAGTGGCTCGAGTCGATGCCTCGATGGGATTTGCTAAAACTTGGCGCAAAACCTGCGCGAGTGCCTCGACATCTCTCACTGGATATAGATAACCGGCTCCTTCCGAAAGCAGTTCTCGTGTACCACGGATGTGGCTGCCGATCACCGGCGTGCCTAGGCTCAGCGACTCCATGACGCTGCGCGGCAGTCCTTCCTGATCCGAACAAAGCAAAACGGCTTGCGAGGCCCTGACCAGGGTGGGAACATCGGAGCGCATTCCTAAAAAATGAACTTGTCCTTGCAGTCCCAATCGACTTGTCAACTGACGCATATAGGGCTCCGTCGGACCGCAACCGGCGAAAACGAGATGGGCATTCTCGCAGCCAAGTTTTCTCCAGGCATGTAGTGCGTCCACGTGCCTCTTCCGTGGAATGAACTCCGCCAACATCAAGACAACGGGATCGTGAGCTTTGGCCCTTATAGTCTCTCGGAAAGCAAGAACGTCATCGTGAGCCACGGCGCGCGGATGATATCGACCTTGAGTATCAACTCCTATCCCCGGCATGTACACGAGTCGGCTCGAAGGCACCAGACGGTGCTTCTTTGCCGCAGCCTCATCTGAGCGGTTGATTACGACAAGGATGTCAGTCCATCGACCCGCAAGCTTTTCAAGCCCCAGGAAGACAGCGTTTTTCGTCCTTTGTCCGTGCTCATGAAAGTGGAAGCCATGTGCCGTGCAAATCCGTACGACGGAGTCTTGGTGCCGCAGAGCAAAGCGGCAAACTAGACCCGCAACAGGCGTATGCACATGGACGATGTCATATTTCACCTGCCGAGTGATCTTCCTGATTGCCGAAGGTGCATGTCCAAAGTTCGACATATCGAGCGGGTTTCTCGACCATCGCACGTCCCACACGGTATTGAAATGCGAACGGCATTCCACGTCGCTCTCGATCCCATTGGCCATCGCGTCAACGCGCCAGCCTTGCTCCCGGAAATGATCGGCAAACGGAAACAGAAAGGCCTTCAAAAAGGCTGGCACAGTGCTGGCCATGAGCAGATTAGGCATTGGGACCTGAACGTTTGGGCAGGCTCACTGTTGCTGGAAACTGATGCTCCTAGCAAACTTGTTGGTCTCGATTTGAGCCGAAGCCGCGTCAAGAACGAGAACGCCATTCTGCCGGAAATTTGTGAACGCAACGTCGCTGATGTCTTGATTCGAAGAGAAGCCAACAAAATCCGAATGACGTGCTCCAGTTTGATCAACGACGACATTGGTGAGTTTGACTCCACGAATGAATCCGATCTTGCCGTTCCAATTTGAGCTCCAAGATGGGATGATGGCATGAAATTCAAACGGGCGATCTGTCACGACCTCAGCCCGGACGTCTCGGAGCGAAACGTTCTCGATGTTGGCTCCAAACGTGGGGTAAAAGGCGGCCATTTGAACGCAACTCACGATATTGATGTTGTTGTAGAGAATGTCACGAATGCTGTTTTGTGGATCCGTAGTGCCGATCTTGAACGCCGCTCCCGTCTGCGTCTGATAAAAAACGCTATTCTGGATGGTCAGATTGTAATTGTCCTTCACAGTGCCGCGCGGTCCCGTACCGGCGCCCTGCGACGTGCTGTCGTCCGAACTGTAGATAAACGCGTTATCGACCAAAATGTTATCTGACGAATCGAAGTCGATGCCGTCCGCTCCGGCGTGAGGACGGTTCACAAGTATCTTCAGGTTTTTCACCACACTGTTATGGACGTCCACCAGTCTCAATGCCGTGTCGCCTTGATCAAGTAGGGTCAGACCGTCTACCTCCAGGTGCTCTACATTGTCCGTCACAATAAGATGGAAGTCTTGCTTGCTGGCTGCAATATCAAGCGCATTCCCGTTGATAACACCGCGACCCGTGATCTTCACGTTCGTCGCGTCTTCGATGTCAATTACGCCCTGATTGTGGAAGCAGCAGGGATAGTTCGGATCGACTTGCAGGACAGACCCCGGCGCCAAATAGAGAATCACATTCGAAGGAACCAGAATTGAGTGGTGAACCTTGTAGAGCCCTGGCGGCACGTACAATGTTCCGCCGCCCGCCTTGGACAGATTGGCGAGCGCTGCCGTGAGGCCATTTGACGAATCAGCTTGGTTCTGATTGTCAACCCCCTTTTGGTCGAGCGCGTTCGTCACCCCAGGGGAGCCCAGTTCCGGTGGATTCACCTCCGGATCGTCGGCCAAGAGAAACAATTCTTCACGTAATCCGTTCACCTGGCGCAATACCAAACGTTGCGGGCTGTCTAAAGTGAAGGACATCGTGTTTCCGGAGACCGATACGGCGATGTTGTATGCCTTCGGACTCAGCACATACCGATTGATTGCCTCGCTAGCTGAGATGGTTACCTTGGCAACGTCAGAAAACGCGAAACGGGCGAAGCTCACATTGCCTTTCGTCGTGCGATAGAGCTGGACCGGTACATTCGCGCCGTTCACCTCTACGCGATACGTACTGCTCGCCTTCGTTCTTGGAACCCGTTCATAGGTGTTGACAATCGGTCTGGGCTTCCAATACATCGAGATCCCAGCTAAAGCGAGCAAAGGGATCAGCACCACGAACCCTATCAGTTTATAAAGACTGATCGAGGTGAACCGGCCCATCAGTTATCACCTCCGTAGACGCTCTCTAGACCGCGCAAGGCACGGTCTATGTTGAACTGGCTTTGTCGCACGATTTGCAACGCGGCCAGCTGCTCCAGAGGGCGTTTCGCAGGTTCCAAAACTCGCAGGAGCACATCCGCCCACACGTTTGCACTTTGTTGGAGTGAAACCCTGTGCACAAGTGGCGAAACGACATCAGCTTCCTCCGGCAAATCGTCCGAGTAGATGCACGGGATTCCCGAAGCCTGTGCTTCGACGAGCACCAACCCCAACCCCTCATGCAGAGAAGGGAATAGAAATGCGTCCATTCCTCCTAGCATCAGGCGAGGAACATCGCCACGAACCCCTACGAACGTAAAGTTCTTTTCTAGTCCGAACTGCTTAACTTGCTCCTCCATAGCCGGACGTAAGTGTCCATCCCCGATGAGAAGAAAATGCAGCTTGGGGTTACGACGGATAGCGACCTGTGCAATTTGAATCAGAAACCGGTGATTCTTTTGTTTTACGAAACGCCCTACATGTCCGACCACGAGAGCATCACCCGGAATCTTTAACTCCGCTCGAATCGACGTGGGGTCAACGGGCGACCCAAATGGCGTGAGTTCAGCTCCATATGGCAGGATCCGCCAGTCATTCCGCTCAGAATGTGGTCCAAACAATGACAGCCCTGCCTGCCGGCTCGCGGCCAACTTGGCCGTAGAGTAGCGTGAAACCCAACGTTTGGTGGTATTAAGGTAGGCTCTGCGACTCCATCCAGCAGAGGCATCAACGGGCAATGTGTCGTTATGACTGTGCGCGATGCGTCCCGGAACCCCAGCTCTCTTCGCTAATCGCAGGACGAATCCACTGTAGTGATGAAGGTGGCTGTGAATGATTTGGTAAGGCTGGTTAGCGGCTAGCACGCGCCGCATACCCGCGGCATACAGCCATGGCCGGTGGGGATTCAAACAGTAGAGGACTCGAGAGCCGAGATCCCGGATTTCTTCGTCAAACTGGCCCGGATTTGTGCTCTGCGTTAAAAAGTCCATCACAAAACGATGACGGTCGATATGACGCAGCACGTGCATAAGCCACGTCTCGACTCCGCCCCGGTTCATCGCTCCCACAACATGCAGGATTCTGATTGGCTGTTCCTGGCTTGTTACACTCTGGCGACGCGGCATGCGCTGAGCCGCGTGATCACCGCTCTCACTAGAGGACAAACTTGCTGATTCGATTGGTTTCTCGGAAATCATGTAAGTACAAAGTAAACGCCGCTGGCCGTCAATCATTTAAATCAACTGACTCTGGCGAGCACGAGTGATGTTGCCAGCAGGCGTACAAAGCTGAGCAACAGGACGGCTTCGGCGGCGCCCATAAGGCCTTGGCTGGGAATTAGAAGTATGCAAGCTACGGCCACGCTGCCGGTGGATAGAAGAGAGAGTGGCAACTGGAGCCAGAAAACCCGTGCTGCTGTCAGAGCATAACCAAAAAAGGACGCGATATAGGTTGGCCCAGCCGAGAGCAGCAAAAGCAGGAATACGTTCATGTGCTTGGCATATTCGGGCCGGTATAGAAGAGTCAAGAGCCCCGGTCCTGCTGCGTAGCCGATGCTTACGGCTACGCAGCCGCCGAGTAATCCTAAGATCATCAACTGAAAGAGCAGTTTACGGGTTTTGGACAACTCCCGATTCTTATACGCATGGGCTAAGCGCGGCGTTATAGACTGCCCTACAGCGTCGGTCACTATATTACCGGCCGCCAGAAAGTAAGCCAACGCCGCAAATACTCCCACCTCACCTACGCCCAAATAGTGATCAATGAAGTAGCGCGGGATGTTCGTCTGCAAAGAAATCAGCAGCATCGCGCCTCCCAGCGGCAGTGCTGTCCAGGTCAGACTTTTCAGGATTGACGTTCGCCACTTTGGTATGAATCCAAATCTGGGCCTTATCCTGCTCGCGCTTCCTGATTGCCTGCTAATCCGTATGCTCGCAGGTATGTCATAGCAGATGAGAACCGCAATCTGGACGGCCGTCAATCCCAGTGTTCCGATGAACACGTTGTGAGTCCAATGTATGGCGGATGCCAGGGCAACCAGCGACACTGGCATTCGCATAATGATGGACCGGGCTATGCAGTCCATACGCTCGCGCTGCTGAAGGAAACCGTAGAAGATATCACTGATTCCTTCGAACGCCTTCATGACCGTCAGCCCTAGGATGGTGAGGGCTGTTGCGGATTGATAAGAGCCGGCTTCGACCAGCAGGAGGATCCCCGCAATCACAATCGCTGTTGCGAGAAGCCGCAATCCCAGATAATCTCCAAACTCGAACTCCCCGCGCACATCCGTCGCCTGGATGGCCCGGAGTTGCAGGTTTGAAAACAGCATTAACGGGGCGACAATCGCCAGCGCTAGAGCGTATTGGCCAACCATAACCGTGTTCCCCATTTTTGCGATCGAGACCACGATTCCCCACTGGCAACCAGCGCTGACAAGGTTACTGGCCAGGGTCCACGCCACATTCGCGCGCAGCGATGGCACTCGGATCTTGCCAAGTGCTCTTGAGTGAGTCGCCGCTACGCACAGTGGCTCAGGCATGATTGAAGAGGTCACTGGGGCTTCTCTCCCACGAAGATGGTTGAGTCTCACCGACTCGAGCTGCCATTATGCGTGTACAGCAAGTGATTCGCTTGTGCTACCAGCGAATGCGGCCATAATCTGGGCGTCAAGCTCCTGCGCGTTAGCGGGACTCCCTGAGGCCGACAAGTAACGTTGATTATGGTAGTTGAGTTCTGTGTAATCTTGCACAAATCCGTCATCGAATGCCTTCTTCATTTCCAGAATGCCATCTTCGATCGTCATCTGACACTCGAAGCCCAACTGCTCGTGTATTTTGTCGAAACAGACACGGTAGTTTCGACGATCGGCATTGTCGACGTTGACAACTTCCGTTTCAGGGAAGTTTGCCCGCACTTTGGCCGCGATATCCGTGAGGGTCCAGTTGAGTCGTGAATCGCCCACATTGTAGATCTGTCCCCCCACCGTTCCAAGGGGTGCTTCAAGAGCCGAAACCAGCGCTCGGACAACGTCCCGGACATGAATAAAGGGACGCCATTGCTGCCCGTTGTAAATTGTGATCACTTTATCCTGCCTCGCTTTTGCGGTCAGGAGATTGACCACTAAATCGAAGCGAGGACGATAGGAGTGGCCGAATACGGTAGCAAAGCGCAAAACAGTTGGAGCGAAGTTCTCGTTCCGAGCCGCCAGCAGCGTCTTCTCCGAATCGATTTTTGTTTGGCCGTAGAGGGAAACCGGTACTGTCGCGGATGTTTCATCAACGAAAGCTTCCGTTGCACCGTACACACTGCAACTTGAAGCGAAAAGAAATCGCGAGATCCCGTGACCTTTCGCCACTTCGATTAGCATACGCGTTGCGGCGTAGTTGATTTCGAGTGCCGTTTTGTGGTCGAGGTCGCACGCCGGGTCGCCCACAATGGCAGCTAAATGAACAACCGCGTCAACACCCGTCATGGCTCGAGATACAGATTGAATATTGCGGCAGTCGCCGATTAGGAGTTCGAAGCCGTTGACTCCAATTAGATCTCGAATTGCGGCATCACCATACACCAACTTATCGAGCACGCGAACATGATAGCCTTTTGCCAGCAGTGAGCGCGTGAGCAAGGATCCGATGTATCCCGCACCCCCCACAACGAGGACAGACATCTCGGGTTTAGCCTCCTTGTCGATTTGTGTTTCACGCCCCTCGTCGTAGGAGAATTGGCTCACAATGACCGCCTTGGCAACCCGTGTTAATGGGATAGCAAGCATCACAAGTCCGGAAAAGATGAGGATCAGACCCCGTGAGGAAAACTGATCCCGAAACACCAACCAGTCAGCAATAAAAAAGATGAAGACGGTCACCCCGGCGCTGCACGCCGTAATGAGGGATTTCCAGCGGCCTGCCTCGGAGTTTGAATTGCGGTACATGCCCAGTAACAGAAACAATGCCGGGAACATAAACGAGAGCGGAAGAAAAAAACTGAAGTAATAACGTGGAAAATCTTGCAGGAGGCGACTTGCCGCCCCCTCTCGGCCGAGAGCGACATCCAACAGCGCTGCTATCGGTAGCGCAGCGAGCACACACAGGTGAATGGTCACGAAATCACTTATACAACGGATGTATGTTGGCTTTTGTGCCAGGGTAGCAAGCCGTTTTCTGAACATGAACTCCTCCTTCGGATGAGTCGACTCTAGCTTTTCGCTAGGCGTTTAATGGTTGCGGTAATTACATGCACCGTTTCGTCTGACAACGATTCGTAGATTGGCAGGCTTAGAATGGTGTCTGTGAAGTAGTTGGTGTTGTGGAGATCGGACCGACAGTTCCGAAAGTAAGTCGTGTAGAGGTCCTGACGGTGCAACGGCGGGCTAAAGTACTTCTTCGTCGTGATGTTTTCTATCAGAAGCGCGTCCGCTAGTTCATCTCGGTTCATCCCAAACGCTACCGGATCGACGCTCACGGAGTAATCCTTAAACGTGCTAACGTCAGCCGGATCGACCAATTGAAAGCTCAGTCCCGGCACGTCCGCCAGCAGCGAATCGTAGAGTCTTGCAATCTCGTTGTGCCGTTGTACTTTGGCTTTCACCAATTGCATTCCTGCCAAAGCCAGAGCCGCATTGAACTCGCTCATGCGAGCATTTAGGCCAAGAATCTCTGGGTTGTAAGCTCCGAGATCACCGTAGTTGCGAGCCGCGCGAAGTTTATGGGCCAATTCCGGATCAGACGTCGTCACTAATCCGCCCTCTCCTGCGACCAGCAGTTTCGTGGGTGAGAGTGAGAATACTTCCGCATCTCCGAAACCTCCCACCGGAACACCGCGGCGGTAACTACCGAAAGCGTGTGCAGAATCGAAGATGAGCTTCAATCCGTACCTGGCCGCAATTCGTTCGAGTGCGGGCACGTTGCATGGATTCCCATATAGGTGAACGGCCATAATGGCGCCGGTTCGCTCCGTGATGCTCGCCTCCACTGATTCCGGGTCCAGTGTCCAAGTCAGCGGATCGCAATCGGCAAATACCGGGGTGAGTCCGTTCCACAGCACCGCGTGCCCGGTGGCGAAGAAGGTGAAACTCGGCACGATGATCTCCGGACTTTCTTTGAGATCGAAGGCCCGCAGTACTAAAGCAAGGCCACTTGTGCAACTCGAAACTGCCACGCAGTGCTCAACGTGACACAATTCTCGAACCTTTTCTTCGAAACGTGCAACAAGGTTCGCATTGGTGATGACGCCGCCCTCATAAGCGCCCCTGTAGAGGTCAAGGGTGTTTTCAATGGGGGGGAGAGTCGGCTTAATGAACCGGAGAGGCTCCTCTAAAGCGGGCAATCTGCCGCCTGTAACGGTCTGTTGAACGGACTGAGTTGTATTAGCTAAGGCCATACCTTCCTTTGTGAGTCTGTGATTTTTAGAAACGAGAACGTACCAGGGGCGACAGGGCGTTGATCAGTATCTAGGTCAACGTGCTGGTCAGCTCTTACTGGTTCTTAGTAATCTGATCTGTACAGTAGCGATTGACGGATGCCCTACTTCGATCCGCAATCAGAATGCGACGGAGAAAAAGAACGAACTTAGTGGACAAACGTGCCGACCCGCCGTGCTGTATTTAGCAGCAACATCGGCACATGTTAACTGGACCTGAAATAGAGCTAGATCGTCCACAAGCGACTACATGGCCGCTGCAACTCCTAAGCACCGCTCCAGGCGTATCTCGAGTGCTCAGAACCCAGTGCTCGCCAAGGTACTATCGGCGAATCCAGTGCGATGGGAGCTCAGCGTTACCGCTAATAGCGGCAAGCTCGCGTACTTGAAGAGGAAGAAGATGTCATTGTCGGAGTCGCTGATCAAGAAGATGAAAGCGAACATGATCACAAGGGGCGCCATCAGCCAGCGGCCATCATCCGGAGCTAAGGTTGACATCCATCCACGAACCCTGACGACAAGAAATCCTAGGAGAAGATAAGCAAATGGCACCGCGACCGGGCCGAAGTTGAGCATGGCTTCGCCGGACAGCCCTAGAACATGGGACGACTCCCAAAGTTCTGGCATGAAACTGCCTGGCCCCGATTCTAATTCTGTGATCCATCGCACCTTGGTGGGAGGTCGACCGGGCCAGACAAATCGAGGGATAAGCAGTGAGGCAGCGCCCAAATAGGTACGTCCCCAAGCATACTCATACGTGACAGGGGGCGCAGTCATTTTGTACAACTCCAGCGCCTGGATATCGCTACGACCCAAATCGCCCAGGATAGAACCTTGCAATGTAC
>Ga0170475_102964356_pt1 | contig 13339 bp, 13 predicted proteins | sample Soicark_Litter_5_FD_111474 | JGI IMG/M metagenome (GOLD analysis project Ga0170475, IMG submission 111474) | Avena fatua rhizosphere microbial communities from Hopland, California, USA. Combined Assembly of 48 SPs | reverse complement strand
GCTGTGGCCATCTCTTCTCAAGTCTGCAAATCGCGCGTGGGAATGGCCGCAGTCTTCGGATTGAACTTCCGCGCCTCGGCTTCAGACGCAGAATGAATCTCGACCACGCCCATCTCCGCGCGGCCCGTGGCTGCTGCATTGGACTGGCAGCGGGCCGAAGCCTGCCAGACTTTCATCCGCCTATTTCCCAGGCTCAGTGATCGCCGCGGCCTCCGAAGCGCGCTCGAACGCTGCGTCGAACAGGCGAAGTCCCCGGGACCGCGCCATGCGCGCCAGCGCCTGCGCGCCTGCGATGTTCATGTGGTTTGCATCGAAGAAGGCAGGCACACCGTCGATCTGCACCTGGCAGCCCTTGTCATCGCAGAGACCTGCGGTGGGTTCGACATAGCGCACACCCGGCACCTTCGCGGCCACCGATCGCACGATGCGGTTGGCGGCCGCCGGCCCTTCGGACCCACGGAACTGCGTGGGGTACTTCCGCCCAAACACCGTGGCGTACACATACTGCTTGCCCACACCGGTGAAGAACAGCGGCGACTGCCCCAGCACCACGACCACGGCACCTCGGGCCGTCAGCCTGCGCAACGTGGACTCCACCGACTCCGAAAAACTTGCATGACGCATGTACCAATCCCAGCGGCCCGCGATGATGACCGTCTTGGTACGGTCGAGCGTCGCCAACACATCTTTCTGGAACTGCGCACACACGTCGGGTTGCACTCCCTTGTCGGGGGTATCGAACAGCGGTGGACACGCTGCCGACGACAGTTCGTGCACCTTGATGTGCCTGTCGCGGGCGAATTCCGCGACGAACGGCGAATAGTGGGCCGCGTGCGAGTCTCCCCACAGCACGGCTTCCTCCGTGCCGGTCATGTCGCCCACGTGGCAATTTGAGAAGCTCGGACGGTACTGGATGCTCCGCATGCCGTTGCCTTGGCCGTCGACGTTGTCGACGAAGCACCAGCCATTGCCGATGTTCGCGAAACGCATGCGAGCCTGCGCATCCGCGTAGCGCTCGACATTGGGCCGCTCGGGCAGCCCCTGTCCCACCCAGACCGCAGACGCCACACAGGCAATCGCCGCAGACGACACAAAGAAAGCCACGCCATTGGTGCGCAAACTCCGCCGGCCCAATGCCAAGCGCGATGGCGTCTCGACCCAGCGCAACGACGCGTAACCCATGGCAACGGAAGCCATGATGGCTGCCGTGGTCCATGCCGCCGAATCCTCGAGCACATACTGATGCAGCAGCACCGCCAGTGGCCAATGCCACAGGTAAATGGAATATGAGCTGTCACCAAAAAACTGTGCCACGGGGTTGCGCAGCAGCAGCGAACGGGAATAGTTCCCCCACAGCACCAGCGCGGCGCCCGCCACAGGGAGGATTGCAAGGTACCCGGGCCACGGCGTTTCGGCGCGGAGCAGCGCGATTGACAACGCGATTAACAGGAGCCCGAGTGGCCCAGCCAGCCATCGAGCCCGGGCAGGCCCGGTGGAAGCGAACAAGAAGACCAGGCCACCCGCGAGCATCTCCCACGCACGCGTGGGCAGTAGATAAAACGCGGGAATGCGGTTGCTGAACGATAAGGTGGCCGACATGCCCAACGATATGGCGAGCATGGCGAAGACGACCGCTGTCAACACCAACGGCCGTCGGATGAACCGCGCCACTGCCACGAGCGCTACAGGGAACAAGAGGTAGAACTGCCACTCGACCGAGAGCGACCAGGTGTGCAGCAGCCACTGGTCGTACTTCTGATTGCCGAAGTAATCGACATCTTTCCAGTACACGATGTTCGAGAAGAAGCCGATGCTGCTGGTTGCATGGCGCCCCAGCCGCTCATAGTCGGGCGGCGTCAGCCAGAAAGCCCCGTACACAAGCAGCGCAACACACACCACCGCCAGCGCAGGGACGATGCGCCGCGCGCGTGCTGCATAAAACGACCACAGCGAAAAGCGCCCAGCTCGCAACCCTTCGACGATGATCTTCGTCATCAGGAAACCAGAGATCACGAAGAACACATCCACCCCGACAAAGCCACCGGCAAAGCCTGGCACATTGAAGTGGTAGAGCACGACGGCGACCACAGCCAGGGCGCGCAGTCCGTTGATATCGGAACGAAAATCTTTAGCGTGTGAGATCTGCATGGGTCGCCTTGCATGCAAACAGCGGGCCGAGTCATCGGCATGTGGACAACGGCTTCGCGAGATGCGGCCTCACACCACCGGTAGATCCAGCGCTCTACAACAACCCGCTCTACAACAACCAGTACCGGTGTTCAGGCTGGTTTGCCAGGCTGCTGCACTGTCACGAACAGGTGATCAAATGACGAGGCAAGCTGCGGCGTGCCTCTCCCCGAGACTGGGGCCAGCAGGGTGAACTGGTAAAAACGAGTTTGCGCAAGCCGAAAATACCTGTCCAAGGCACTCACCGTTGGACTGCCGGAGTGAGAGTGGGCCGAATGGATCAGCGGGACACGCCAGCTCGCCTTCTCCGACAAACGGTTTGCGAGCCGGTTGCGCATGCACCGGCACACACGGGCGTTCATGCCAACGTTCTTCTGTTCACCTCGCATGCAGCCGGCGTCATGCCGCGTGCGAAACCTGTCGCGGCAATCCACTCTTGCAGCCGTTGGGCCAACACACCGGCTTCCGCGTCCAAATAAAAATGGCCGCCGACAAACCAATGGCTCTCAAACGCCCCTGTCGTACAGGGCCGCCAAGCAGACAAATCGTGACCTCTCGTCTCGGCGTCCTGATGACCGGCACAGGCGCTCAGCGGACAAGACAACGGCGCTTGCACACGTGGTTCGTAGGTGTCCAATACCTCGTAGTCAGCCCGCAGCAGCGGTAGCAGCATGTTCATCATGTCGGACTCACTGAACAAGGCCTCTGGCGTGCCGCCCAAACCCCGAAGATGCGCGATCAAGGTTTCATCGTCGGCCAGGTGCCATGGGAGCGTTGCTGGCCGCTGCCGCACGGGAGAGGGGGAACCCGACACCATCAAGCCATCGGGCTCGCGTCCACTGCGCTCCCTCATCGCCAGAGCCAACTCGTGAGCCACGAAAGCGCCCATGCTGTGCCCGAACAAATACAGAGGCCTGTCGAAGGCACGAAGGACGTCCGGCAAGACATAATCAATGACATCATTCATCCGGTGCAGCCGCGAACGTCGATAGACGTCTTCTCGTCCCGGCAATTGCACTGCCAGCAGTTCGATGTGGTCGGCAAGCTGGGCCGCCAGCCGGCGATAGACCGAGGCGCCAGCACCGCACCAGGAGAAACAAACCAAGCGAACGAGCGGCTGCCCACGACCACTGTGGCGCCGCAAACAGCTGGCGGGATGCTCCGTCATGTTGATGTACCCCCTTTGCAGATCATCCTCGCACCGACTGAAACCTGGCCAACAGTTGGCTCGGCCATTGTCAGCGGAGTGAAGCTCGTGGAGGCACTCGGTATGCAGGGTCCGATGAACTTTTACAAACCGGCGCGATGACATTGCGGTGGCCCCGCAGGGCCCTGCCCTGCTGACCGACGCGCCGAGATGGAGATGCATTGGCCGCCTCGGCAAGACGTTGCGAGAATGGTGCTCGCTGAGGGCACAGGCCAATGAAACAGCTGGGAGAGCTCAAACGCCAGCTTTTCGCCGCCAGGAGCGAGGTGAGCCTCGCCGCACCGGAAGAAATGTTCTCGGCGAGACCGAGAGCCTCGGCGCTGCGACCATGCCTGCCAAAGAAGAGGGGCAGTTATTGGAGGCGCGACCCGGAGTCGAACCGGGCTAGACGGATTTGCAATCCGTAATAACCCCATACGAATCAGCAACTTATGCAAACGCTACCGCCATCACCACCGGCCCTTGGCTCCGAGTCCGGAACTGTAGAATATTTCAGACACGCAACCGCCACCCCATGATCGTCGAAGAGTCGTTCGGCTTCGCGCAACCGGCACCGGCCCTGATGGTCCGCTATCGCCTCGGGACCAGCCCCGCACAGATCTGAGCCACTCGAGCATCGGGTTCGACGCCCGACGCCGCAGTCGACCAGCTTTGAATGTGCTTCCCAGCAATCACGATGCCCGCTCGCCGGTGGCCAGGGCAACCCAATCGCCAGTGCTCGCCGATGCGTGACACGACCAGGACATTAGACAGCAGGCAGGAGGCTGCGGCATTTGGAGACGAACCAGTCTGTGGAGAGGCGCGCGGGGGATAAAGATCCAGAGCCCGACAACCTTCCTCGTTGAGAACGACTTGTGCCGAAGTCAGCCTCACCGACGCATCGACCATGATTTGGTCCAGCAGTTCGCCAGGAACCTCCAGGATCATCACCAACCACGCCAGTGACAGAATGAGCACAAGCAGCTGTCCTACCGCAGTTTTCTTTTCGGTGCTAAGTGCCAGGTTGATGTTGATGGCTGCTGAAGCGGTGATCAGTAACAACACCGCGATCAAGAGCCATCGGACCACCTCTACGTTGCTCGACTGGCCAACGGGTGCGATGGTCACCAGTTTGAGAAAGACGAACATCGGCCCGGAACCCAGACCAAACAAGGCCAAAACAAATGTTGCACGCTGCGCAATTTGTCCCATAGAGCCCGCAAGCAGGCAAGGCAACAAGCAGAGAAATGCCGAGATGCCGAACGCGGCCGACATCCACCCATGAATTGAAGCGCCGCCGAAGTAGTCGGGAAACTTGTATGCGAGCACCGCCGCCCAGGGCAGCGCAAACACTCCCAACGACAACCCCATCAGTTTCGTTGGATTAATCAACGCAGGGCTGAGTGGTGCCCCACTGCCTTTTTTTACTTCAACCAACCCAGTTAACACTGTTCGCAATTTCTGATTATTGGCAATCACGTTCGTGAGAACGGCTGGAAATCCCCATGTGACTACGAGCGACAAGCCCAAAAGAACAACCAAGATAGCAACAAGTACGACCACAGAACCGATACTGTTAAGACTTTCGATTGGACTGTATCGATGATCAACGAAATAGAAAAAGGTTAGACCGCTCCCAAAGAGCAGCGACAATTTGTTAATCCGTTTGAACCACATCGACGCAGACGCCCAGTTGATTCTGCTGACAAGGGTGCCGGTCGCCGCCGAAGAATGGGGGGCGGGAGTGACGCCAGAAGGTTGAGACATGGGAGTTTGATAGAAAGAGAAAAAAGACTGGCATTGACCACGGCATTGCCTTCGAGCAGGCACACCTGCAGGCCATCGAGCCAGGCCTCGTTGCGTTCATCGATCATGCAAGGGGCCCGTGTCGCCCCCCACGCCCCGATCAAACGTGTGCAAGGCTCGGCCTGCGCAACACCTCCCCGGTGCGAACGATACGCACCGCACTGCCGCCTTCGGCAGTCGCAAGGTCTCCGTTGGCCATTTGGAGAACGACCTTGCTTGTCGGAATGACTCGGACTCCGTCTGGCGAAGCCTTTTCAGCGAACTGCCGCAGGACGCGCACGGTGTGCTTTGCGCCGAAGCGGTCGAACACGACAAAGCGTTCGGTCTCTCGCATGGTCTTCCGCTGCATTGGACTCACACCGCCGCCTCGTACGAGCGTGCGGCCTTAAACAATGCAGCCGTATCGGGTTGCCGCAGACCTTCCACGCCATCGTGCACCGACCCAAGGAGGATGCCCGATGTCCCGGTCGGGCTCGTGACCCGCAGTGCCGGTGGCCGACTGTCGGACGTGCCGGTGACCCAGTCTGCCAGCAACGCCGCGCCCAGCACCGTGATTTCCGCGCCCCACTTCAACCACCTGCCCATTTCACGCCTCCTTGTTTGAAAGGCCAGTGGTGTACTACCGCCTCTGCGGTGCGGAAATCCCTACAAGAAAACGCTGATCAATTCGGAATCCGCTGACGGCGAAAGCCCGCCGCGCTCGGGCAGGCCAACATCACTGCGTCGATATCCGGTCATTCGTTACAGGCCGTTGCCATTCACCCCCCCACTCCTTAGGGGGGTGCGCAGCACACGCACTAAGCGGCCCCTAAACTGCCACGCCGTCTAGTCTAGGCCCCACTGCTCAATCTGCCTATGAACATACGTGCAAGTTCGTACGCTACAAGCCGACTGACAGCGTGGTGATGGGGCGTCGCACGTCGGAAGCAGTACGCAAGTGCGATCCCACAGGGGCTACCCGATGGACCGACGCTAGGCCAAACTCCTTGACTCCTGCGCGGCAATGCCTCTACCTGCCTTTGTCGATCGGAGATCAACATACCTCAATGCCGACGCGATTGGCCCTTGCTTGAGCAGATGTGTACTCAGTGGAAATAGGTGTTATGTCATTGTTTCGACCTGAAGTCTTGGAAGCACACCAAGCCCAATACCTCGGTGCTATTCGCATTGGACGGTCTCTCCACGGGACGGTGGTCGCCAGCATCGCGGTTGTCCTTGCCCTCTCGCTCATTGCTTTCGCGATTTGGGGGCAGGTTATGAGGAGGGCTCGCGTATCTGGTCTTTTGGTACCTACCCTTGGTAGCCTCCAACTCAATGCCACATCCGCCGGAGTCTTGCTCGAACGACGCGTCGCTGAAAACGAAACAGTGCAAGCCAATCAAGTTCTTTTTGTATTAAGTACTGATCACGCCACGGCCTTGGGCGACACAGGGGCACTGGTAGCACAAAGTTTGGCTCAGCGCCGCATTACCCTGGAAGGAGAGCGGTCGCTACGCGAATTGCAGGCCCGTCAGCGGACACAAGCGACAAGGGACCGCATTCGCAGCACGGAAGCTGAACTGCGCCAAGCGGAAGGTGAATGTCAATTGATCATTCGGCGTGTGCAACTGGCTGAGAAAAGTGTCGCGCGCTACCGTGAACTGGCCAAGAGCGGCTTTGTCGCGGAAATCCAGGCTCAACAAAAACAAGAAGAGTTGATTGACCTACAGACCCGCGCACAAACGACCGAGCGCAACCGCCTGGGGCTTCGTCGGGACGTTCAATCCCTCAGGGCCGAACTTGAGGCAACCGAGACGCAAATGCAAACCGAGCTGACCCAGCTTGATCGCGGTTTGGCCAGCCTTCAGCAAGAACTCACTGAGAACGATGCGCGACGACAGGTTTTGATCGTTGCACCGCAGGCAGGTATCGTGACGGCGCTCAACCTGAGCCCTGGTGCTGCAGTGCAGGTCGGACAAGCCTTGGCGACGCTTGTGCCAGTCACTGAAGTATCAGCCGGCGCACAGTCGACAGAGTCACCATTGCAGGCCGAGCTATACGCTCCGAGTCGCACAGCCGGTTTCGTCCAGACAGGCCAAGATGTTTGGCTACGGTACGCCGCGTTTCCATATCAAAAATTCGGCATGGCCGAAGGCACCGTCACGTCGGTCAGTCGAACCCCTATCAACCCGCAAGATCTGCCTCTGGGTCAAGCGCAGGCGCTCATCGCTGCCGCGCAAAGCAACGAGCCGCTGTATCGCATCACCGTGCACTTGACGAGTCAAGCCATCTCGGCATACGGACTTAGTCAGCCGTTGAAGCCCGGAATGGCTCTTGAAGCCGACGTGCTTCAGGAGAAGAGGGCAGTCTGGGAATGGGTATTTGAGCCAGTACTGGCGGCCTCAAGTATGGCAAAGGCTCTGAGTGCATCGCCCAACAAAACCAGCTCAGGAAGCTGAATGCGGTAGTAGAAGCGGTAAGGAGGCCACCGCAAATAGGCCTCCGTAACAACATAGGGAAATAAGAAGTGAGAACACTTTCAAACGAAGAACTGCGATTTGTTTCTGGCGGTGAGGACGGCGGCGACGATGGCGGTTCGTGCAGTGCCGATGGAAGCGGCTGCAGTGCCGACGCGGACGCATCGGACGGTGCGGTCACGCTTGGTACGGTCACGGTCACGGCCGCGCCCCTCGGTCCCGGCGTCGTCAACGCATCGGATTGCAAGACCGATGCCGCAGCAGGCCTCGGGGCAGGCGCGGTATTGGGCGGTGCAATTGGCCTCGCCGCAGGGCCTGTTGGCGCTGCAGTCGGGGCGACGATCGGGGCGCTTCTCGGCTTGATGGTTGGAGTGGACGCGGGAGCTGGTTGCCAGGGTCAAGGTAGTCCTGGTTAAAGGCCGTCGAACGGTGAATTTGCATCCCAGATAGGGAAAATGGTTGGCCCTGATCCTCCACGCGAGATCAGGGCCATACAATCGACTCAATTCGGAGAAAAACGCACATGTTTAAAAAATGGCTTCTGGAAATATGGGAGTTAATCTCAAATTTTCTTCGAGTGGTAGGAGTCGGGGCTCTTGGCACGGCAGTGATGGTCCCATCCATTGTTGACGCTGATCTCATCGCCAAATTTGCACTTGCGTCGTTGAGCGCCTCTGTAGTGGTTCTTTTATTGCGCATCTCGTTGCTCAGAAAAAAGGCAACGTCGAACAACGCAGCATAGAGCATCATTGACCAGACGGCCGCAGTGGCAGGAGGCTTTGCCCATGAAGTCGCATATCCTCTTGAGGATTCAGGTATTTGCGGGATTATGCTTCGCGGCGATTTTTCCGAATCATGTCGTTGCTGAGGAGTATGTGCCGGCCATGACGCTCGAAGCCGTCGACGATGCTCTCGTGGTTGGCGGCTCATTGAATTCACAAAGATTTGCAGAGTTCTCGGAACTGATCGAGACAAGAAAGCCAAGCCGCATTGTCTTTCACGATGTGATTGGCGGATCGGTGGATGCCGTTTATGCATACCGGAAAAAAATAGAGTCGATAGATATAGAGACTCAGGTTGACGGGAATTGTTTTTCGGCATGCGCATTGGTCTTCCTCGCGGGAGCCTCGCGTTCTGTTAATACGTCCCGCCGTGCAGTCATCGCTTTTCATGGTCCTCGTGATCCGAACGGCGAGAAGATGCCAAGGTTCGCGGCAGCCTACAAGCTGCAAATTCGGAACCGTACGCAAGGTAAATTCCCTGCCGACTTGATCGATTTGGCCATAGATAACAATAAGCCGGATGGCGCATTATTTCTTTATGTGGATACGATATTTTGGATTCGTCATACCTGGGCAATATATTGTGAGAATGTGGGCGAGTGTCGTTCCATACGAAACGCTGATCCATATGAAATGCTGGTGTTTACCAAATAAGATCAAAGGGAACGTTCGAAATTCTGTTGCGACAAAAGCCTCAACAAAGCGTGAACAAAAACACTCTCTGCGAGAGATACGAATCGGCGGTGCCGCATGAATGTCATTCGACAATCCCAAGCGGCGGAATGCGGGCTGGCATGTATTGCGATGGTCAGCACCGCACACGGTCTTCGCCTTGACTTGGCAGGCCTTCGCCGACGCTTTTCGGTTTCCCTCAAGGGCGCGAATCTTCAGCAATTGGTTTCGCATGCCGGGGCGCTGGGGTTCTCGTCCCGCCCCGTTCGTCTCGAAATGTCAGAGATTTCGGAGTTGGAAATTCCTTGTATCTTGCATTGGAATTTGAACCACTTTGTTGTGCTGAAGAAGGTGGGTCGCGGCTATATTGTTATTCTGGATCCGGCTGTCGGTGAGCGGCGAATCAAGCTCAGTGAGGCATCCCGATGTTTTACAGGTGTCGCGCTCGAACTTACGCCGAATGCGGAGTTTCAGCCTGCAGATGAACGTCCAAGGTTAAAGCTCTCCCAGCTTACCGGACGTGTCCGTGGCTTGTCTCGTTCGCTTATTCAGATATTTCTCGTTGCGTTGGCTTTGGAGCTATTCGCAATCGTCGCGCCACTCTTTAATCAAATTGTGGTTGACGAGGCGATCACATCGCGTGACTCTGATCTGCTCGCAGTGCTGGTACTCGGATTCGGGCTTCTGCTCGTTGTCCAAACAAGTATTGCATTGGGCCGTTCCTGGATGGTCATGGTACTTGGGCAGACGCTCAGTCTGCAATGGACTGCCAATGTGTTCGCTCATCTTGTCCGTCTGCCGGTTGATTTCTTCGAGAAGCGGCACCTTGGCGACATCACCTCGCGTTTTGGTTCAATTGGGACGATTCAGAGGACCTTGACTACATCGGTCATTGAATCTGTTCTCGACGGTATCATGGCCATTGCTGCATTTGTCATGATGCTTATTTACGCTCCGACTCTTGCTGGCGCCACATTTGTGGCTGTCGTGCTCTATGGGTGTCTTCGCTGGGCGTCATATCGACCATTCCGCGAAGCCTCGGCCGAGCGGTTGCTTCTCTCCGCCAAGGAGAACACCCACTTTTTGGAAACACTGCGGGCGATTACTCCGCTGAAGCTCTTTGGTCGGGAGGAAGAGCGACGTGCTCTCTGGCAAAATCTGGTAGTCGACGTTCAGAATCGCGACGTTCAAACCGCCAAGATGAACATTGCGTTTGGAACTGCGAACACATTCATCTTTGGGATTGAAAATCTCGTTGTGTTTTGGCTTGGGGCGAAAATGGTCATGGCAGCGCAAGTCAGCGGCGTTGCGCCGTTCACTATCGGCATGCTGTTTGCATATATCAGCTATAAGGGACAGTTTACAGGCCGTGTCGGGGCACTAATCAACTATGCAGTTGAAATCAAAATGCTCACGCTTCATGTGGAGCGGCTTTCCGATATTGCGCTGTCTGCTCCCGAGAAAGATGACGCACTGGAACACGATCTATCGCACTTGCCGGCGCGCATTACCTTGAGAAATGTGAGCTTTCGCTATGCAGACGGTGAACCTTGGGTACTTAAGGATGCATGCCTCGACATCGAAGAAGGTGAGAGCATAGCGGTGACTGGCCCTTCTGGCTCTGGAAAGACTACGCTACTGAAGATCATGCTCGGCCTTTTGTCTCCCACTGAAGGTCAGGTATCCTACGGTGGAATTCCTCTCGCTCAGCTTGGTTTATCGAATGTACGTCGACGTGTGGGCACGGTCATGCAAGAAGACGTATTGCTCAGTGGTAGCTTGGCGGACAATATTAGTTTTTTCGATGTGAATCCGGAACAAAATCGTATCGAAGACTGCGCGACCCTGGCACAGGTTCATTCCGACATCATAAAGATGCCTATGGGCTATCAAACTCTAGTGGGTGATCTCGGTTCGGGACTTTCTGGCGGTCAAAAGCAGCGGGTGCTGCTTGCTCGCGCGCTATATAAGCAGCCCAAGTTTCTGGCACTGGACGAAGCAACGAGTCACCTTGATTTGAACAACGAGCGTGCGGTCACGCACGCTCTTGCGGCCATGTGCCTTACACGCATCATTATTGCTCACCGACCTGAAACAATTGCTGGAGCGCAGCGGGTGGTGCAACTAAAGGATGGTAAGGTAGTTGAAGTACTACGGGCTGTAGATGTCGAAAGCAAAGGCATGGTTGCAGAACTCGGTTCAGATGCCAGCGGGCGGTCCATATAAGCGGCTACTGCTTCGGCCCAACGGAAGAACGCGCCATAGCTAGCGACGGCTTGAGCGGCCCCTACCGCTCAAGGGCTGTGTCCACGCGAGCGACCGGCCAAAGCCCACGCAATCGCTAAACCAAGGACATATGCAAGAACGCCCGGAACAAGGCATGCAGCGATACCGACGGCAATGACCTTCGCTTGCTCCCTGGGAAGTTCTTCAGCAATCTTCCGTTCAGTCCCAATTTCCAGCCCGTCCATCCGCAACTTGACAAGTTCTTTCTTGCCGCTGATCGCCGTACGCGTCTCTTCGGCACATTCAGGACCGTTACTCAAAATACGTTCACTGCATACCTTGATGAGCTGCTGAACGTCTATGTCGAGGTCACACTGGATTTGTTCTCGCATGGCTTTAGCGTGTGTTCGCCATTCGCTGACGACGCACGACGTAGCGACCAGCAGGAACCACAGGGCCATACCTACGACCCAAGAGCGTTGCCAAGCGTTGAATGACTGCAACTGTTGAACGACTCTGTTCATGGCGCAAGGTTTGATCGTTGGGGAGCGTTCACCACTCGGCAACGGGCGGATCAGGCATGTCAACCGAGTCACATCATCGCAGTCTTGATGCAGAAAAGCTCCATAGCCAGGTGCATAGCCCGTGGCCGGGCCTATCCGCGCCAGCCTCCCACTGTTGATAGCCGCGGAGGGGTCGCGGCCTGCGATCGGATCAGTCGCGCGCCCTGTCGCTCGCACTGCCTTGAAAAATATCGTCCATAACGTCAAATACTTTTGCCCTCCCCGTTGTCAAATCAATGGAAATCAGAACAAAAACAGCGCTAGCAAGCGGCTTCGAATAGTCAGAGTTGCAATAATATATTTTTTGATCAAATTGAAATTTGCGTGACCCAATTCGTTCAAATTTTGATTTTATATAAAATCGATCGTTTGCAATTAAGGATCGGTGAAAATCGATATTGCAACTAGCAACCACGAAAGCAAGCTTGAGGTCATTCGCCATCTTGGCAACATCCAGCCGCAAGTGCTCGCGGAGGTATTGATATCGAGCGTGCTCAAAATAGGACATGTAGTGCGAGTTGTTGACCCCCTGCAGTTGGTCGCATTCATTATCTCGCACCAAGAAATCCAAGCGGTGTTCATTGGATAAACCAAGCTCATCCGAAGGCGCTTGCCCCGATACGCTCATGAGAACAGAATTCATTTAAATATCCGTTTGGTTGAGGTGGCTCTACTTCGACTTTCGACGATCTACCATGACGCCCTGCAGGAGCGCATTCAGTTTGTCTGCATAGATCGGTTTTTCCAAGAAATGAGTGAATAACTTCGTTTTTTCCTTCTCTTTAAGATCGGGCCGTGTAGCGCTAATCCAAATAATCGGCGTATCACGATGGTGAGACAACGCTGGTCTTGCGCGACACGGGGACGACCGCACGGTGTCGCAGCCTTAATACCTGCCTCGGCGTTGGTTGGCATGTGATCGCGAAAGCGGGAATTCCGCCTACACGATCAAAATGACCCGGCGTGGTCGCCAGGGTGCGCCCGTGGGCCGCAAGGCTGGCGCCACTAGATGAGAGCCACTTCGGCCTCACGGCGGATGACCAGGCCACGAAGCACCCTGCCCCCGCCCTTGTTCCACTTGCGAAGTTCGGCGGGCACGTCGGCCCAGTGTTCGGCGTTGACCCGCCGCCGCAACGTCGATGCACGCAATGCCCCGGTCCCGAGGTTGAATGCAAAGTCCGTCAACGCGGCCAACCTCTCGGTGTCGCGAACGCCAGGGCAAAGCGCAATTACCTTCGGCAAATACTCGCGCTCGATCGTCCGGAGCAACAACCGCTCGGCCGTGTCGCGCGAAATCGCCGGATCAGTGAGTTTCACGGCCCGCCCGTCGAGGTAGTACGTCGCCCCGTACCCGATCGTCGGCACGCCGGCCGGGCACAGGTAGGGTCGCGCATAGAAGCCCTCGAAGCGCCGGCACAGGGCCGCGGCGACAGGCACGGCGAGGCTGGCCAGGTCGCCCCG
>Ga0170475_101091716_pt1 | contig 13339 bp, 23 predicted proteins | sample Soicark_Litter_5_FD_111474 | JGI IMG/M metagenome (GOLD analysis project Ga0170475, IMG submission 111474) | Avena fatua rhizosphere microbial communities from Hopland, California, USA. Combined Assembly of 48 SPs | reverse complement strand
TGAAAATTTTTCCAAAAAGCTGTTGCAACGGGATTTGCAAGTGGTATTATTCGCGCTCCGTTTCTCCAGGGGTTTCTGGAAACGTATCGAAAACCCGTTTTTAGCAGAAAAGAGTCGTAATGCCGACCATTAATCAGCTCGTCCGGAAAGGACGAAACAAGTTGAAGTACAAGAGCAAATCGCCGGCTCTGGAGCGCGCGCCGTTCCGCCGCGGGGTGTGCCTGCAGGTGATGACGCGCACGCCAAAAAAGCCGAATTCCGCGATGCGGAAAGTGGCGAAGGTGCGTTTGACGAACGGGTACGAGGTGATAGCATACATTCCCGACGAAGGGCACAACCTTCAGGAACACTCGATCGTTTTGGTTCGTGGTGGCCGTGTGAAGGATCTTCCCGGGGTTCGTTATCACATCGTTCGTGGAACACTTGACGCTGCTGGCGTGGAAAAACGCCGTGTGAGCCGTTCCAAGTATGGGGTGAAACGTCCGAAAGCGGCGGCAGCGAAACCTGCGGCCAAGTAATTTTGATTCTGTTTTGATATGTCGAGAAGACGCCAGGCGATTAAGCGCGAAGTAGCGGAGGATCCAAAGTATAACAGTGCTTTGGTCAGCCGGTTGATCAACGTTGTGATGGGCTCCGGCAAGAAGACGCTTGCCCAACGCATTGTCTACGGGACGTTCGATCGCATCACGGAGAAGAATCCGAACTCAAATCCGCTGGAGATTTTGCAGCGGGCGGTCGAAAACGCGAAGCCGCGTTTGGAAGTGAAGCCCCGCCGTGTGGGTGGCGCCACTTATCAGGTGCCGCTGGAAGCAGCGCCGGAGCGGCAATTATCACTGGCGTTACGGTGGCTGGTGAGTTTTGCGGATGCGCGCAAGGGCCAGCCGATGACGGACGCTTTGGCGTCGGAGATCATGGATGCCTACCAAGGGCAGGGCTCGGCGATTCGCAAGCGCGACGAAGTGCATAAGATGGCGCAGGCCAATAAGGCTTTCGCGCACTTCCGCTGGTAAACAGACTTTAACCTAAGTACGCCCCGTGGCCGAAACATGGGGCGTTTTTATTCTTAAGATGGAAGCGGTAATGGAACAAACAAAGCCGGAAGTAAAAAAGTCGGTGAACTCACCGAACCGGCAGTACACGCAAGAGCGGACGCGCAATATTGGTATTGCCGCGCACATTGATGCGGGCAAGACCACGACGACCGAGCGCATCCTGTTTTACACCGGGCTCATCCACAAGATGGGCGATGTCGACGATGGAAATACGGTGACCGACTGGATGGAGCAGGAGCGCGAACGCGGTATCACCATTACTTCGGCCGCGACCACGTGCTATTGGACCCAGAAAGATGATGGGATCGATAAGCTCTACAAGGGCATTCCGCATCGCGTTAACATTATCGATACTCCGGGACACGTGGACTTCACTGCTGAGGTGGAGCGCTCGATGCGCGTGTTGGACGGAGCGGTCGCGGTATTCTGCGGTGTGGCGGGCGTGCAACCGCAATCCGAAACGGTCTGGCGCCAGGCGACCAAATACAAAGTTCCTCGTATCGCGTTCGTTAATAAGATGGACCGAACGGGCGCTGATTTCGAAAAGGCCGTGGATGAGATGCGCAAGAAGCTGGGGGCTTATGCGTATCCGGTGGTGATTCCGATCGGAAAGGAAGATTACCTGAAGGGCGTGATCGATGTCATCGCGCAAAAAGCCATCATTTACGATGATACCGATGCTGTGGGCCTCAGGTATACAGTCGCTGAAATTCCCGCTGATCTGAAGGAGAAGGCAAAGGATGCTTTGACCGAGTTGATCGACGCTGTTTCCAATAAGGATGACGAGATCGCTGAATTGGTTCTGGAAGAGAAACCGATCGCTCCGGACGTCCTGAAAAAGGCGATTCGCCGGTTGACCTGCAGGATCGAGTTCGTGCCAGTTCTTTGCGGTTCTGCCTTCAAGAAGAAAGGCGTTCAGCCTTTGGTCGATGCGGTTGTGGATTATCTCCCATCGCCTCTCGATATTCCTCCTGCTGAAGGCCACGTCCCTGGAAGTGAAGAAAAGGCCCCAGTTCCTTCGGACGATAACGAGAAGTTTTGCTCGCTCGCGTTCAAACTTTGGACCGACCCTTACGTCGGCAAGCTCGTGTTTTTCCGCGTTTACAGCGGGACGTTGAAGAAGGGGGATACCATTTATAACCCGCGCACGCGCAAACGCGAGCGCGTCAGCCGCGTCATGATGATCCAGGCGGACAAGCGGATCGATGTGGAAACCTGCTACGCGGGCGATATCGCCGCTCTGGTCGGTCTGCGCAATATCACGACAGGTGACACCCTCTGCGACGAGGATTACGATATCATGCTCGAACCGCCCACCTTCCCTGAGCCCGTCATCAGCATGGCGGTTGAGCCGAAGACGAAAGCGGATCGCGAAAAGATGGGCGAAGGTTTGCAACGCCTCGCGGAAGAAGATCCGACCTTCCGCTGCTTTACCAACGAAGAAACTGGACAGCTCATTATTGCTGGCATGGGCGAGTTGCACCTGGAAATCATTCGTGACCGGTTATTCCGCGAATTCAAGGTTGAAGCGAACGCTGGCGCTCCGCAGATCGCTTACCGTGAAACTTTCACCAAGCCCGCTGAAGGGGAAGGCAAGTTCATTCGCCAGTCGGGCGGTCGTGGTCAATACGGTCATGCCGTGATCACCGTTCAGCCCAATGAACGCGGCAAGGGAATTGAAATCGAAAACAAGATCGTCGGCGGAACTATTCCTAAGGAATACATCCCGGCGGTGATCGATGGAGTTGAAGAAGCGATCAAGGGCGGCGTGATGGCCGGCTATCAGGTCGTAGATATCAAGGTCCAGATTATTGATGGTTCGTTTCACGAAGTCGATTCGAACGAATTGGCGTTCAAGATGGCGGGCATTTTCGCGCTGAAAGATGCCGCGAAAAAAGCGCATCCGATCCTGCTTGAGCCGATCATGAAGGTTGAATGCACAACGCCCGAAGAGTATCAGGGAGATATTATGGGCGACCTCAGCCGCCGCCGCGGCAAGATCATGGGCATGGAAGCCAAAGCGAACACTGTGTCGGTTAATGCCGAAGTTCCGTTGGCGGAAATGTTCGGTTACGCGACAGCGATTCGTTCGCTCTCGAAGGGGCGCGCGGCCTACTCAATGGAGCCGCTTGCGTTCGAGCCGGTGCCTTCAAACATCGTCGAGACGATTATGGATCAGCGGAAGGATAGGGCCGCCGCACGAACCTAACCCTAAGACTCGGATTCTCGGATTTAAGTAAAACCAACTTTAAAATTGTTCTTTTGAATTATGGCAGGACAACGCATACGTATCCGGCTCAAAGCCTTTGACCACCGGGTCATCGACCAGTCGGCCCATGACATCGTGGAAACGGTGAAGCGCACAGGGGCGCGTGTAGCAGGCCCGATTCCGCTGCCGACTCGCGTGGAGCGTTTCACAGTGGCTCGTTCGCCACACGCGGACAAGAAGTCGCACGAAACGTTCGAGCAACGCACGCACAAGCGCTTGCTCGATATTATCGAACCAACCGCCAAGACGGTGGATGAGCTCAAGAAGCTCAATCTTCCGGCAGGCGTGGACATCACTATTAAGATCTAGTTTTATGCTCGCTTTGCTCGGAAAGAAATTAGGACAAACGCGCGTTTACGACAAAAACGGGGTTATGGTCCCGGTGACTGTCGTTCTCGCCGGCCCCAATCGTGTGGTGCAGGTCAAGACTATCGAGACCGACGGCTACAACGCGGTTCAGATTGGCTTTGATGACCAGAAGGTCGAAAAGCGCGTGACCAAACCTGTTTTGGGCCATTTCAAAAAGAACAACATTCAAGCGACTCGGCGCCTGAAAGAGTTTCGGGATTTTTCCAAGGAAGTCAAAGTGGGCGACACGGTCGGGCCTGACTTGTTCGCGGTGGGTGATTATGTGGATGCGATCGGCGTGACGAAAGGCCGCGGCTTCGAAGGCGTGGTCAAGCGCCATGGTTTCCGCGGTGGCGATTCGACTCACGGCGCGAAAGGCTGGCATCGTCGTTCCGGCGCAATCGGCCAGCGCTTGTTCCCCGGTACAGTCATGCGCGGCATGAAGATGCCCGGCCATATGGGACAGGTGCAGCGCACGACCCAAAACCTGCAAGTGGTTCAGGTCCGTCCTGAAGATAACGTGTTATTAATTAAAGGCGCGATTCCCGGTTCGAAGGGCGATTACGTGGTGATTCGCGAATCCAAGAAGAATCCAAAGGGCGCGGCTAAGCCGGAGGCCGAAGCAGCCAAAGCTGAAGCCAAAAAGTAATTGGATTAGCACATGAAGCTTACGATTAAAAATATCCAGGGAGCAGACGCAGGTGAATTGAACCTGAGTTTCCAGCCTGTGGAAGCAGATAAGGGCAACCAGGCGGTTCACGATGTGGTAGTCGCCTATATGGCAGCGCAACGCAGCGGCACCGCCTGCACGAAAACTATGGGCGACGTTGCCGGCAGCGGCAAGAAGCCCTGGCGTCAAAAAGGTACCGGTCGTGCACGCGCAGGTTCGTTCGCCTCGCCATTGTGGCGTGGTGGTGGCGTGGTTCACGGCCCAAAACCTCGCGATTTTTCGAAGAAAGTCACGAAGAAGACCAGGCAGCTCGCGTTGCGCAAGGCTCTCACCGAGCGTCTGAACGCCGGTGAAATCACTATCGTTGACGATATTAAACTGGATTCACCTAAGACTAAAGGCTTCGTCAGGATTCTCAATTCACTTGAGGTCGAGGGCAGCACTCTGTTGGTCACGGATAACAGCAATGAAAACCTTATTCTGGCCAGCCGCAACGTCGAAAGCGTCGAACTCGCGAATCCCGCGAGCCTGAACACTTACCAGTTGCTCCGGTGCAAGAACGTTCTCTTCACTCGCGCGGCGATGGAAGCACTGGATCAGCGGTTAAAAACCGAAGAGTCCGAAAAAAGTGAGTAAGGGCACTTGCACATGAACAATTTTGATGTCATTAAAACAGTCCGCTTGACCGAAAAAGGCACGCGTCAGGGCGACTTCAACCAGTACACCATCATTGCCGATCGTCGCGCCAACAAAACGCAGATCCGCAAGGCCGTCGAAGAGCTGTTCAAGGTCAATGTCCTTGCCGTGAACACCATGAACGTGTCCGGCAAGTATCGTCGTCAGCGCACCGCGCAAGCGGGCCAGACTTCTGATTGGAAGAAGGCCATCGTCACTCTGAAAGAGGGCGAGAAGATCAGCTTAACCTAAGAATCTCTATGCCAGTAAAGAGTTTTAGACCATTAACGCCGTCCACGCGATACATCACCATCGCGTCCTTCGACGAAATTACAAAGACCAGGCCCGAGAGAAAGCTCGTTTACACCCGCAAGAAGACGGGGGGACGGAATCATTACGGGCGCGTGACCAGCCGCGGTCGCGGCCAAGGCCACAAGCAGAAAGTACGATTGGTCGATTTCAAGCGCAACAAGCACGGTATCGAAGCGAAAGTGGTTGCGATCGAATACGATCCTATTCGGAGCGCCCGTTTGGCTCTCCTGGAATACAAGGACGGGGAGCGTCGCTATATCATTGCCCCGGTCGGCCTGCAGGTCGGCGCAACTCTCAAGAGCGGTGCTACCGCGGAACCGGAGGTTGGCAATGCGCTTCCTTTAAAGAATGTGCCCGTCGGTCTAACCATTCATAATATCGAACTGACGCCTGGCAAAGGCGGACAGATGGTCCGTTCGGCCGGTGGTGGCGCGACTCTGATGTCACGCGACGAGGGCTATGCCCAACTCCGCCTGCCTTCCGGCGAAATTCGACGCGTACACGAGAATTGCCTCGCAACGGTCGGCCAGGTCGGTAATACCGAGCACGAAAACGTGGTCCTCGGCAAGGCTGGCCGCGCGCGCCATCGAGGTATTCGCCCGCTGAGCCGCGGTGTTGCGAAAAACCCGGTCGACCATCCAATGGGTGGTGGTGCAGGTAAGACCTCCGGTGGTGGGCATCCGGTTACTCCGTGGGGCGTTATTACCAAGGGCAAAAAGACCCGTCCACGCTACAAGTTCTCAAATAACTTTATCGTGGTTCGCCGCGACGGCCGTCCACCCAAAGTGAAGTAACGGCTCAGATCAGGATAAGAGTAGGATTCAGGTCGCAGATTAAGATTAAGATTAAAATTAGCATTAAGCGCTAAATATGGGACGCTCAATTAAGAAAGGCCCGTTTGTTGAAGGCCACGTGCTGGAGAAGATCTCCAAAATGAACGCGAGCGGCGCGAAAAAGCCGATCAAGACCTGGTCGCGGAAATCGACCATCACGCCGGAGTTCGTCGGCCACACCTTCAACGTGCACAACGGCAAGATTTTTCAGCCGGTGTTCGTCACGGAAAACATGGTGGGCCACAAGCTGGGCGAGTTCGCTTTGACGCGCACCTTCAAGAAGCACGGCGCTCACACGGCCAAAGCAGAAGCCAAGTAATTTTATGGAAGTTCAGGCAATTACACGCAACGTGCGGATGTCCGCACAAAAAATGCGCGAAGTGGTGCGCCAGATCCAAGGACTGCCCGCGTTGCACGCGGTGGCGGTTCTCGGAGCGGTGCCGCGCAAGTCCGCCCGTTTCGTGCAAAAGACGCTGAAGAGCGCGATTGCGAACGCAGAGAATAACAACAATGCGAAACCGGAAGCTCTCGTTGTGAAGGAAGCAGTGGCTGGAACGGCCACGAGCTTCAAGCGTGTGACTCCCAAGGCGCGTGGTTCGATGGGACCGATCGTCAAGCGCAATTGCCATATCAAGATCGTTCTAACTGACAACGCTGCTGAATAATATGGGACAAAAGACAAACCCAATTGGTCTTCGTATCGCGCTGAATAAAGATTGGCGCTCGAAGTGGTATTCCGACAAGAAAGAGTTCGGAAAGCTGCTCGCTGAAGACCGCAAGATCCGCGAAATTCTCAAGAAGAAGCTCGAGACCGCGTCCGTGCCGAAGATCGGCATTGAACGCGCCGCCACTCGCTGCCGCATCACGATTTACACAGCTCGTCCGGGCGTGGTTATCGGACGTAAAGGCGCGGAAATCGAAAAGATCAAGGAAGAGCTTTCGAAGCTGACGGGCAAAGAAATTTATATCGATATCCAGGAAGTGAAGAACCCGGAGACGGACGCGCAGCTCGTCGCCGAGAACATCGCGTTGCAACTCGAGCGCCGTATTTCGTTCCGTCGCGCGATGAAGAAAGCGGTCCAGACCGCGATGGATTTCAAGGCGACCGGCATCAAGGTGCGTTGCGCCGGACGTTTAGGTGGCGCGGAACTCGCGCGTGTCGAGTCCTATCATGAAGGCAGTGTGCCGCTGCACACGTTGCGGGCGAATATCGATTACGGATTTGCCGAAGCTTTCACGGTTTATGGAAAGCTCGGAATCAAAGTCTGGGTCTGCAAAGGCGAGAACAAGCCGGAGCGCGGCCCGGGTAGCCCGCAAAAGCGAGAACAAGGTGGGGAGCAATCGACACAAGCGGCAGCAGTAGGAGCATAGAATTTTAATCCACCGCGGAGAACGCAGAGAACTCTTCCGAGCGTCCTCTGCAGTGAAAAAAAGAACGATTTAGCAGGAGATAGTTGTTATGGCGATGATGCCCGCAAGAGTGAAGTACCGCAAAATGCAGCGCGGAGCGCGACGAGGAATTGCCTCGCGCGGTAATGCCGTCGCCTTTGGCGAGTATGGATTGCAGGCGCTGGAGCGCTGCTGGATGGATACCAAGCAGATCGAAGCAGCGCGCGTGGCGATTACCCGTTTCATGAAACGTCGCGGCAAGGTCTGGATTCGCATTTTCCCGGACAAGAGTTACACAAAGAAGCCGCTCGAAGTGCGAATGGGTACCGGTAAAGGCGGTGTCGAGTCGTGGGTGGCGGTAATTCGTCCGGCGAGCGTGTTGTTCGAAGTGGACGGCGTGACCGAAGCAGTAGCCCGTGAAGGGATGCGCCTGGCCGCAGCCAAGCTGCCGATCCGCACGAAGTTTATCTCGCGTCACATGGCGGCGGCGGCTTAAGGCCATAGCCCATAGCGAAGAACAAACATGAAGAAAGAGAATTATAAAGATTTAACGGCGGTGGAACTTCAGGCGAAGGGCCGGGATATGCGTCATGAACTCTTCAACTTGCGCTTGCAGCAGGCCAGCAGCCAGCTCGAAAAGCCCTCGCGGATGCGCGAGCTGCGCAAGAACATCGCCCGCGTTGAAACCCAGCTTTCCGTCCTGCGGAACACCCAGAAAGCCGCTTAATTCAGGTCAATATGGTTGAAACTCAAACAGCCGCGCCAGCAGCAGAGACTAACGCCCGGACTCATCGGAAAGAGCGCACCGGCGAGGTGATCTCGGATAAGATGGACAAGACTATTGTTGTCCGCGTCGAACGCCGTTTCCGTCACCCGAAGTTCAAGAAGGTCGTGACACAATATAAGAAATTCTATGCGCACGATGAAAAGCGCGAAGCGAAAGTCGGTGATCGCGTCTTGATCGCCGAAACACGCCCGCTCTCGAAAACGAAGTCCTGGCGCCTGGTTCAAGTCGTCGAGAAGAACCAGCTCGCGACGCCGGTCGCGGCCTGAGTGGCCTTAGAACCCTAGATTTATGTTGCAAATTCGCTCTATCTTAGATGTGGCCGATAATACGGGCGCGAAACGCGCCGCCGCTATCGGGGTGATTGGCCGGAACCAGATGTACGCTGGCATCGGCGATGTGATTAAAGCCCATATCAAGGAAGCCGCGCCGGACGGCACGGTCAAAAAGGGCGACGTGGTGAACGCGGTGATCGTTCGCACGAAACAGTCGATCCGCCGCAACGACGGGAGCTATCTGCGTTTTGATTCGAATGCGATCGTGATCATCGACAAGGAAAACAATCCGCGCGGCACACGCATTTTCGGCCCGGTGGCGCGCGAACTTCGTGATAAGAAGTTCATGAAGATCATTTCGTTGGCGCCGGAGGTTATATAATCCGTAATTTGATTTGGTGAGAGTATGGCGAAGCAGCATGTGAAAAAGAACGATGAAGTAGTCGTCATTGCCGGCACGGAGAAGGGCAAGCGCGGCAAGATCATCGAAGTGCTCCCGGGCAAGCAGCGGGTTATCGTCGAAGGTGTCAAAATGATCAAGAAGCACACCCGTCGCAACCAGCAGAACCCTGAAGGAGCGATTATCGAGCGCGAAGGAACCATTCATCTTTCGAATGTGATGCTCGCCGAGAAATTTGACGCGCGCACCGGCAAAAAAGGAAACGCAGAGCCAGCGAATGCTTAATCCTGGAAAGATTTTATTCCGAAGCGTAGGTTCTGTTCTGCTCCGGGAGGGAACATTGACAGGGGTCTGCCGTACCTTCGGGACTAGTGATTTTTCGCTGATGTATCTCGGCGGTGAAACGCTGGGCTATTACCAAGCGCTCCCTCCGGGAGCAAGAAAGGGAATTTGTCCTGGAAAACGGACGGTCCGCTGATTGAACAATTTGTGAGATGAAAGCAAGACTTTATCAACGCTATAATAACGAACTGCGCTCAGCTTTGCAGGAAAAGCTGAACAAGAAGAACGTTCACGAAGTTCCGCGCATCGAGAAAATCGTCATCAACATGGGCGTCAGCGCCTCCCTCGAAAAGGGCGCGGCGGATGACGCCGCCAAGGATTTGGCGACCATTACGGGACAGAAGCCTGTTATGAGCCGCGCTCGCAAGAGTATTGCAAATTTTAAGCTCCGGCAGGGCCAGATCACCGGTTGTTACGTCACACTCCGACGTGATATGATGTATGAATTTTTCGATCGGCTGGTTGCCACCGCGCTGCCGCGTATTCGTGACTTTCGCGGGGTCTCCCGGCGCGCTTTTGACGGTCGCGGGAATTACTCGCTCGGTCTGCCCGACCAAACGATTTTCCCGGAGATCGAGATGGACAAGATTAAGCGGCAACAGGGGATGGACGTGACGATTGTCACCACCGCCCGCAGCAACGAAGATGCGTTGGAACTGCTCAAGGCAATGGGCATGCCCTTTGCGGAAAAATGAGAAGCCCGTTGGTCATTCCGACGGCGAATTGATTCTAGAAAAAAATATTTGGCGATATGGCTAAACAAGCATGGTTGGAGCGCAATAAGCGCAAGGCCGAGACGGTAAAGAAATACGCCGCTCTTCGCGCTGAACTGAAAAAGAAAAAGGACTATGCGGCGCTCCAGAAGTTGCCGCGTGACGCCAGCCCTACGCGCCTGGTGAATCGTTGTTCCATGAGCGGACGCCGTCGTGCGTACATTCGCAAGTTCGGCTGTTCACGTTTGACCTTCCGGGAAGCCGCTCTAAACGGCCTTATCCCTGGTGTAACCAAAGCGAGCTGGTAAATGAACGATCCTGTAGCAGACATGTTGACCCGCCTCCGCAACGCCAACCAGGCGTTGCTGACCGATGTTGAAGTGAGCCACTCCAAAATGAAGGAGAGCATCGCTCACATCCTGAAGCGGGAAGGGTACTTGGCCGAGGTTTCCGTCGACGGCCAGACCCCGAAGAAACTGAAGCTCAAACTCAAGTACAATGGTCGCAAGGGTGTCATTGCCGGCCTGAAGCGCGTGAGCAAGCCGGGCCTGCGCCGCTATGTCGGTGCGACCGAGATTCCGCGCGTGCTCAATGGGATGGGCATCTCGATTGTATCGACGCCCAAGGGTGTTATGACTGGCAACGATGCCAAGAAGCAGAACGTTGGTGGCGAATTGGTCGCCTTCATCTGGTAACAATTTGTCGTAAGAATTTTATGTCACGTATCGGTAAGATTCCGGTCGCGATCCCTGCCAAAGTCAAGGTGGAGGTCAAGGACCGCAAAGTTTTTGTCGAAGGGCCGAAAGGGAAGCTCGATTGGACGCTACCCGCGCGCACCAAGGCTGCCGTTGAAAATAACGCGGTCGTCATCAGCCGCCAGGGCGAGGACGCGGAAGCCAAAGCCCTGCACGGCCTCAGCCGCGCTTTGATTAACAACATGGTCAAAGGCGTGAGCGAAGGCTACGTAAAGAAGCTCGAAATCCAGGGCGTCGGTTTCAAGGCCGCTGTCCAGGGCAAGAACGTCAACCTCAGCCTCGGTTATTCTCACCCGGTCAACTACCCGATACCTGATCAGATCAAAGTCACGGTCGAGGAAAACACGAAGGTGACCATCGAAGGGCCCAGCAAGGAAGTTGTCGGGCGCGTCGCTTCGGAAATCCGGGCCTACTATCCGCCTGAGCCTTATAAGGGCAAGGGTGTTCGTTATGCTGGCGAACAGGTCAAGCGCAAGGAAGGCAAGACAGTTCAGTAACAAATGACCAACGAAGCTCCAATAACCAAGGATGCAATCACGGGGTACGAATCTGTTTTCCGGTTTGGTTATTTGGAAATTGGTCATTCCGTCGAGTGGCCAACGACAGATTTATAATTAACGATATTGGTCCACGGCAAAATCCGTGACCTGAGCAAAATGAGAATCGAAAAGAAACAGAAACTGCGGCAGTTGCGCCGTTGGCGCATTCGCAAAACGGTTATCGGCACTCCGGAACGTCCCCGCATGGCGGTGTGTTTCACGGGCAAGCACATTTACGTGCAGTTTGTCGATGATAGCGCGGGCCGTACGGTCGCCGCTGCTTCCACACGCAGCAAGAACACGCCGGACCGTGATTCTTTGAAGGCCAACGTCACCAGTGCGCAAACCCTCGGCAAAGTGGCCGCGGAGGTCGCTCGCAGCAAAGGTATCGAGAAGGTCGTGTTTGACCGCGCGGGTGCTCGTTACCACGGCAAGGTCAAGGCACTCGCGGATGCGGCGCGCGAAGCTGGACTCAAATTTTAACGTTTAGGAGATTTATTGTGGCAGACGAAACAGCACAAGTAGCACCAGCTCCGGCCGAAACCGGCGCGACCGCAACCGTAACCCCAACCGTAACCACACCCGCGGAAGGTGGACGCCGTGAGGGCGGTTTTGGCGGTGGACGCGACGGCGGCGGCCGTGGCGGCCGTGGCGGAGGTGGGCGCGGTCCTCGTCGTCGTGATGGCGACCAGTTCGATCGCGAACAGAGTGACCTCAGCGAAAAAGTGATTTTCATTAATCGCTCCTCGAAAGTCGTGAAGGGTGGTCGCCGCTTCAGCTTCAGCGCCTTGGTTGTAGTCGGTGATAAGAAAGGTAAGGTCGGGCTCGGCCTCGGGAAAGCCGGCGAGGTCGCTGACGCCATTCGCAAAGGCAACGACGACGCCAAGCACAACATGCTCAACGTGTCTCTAAAGGACACCACAATTCCTCACGAGGTGCTTTCGGAATACGGCGGCGCGCGAATTCTCCTGCGTCCCGCCTCGCCCGGAACTGGAATCATCGCCGGCAAAACGGTCCGCGCGGTGGTCGAGTCCGCCGGTGTGAAGGACATCCTGAGCAAGTCGCTCGGTTCCAAGAACGCGGCGAACGTGGCGAAGGCCACCCTGACCGCTCTTCAGAATCTCCGCTTGCGCGAGCAGATCTTTAAAGAACGCGGTCTTCAGATGCGTCAGCGTTCCAATGCCGCTGGATCCTCCCCGGTTGAACAAGTTAAAGCCTAAACTTTCTAACGAGTATGCGTTTACACAATTTAAAGCCTAACCCAGGCGCCAAGCATCGCCGCAAGCGCCTGGGCCAAGGCGAATCCAGCGGTCACGGTAAAACCTCCGGCCGTGGTGGCAAAGGTCAGAGCGCCCGCTCCGGCAGCTCCATTCGTATCGGTTTCGAAGGTGGTCAGATGCCGCTCATTCGCCGCATTCCCAAGCGCGGTTTTAACAACGCGCGCCATGCTACCGTCTACGTTCCCGTTAATCTGTCGGACCTGAACCGCTTCGAGGATGGTGCTCGTGTCGATGAAATGGCCCTAAAGACAGTGGGACTGGCCAACGGCAAATCGGCCGGCGTTAAAATCCTTGGCACGGGAGAGATCACCAAAAAGCTCACCGTCATCGCCAGTGCGTTCAGCGAGTCCGCTCGGAAAAAGATCGAGGCGAAAGGCGGCAGTTGCGAAGTGGTCGGGAAGACAGCGACCGCAGCAGCGTAGTGGGATACAGAATGACCGGAGCCTCAATTAGCCCGTCTGCGGTCAAGCGTCGCTACGCGACGCCTTTAGCGGCCGGACGGTTCCATGGACTAAAGTCCACGACTACCGTCACAAGCTCGCTCCGCGAGAGCGGGAGGCCGCGGACCGACCGGACGACGTGCCAGGGAAACCTGCGTCGCCTCGCGACGCTTGAATCGCCCGTTGGGCGCCGAATTTGATCCAATCCTTTTGTGATTTACGCCTAACAAATGCTCCAGAACTTCTTCAACACCTTCGCGAAC
>Ga0170475_107312136_pt1 | contig 13360 bp, 10 predicted proteins | sample Soicark_Litter_5_FD_111474 | JGI IMG/M metagenome (GOLD analysis project Ga0170475, IMG submission 111474) | Avena fatua rhizosphere microbial communities from Hopland, California, USA. Combined Assembly of 48 SPs | reverse complement strand
GCTGCGCTGAACGGTTGTACCTTCGACCAGGGAAGCGGCCAGGCCGTGGACGCTGCCTGCGATCGGCTGTTGGTTGGGCAGGTGCCCCTCGGCGGCGCTTGCCACAAGGGCGCAGAGTGCGCGGCGCAGCCCGGCACTCAGGTCTCGTGTTCCTTCACATCGTCGAATTCGGGCTCATCGGACGAAGGCACTTGCAAGGTCGAGACCTCGTCGCCGGCGGCCGCGCCGCACGGAAAGCAAGGTGAGGCATGTACCGGCAGCTGCGCCTGGACCAGCTGTACTATCACTTCGAGCGGTTCGGCGATGGGCCCGAGCGCACTTTGTTTCGCGTCGGAAGGGCTCTACTGCGATGAACACAGCACCTGCCAGCCTTCCCTCGCAGACGGTGCTGCCTGCAGCTACTCCGAGTGCAAGCAAGGCTCCTACTGCGCGGATCGCCTGTGCGCACCCAAAAAGCCGGACGGGGCGCCCTGCACCGGCTCTGAGCAGTGCCTCGTGGGACACTGCCAATACCCGAAAGACACCAGCGGCAACCAGACGGGCGTATGTGGTGAGGCCTCGATCGCCAACGCCGACACGTGCTCGGGGATATTCGACGACTGACGTCCGCGCGGGGCGCGACAGCGGCCCCCACCGGGCCAGTCCTAGGGCGGGTCGCCTCTCGCTCCCAATCCCGAGGCGGGCGCGGGCGCGGGCAGGCCTACGGGGAAGACCTCATTTGGGGACAGACCCCCGTCATCAGTGCCCGGCGTCGATTTTCACGTTCTTATCCGCGTTGCCCAAGAGCAACACGAGCGGCAAGAACGCGACGATCAATACGCCCGTCGCGAAGAACGTATCATTGAAGGACATGACCAAGGCCTCGCGATTGACGATGCCATCGAGCGCGGCGAGCGCCTGGCGTTGCGCGTCGACCAGCACCGCGCCCTTGGCCATGAAGGCGCCCGTCAGCGTGTGTAACCGGTCCAAGAGGGCCGGATCGCTAGCCGCCATCTTCTCGACCAACACAGCGCGGTGAAAAGCTTGGCGCTGCGTCAGCAGGAGGCTGAGTAAGGCAACGCCGATGCTGCCGCCGAGCTGACGGGTCAAGTTGAAGAAACCCGAAGCTGCGGCGATGTCCTTCTTCGGGATCGGGCTGAGGGTGGCCATGTTCAGCGGCAAAAACATGGCCACGGTGCCGACTGAACGAATGATCAAAGGCCAGAAAAAATCATCCGAGCCCGTTGCGGAGGTGAGGTTACTCAATTGGTACACGGCGAAGACCAAGATGGTCGCACCGATGACCAAGCCCAAGCGTGAGTCGACCTTGCGAATGATTTGCCCCGCGCCAATCATGGTCGCGGCAGACGCGAGCGCGCTGGGCAAGAGGAGCATGCCGGTCTCCTGCGAGGTGTAGTGCATCAGCGTCTGCGCGAAGATGGGCACCGAGAACAAAGTCCCGTACAAGGCCATGCCGACGATCACGCTCAAGATGCTGCCCGCCCACAGGGACCGGTAGCGCAGCACTCGTAGATCGACGACGGGGATCTTGCTTCGGAGCTCGCGGATCACGAACGCGATCAGTGACACGATTGCCGCGACGAACAGCACCCAGATCAAACGGGACTCGAACCAGTCCTCCGAGTTTCCCTCTTCGAGTAAGGTTTGGAGCGAACCCAAACCGACCGCCAACATCAAGATCGCGATCCAGTCGATCTGAGAGGTGTTTTTGCTTTCGACGTCGGGTTTCAAGCTCGCCGAACACATCAGCACGGCTAAAATGCCGAGTGGCACGTTCACGAAGAAGATCCATCTCCAACCGATGTTCGTGACCAAATAGCCGCCTAGGGTCGGGCCGATCGCCGGGCCCGCGATCACGATCGCACCGAAGAAGGCTTGCGCGACGCCCTGCTCTTCTTTGGGAAAAGTCTCGAACAAAATGGCTTGTGCTTTGGCCAACAAGCCGCCGCCCATGAGACCTTGGAGCACGCGCGCGATGACCAACATTGGCAGCGTGGTCGAGAGCCCGCACATGATCGACGCTACCGTGAAGCCGACCAGTGAGAAGATGAAGTAGCGCTTCTTGCCGAAGCGGTCCCCCAACCACGCCGTCAGCGGCAGCACGATCACGTTGGCCACCGCATAGCCCGAGACGACCCAGCTGACTTCGCTCAGCGTGGCGCCGAGCGTGTTCTGCATGTCGGTGAGCGCGACATTGACGATGCTGGTATCGACGACTTCGAGCAGCGCGCCTGTCGCGACGGCGATCGCAATTGCCCATTTGCCGCCGGCAGCCGCCTTTGGCTGGGCCTGAATCGGAACGGCCGATTGTGCCATGGCGACCTACTTGCGGGTGTCGACGGTCAGGTCGACGCTCATGCCAGGGCGGAGCGCAATACCGGGCGGCACGTCGTGGAGGCGAACGCGAACGGGCAAGCGTTGCACCACCTTCGTGAAGTTACCGGTCGCGTTGTCCGGCGGGAGGAGCGTGAACTTGGCCCCGGTGGCGCCAGAGAAGCTCTCCACCTCGCCCTCGAGCGGCTTGCCGGAGAACGCGTCGACCTCCACGCTGGCCGGTTGCCCAACGCGCATGTTCGCGACCTGAGTCTCTTTGAAATTGCCGGTCACCCAAAGCTTGTCGGTGACGAGCTGCACCACGCTTTGTCCCGGCGACAGCATCTGCCCGACGTTGATGCTCTTCTTCGAGACCGTGCCGTCACTTGGCGCGTAGATCTTGGTGTACGACAAATCGAGCGCCGCCAAATCACGCGCCGCTTTGGCGGTATCTACCTGGGCGTGGGCTGCTTTGGCTCGAGCCTGAGCGAGCTTGATTTGCGTGTCCACGTCGTTGCTGATTTTGGCCTTGGCCTTGGCCTCGACCACTCGGCTCTGCGCTTGTGCCGCGGACGCCTTGATCGAGGTGAGCCGAGCCTTGGCCACGTCGACAGATGATTGCGCGACTTTGAACTGCGTATCGGCGCGGTCGAACTCCGCTTTCGAGATGGCCCCCGTGTCGAGCAGGCGTTGAGCGCGTTCATGGTCCAAGCGAGCTTGCGCGAGTGACGTTTGGCTCGACTCCAACTGCGCGGCCGCTTCCTTGATCTGATCCGAAGTGGAGGCAGCCCCGACCGCGGCGGTCACCAGCGAAGCATCAGCCACGGACTTGTCACCGACGGCGTTGGTCTCAGCAACGTGCGCCGTAGCATCCGCGGCATCCGCTTGCGCTTCGGCCGCAAACAAATTCGCTTCGGCTTCTGCCAGGCGGGCTTGAGCGGGCGCTGGATCGAGCTCGGCGAGTAGATCGCCGCTCTTCACGCGCTGGTTCTCGATGAACGCGACCTTGATCACCACGCCACCCGCGCGAGCCGGGACGGACACCACCTCGCCGTCGATCTGGGCGTTGTCGGTGTTCTCGAGACCGTGATGCGTGACATACCAGATGCCGCCCCCAGCGAGCAGCACGGCTGCGACGAGCCCGAGCACGAGGCCGCGCTTGCTGCGCGGTTCAGTTGTCGCTGCTGCGGAGCCGGTATCGATACCAGGAGACGCGGTCGTCATCGGATGCCTTCAATTTGGTTGGCGGGCCGCCGAGGTATAGAGCCTCTGGCCGGGTTAGCAACGGGTAGTTGCCTTAGAAACTTAACGGACCTGTTAAGTCCATGAACTAATGGTGGAATACAGCGCGCGCTCGCCGCGCAAGTGCCGTGTCACGGCACTTGACGATCCTAGCTCGAGGCGGACGACTTGGAGGTCCCCCGGGCACAACTTCACATTATTTCAGGAAGTGTACCTCGAACGCGATCCAGCGTTTTCGGCACTCTGGAGCGTGGCGTCGCGCGCGTCAGCCGGGGACCGACGTACCGAACAACTTGTCTTCGTGGAGCAGCGCCCACTCACGCATGGCACGCAGGTGGGGGAACAGACCGCGACCCAGATCGGTCAGCACGTACTCGACGCGTGGGGGCGTCGTCGACAAAACGATGCGATCGACAAAATGCGCCCGCTCGAGCTCACGCAGGGTCTGCGCGAGCATGCGCTGCGATACACCAGGGATTTCGCGCTTCAACTCGCTGAAGCGGCGGCGCTCGGTCCGCAGTGAGTTCAGCACCACGAGCGTCCACTTTTCGCCCAGCAGCGAAAACAAACTGCGCATCAGCGTCGCGCTGCTGGCGGCAGCGAGGGGAGATTGTGGTTCGGTTTCCTGTTCGAGGCTGTGCGCGGTCATCAATGCTTTCTGAAATCAACTAGGCAACGCTGGAACCTGAAGCCAGTTCGGGCAACTCGGAAGCCCCTGGTGAGAGATTTGTCCGTTGCGTTCCAGCGCAAGTTGAGAAAAAGCGTGGCGGCTTGGTTACCCTGAGGAGTATGCGAGCAAGGCGATCCGGTGACGCTGAATGCGGGGAAAAACGCCTCCTTGCGGAAAAAGTAACATTACGGTAACCAAAAAATGCGCGGCGGATAGCAAATTGGTTCAACTAGTTGGGTCCGAACCTTGACACCCCGACCCCGCGCCCTAGTTACAGAGCTGTTAAGTACTCGGGCCGTTTCAGCTTCGAGCCCCACTCGAAGATCGGCCTTGCCATCTCCCAACACGCCGCGGTTTATTCAGGAGAGTTTCGCGTGACACAGACCTTACGCTGCGCCCTTATCGGTTACGGTTTCATCGCGGGGAAGGGACACGCTCCGGTGTACGCCGACCGCAGCGCCGGCGCAGGTGACTTTCGAATCGTCGCAATCGTGGACAGCAATGAGGCGCGCCGCGCAGCCGCCGCTCGCGATTTCCCCGAGGCGCGCATTTACTCGGACCACCTAGAAATGCTGCAAGCCGAGGCGGGCCGCATCGATTTCGTGGACATCACCACGCCGCCTTATGCACACGCGGCCATTGCGCATGCCGCGCTGGACCGAGGGCTACACGTTCTTTGTGAGAAGCCGATCGCTGTTTCTACGGAAGAAGCGCAGTCCCTCGCCGAGCACGCACTGCGCGCCAAGCGCGTGTTCTTCCCCTGCCATAATTACAAGCACGCGCCCGTCATCAAGACCGTTCGCTCGCTGATCGAGGCGGGCAGCATTGGTCGCGTTCACCTGGTTACCCTGCAAACCTTCCGCACCACGCACGCGCGTGGCGTCAGCGAGTGGCGGCCGGACTGGCGACGTGAACGCCGGTACTCCGGTGGCGGCATCGCCATGGACCACGGGAGCCACACGCTCTACTTGGCGTTCGAGTGGCTCGGCTCGCATCCCGTCTCGGTGAGCGCCAAGGCCACGAACCTCAGTGAGTTCGACACGGAGGACAATTTCAGCGCGACCCTGACGTTCCCCAACGGCATCGCTACTGCGCAGCTCACGTGGACCGCCGGCGCGCGCAAGGTGATGTACACCCTACACGGAGAGTACGGCGCGATCACCGTTGACGACGATCAAGTGCAGCTCCTGATCCGTGACGATCTGGTGGCGCAGCGTCCGGACTTAGCGCGCCTGGCCGGCGTGCAATCCGTTCCGTCCCATTGGATGGACGCGAGCCACAAGGAGTGGTTCGGCAGCCTCTTGGACAAGTTCAAGGGAGCGATCGCGTCCAACGATTACGTCGGGGCCGATGCGCGGGATGCCATCGAGTGCATCAAGGTGATCTCGGCCGCGTATTTGTCGGCCAGCCTCAGCTCGCGGGAGGTTCCGATCGTCGAGGCTCGCCCGCCGGCACGCGAGAACGGTGCTCGCTCGAACGGGCATCACCGCGCGGCGCCGTCGCGCCCATGAGCGCTCTCGGGCTTCAAGAGAAAGCGCTCATCGGGCTCTTTCTCGCGCTGCCCGCTGTAGTGCTGGCAGCGTACGGGGTGCGTGTGGCCGTGGCTGGTCGCGCGCTCGACCCGCGCGTGCAGCGTGAGTCGAGCACGGTGCTGTTGGGTCGTTTCCCGATCGAAGCGTTTCACTGGATGTTGCGCGGCGTCGGGCGCGCCGTTTCGCGCAGCGGCATCTCGCCGGACGCGCTGACGTTGATCTCGCTGGTCATTTCGGGCGCCTCGCTCCCCTTCGCCGCGCTCGGCATGCTGCCAGCCGCAGGAGCCTCGTTGTTGTTCGGTGCCGCGTTCGACGCGCTCGACGGCATTGTCGCCCGTGAACGCGGCGTTGCCTCGGACGCCGGTGAAGTTCTGGATGCCGTCGTGGACCGCTACGCCGACGCAGCGCCCCTCCTCGGTCTCGCTATCTATTATCGGGACTCGGTGCCCGCCTTGCTCTTGGTCCTCGCGGCGTTGCTTGGGTCCATGTTGGTCAGCTACGTGCGCGCCAAGAGTGAGGCCATGAGCCTTTCTTTGCCGGGCGGTTTGATGCGCCGCCACGAGCGCATCGCCTACCTGACCGTGGGTCTGCTGATTGGCCCGCTTTTGCACTTGGCCAGCGTGCCGTTCGAAGCGCCGCTCACGCTGCTGGCAGTTGGCGTGGTGGCTGTGGTTTCGAACATCGCGGCGGTGCAGCTCACGCGTGCCGCGCGCGCCGCCTTGATCGAGCTGGGACGGGGCCCGCGAGGTCGGGGAGCGCGCTCATGACCCCCGCTCCGGACTCCAAACGCCGGCTGCGCGTCATCACCGAGCTTCCCGGGCCCAAGTCGCGCGCCCTCCGTAGCGCCGAGGCCGAGCACCTGGCGCCCGGCACGCAAGCGATCTGGGAGTACGCCGGCATCGCGGTGGACAGCGGCTCCGGCAGTGAGCTGCTCGATGTCGACGGAAATCGCTTTTTGGATTTCGTGGCGGGCATCTCGGTGGCCGCGCTCGGGTATGCCCACCCGCGCTACTTGGCAGAGTTCGGCGCCCAACTCGCCAAGATTCACGTCGGCTCGTTCACCACCGAAGCACGGCTCAAAGCCCTCAGCCTGCTTGCCGAGGTGTTGCCCAAGGAGCTGTCCAAAGTGCAGCTCTTCTCCGGTGGTTCCGAGGCCGTGGAGAGCGCGCTGCGCTTGGCTCGCGCTCACACGGGCAAGTTCGAAGTGCTCTCGTTTTGGGGCGGCTTTCACGGCAAAACGAGCGGTGCCCTCGCGCAAATGGGCAGTGACTTCAAGCACGGCTTGGGCCCGCTGCCGCCCGGTGCCCTGCTCACGCCCTATGCGGACTGCGCGCGTTGCCCGTTCAAGCTCCAGCACCCCTCCTGTGGCTTGCTATGTGTGGAGTTCGCGCGGGACAAGTTGAAGAAGGAGAGCACCGGTCGCCTCGCTGCGGTCCTAGTCGAGCCGATGCAAGGAACTGCCGGCAACATCGTGCCCCCGCCCGAGTTCCTGGTGGCCCTGCAAGACGTCGCACGCGAGAACGGCGCGCTACTGATCGCCGATGAGATGATCACGGGCTTTGCCCGGACCGGTCGTCGTTTCGGCATCGAGCACTCGGGAATCAAGCCGGACATCATGACCTTGGGTAAGGGCATGGGCGGCGGTTACCCCGTCACCGCCGTGGCAACACGCGCTGAGATCGCCAGCGCTGAGCCTTGGTCCAAGCCGAGCTTCTCGTCATCGAGCTACGGCGGCAACCCGCTGGCGTCCGCCGCCGTCGCCTCCAGCCTCGGTATCATCCGCGATGAGGGCCTGGTCGAGCGCGCTTCGCGTGTCGGCGCGCGCCTCAAAAAGGGACTGTCCGCTTTGGCCGAGCATCATCCCACGATGGCCAATGTGCGTGGTGAAGGCCTATTTCTCGGTTTCGACTTGGTGAAGCCGGGCACCGCCACCGCCTGGACCAGCGCCGAGTGTCGCCAGTTATTCGACGCCACGCTGCGCCGAGGCCTAGTGACCATGGCGTACGCACCGCGCGTGCGGATCAATCCGCCGCTCATCCTGAGTGAGGCCGAAGCCGACGAGTCCCTCGCCGTGCTCGATGAGTCGCTCCGCGAGGTGGAAGCCCGCCATGGCCATTCTATCCCAAAGAGTGCATGAGCCCGCTCCACCCTCCGAGCTGTGGGTCGCGGCCAAAGCGGCGCTCTCCTCGGGTGCTGCCACCGTCACTGACGGGCTCGTGTACCAGCTGCTGCTGTTCGTCGTGCCGTTGCACTACGGCGTCGTCGCCGCCGCGGGCGCCGTCGCGGGTGCTGTCGTCAACTTCCTAATCAACCGGCACTACACGTTCTCCCAAAGCGCAGCGCGCGCTTGGCCACAGGCGCTCCGCTACGCGGTCGTCTCGCTCGCTACCTTCCTCGCCCTGCGCGCCCTGCTCGCCGGCGGCGTCGAGGGCTTGGGCTTTTCGCCGCGTGTGGCGTGGCTGCCCGCTAAGCTGCTGGCATTTGCGTTGGTGTCCTATCCCGCGCAGCGCTTTTGGGTTTTCTCACGTCAGGCAAGCGCATGAGCGGGCTCAACTCGATTGCGGCACGCGCGTTGGCTCACGTGCGTCGCTTGTGGCCGCGCTATCCGTGGTGGCCGCCGGCTCCGTTCGTGTTGCTGGCGGTGTTTTGGGGCTTGCAGGGCAAGTTGCGTTGGGATCACTTCGCGATCATCGCGCTCGTGTCCGCGTTGGCCTACGCCTCGGAGTGGACGAAGCGTTTGTTCCTCGGCATCTTGCCGATCGGCTTAGTCGGCGTCCTGTACGACACGATGCGCTTCGTGAAGAATGTGGGATTGACGCAGGACAACGTGCACGTGTGTGACGTCCGCGCGATCGACCAGCGCTTCTTCGGTATGAATTGGAACGGCACGCGCATCACCCTGCATGATTACCTGCAGCAGCATTGGTCACCGTTCTTGGACCGCTACTGCGCCATTCCGTACGGTATCTTCATCGGGGTCGTCGTGGCGTACTCGGTGTACCTGTTCCGCAAGGACTACCCCGGGCTGCTCCGCTTCACCTGGTCATTCTTGGCGCTCAACGTGGCGGGGTTCATCACGTACCACGTGTATCCAGCCGCTCCGCCCTGGTACTACCACGCTCACGGTTGCGCGGTGGACCTCGCGACGCACGCGAGCGAAGGGCCCAATCTGGCTCGCGTCGACGCTTGGCTGAAGATTCCCTATTTCGCGGGCGTCTATGGTCGTTCGAGTGACGTCTTCGGAGCGGTGCCGTCGCTCCACGTTGCCTATCCGCTGCTGATGCTGATCGAGGGCTTTCGCAGGCACCGCTGGCTCGGGCGGGGTCTGTTGGTCTGGTTCTACTTATCCATGTGTTTTGCAGCCGTGTACCTCGACCACCACTGGGTGTTCGATATCGTGCTCGGCTCGCTGTACACGATCGTCGTTTCCTGGGTAATGCGGCGTTTGCTCAACACGCGGCTTGGCCTCGAGTTACCTCCAGTCAGCGTTCACGGAGTAGCGAAGTGAGTTTGATTTCGGAAGAAGGCGCGGCGCCCAGCGACCGCGTGCGGCGTTATGTGGCCTGGGCCGTGCGCAACGGCTGGTGGATGTGGACGCTCGCCGCGCTGCTCGCCGTGCCGGCAGCATTCCGCACGTTTCACCTCTATGCGAACTTGAAGAGCGATATCGAAGAGCTGCTGCCGCGCGACGCGCCGAGTGTTGCGGCGATCGACCAGCTGCGTCAGCGCATGCCCGGCGTTCGCTACTTGGGCATTCTGGTCGACGTGGGCAGGCCCGAGAACCTGCCCGCGGGAGAGCGCCTGGTGGACGACTTGGCAGCGCGCGTTGCCAAATATCCCAAGGATCTCGTGGCGCACGTGCGCACGGGCGTGCAAGAGGAGACCGCGTTCCTGAAGAAGAACGCGCCGCTGTATGTGGACTTGGCCGATCTCGAGACCGCCAAGGAGCGCATCGCCGCCGAGCGTGATCGTGAAGTATCGAAGAGCATGGATCTGGGGCTCGACGAGGACGAGCCGCAAGAGAAGCTCGACTTTAGCGATCTACAAAAGAAGTATAGCGCCAAAGGTGTCGACCGCTTCAAGAACGGTCGCTTCTCCAACGCCGATCAGCACCTGACGCTGATGTTGATCGAAGTTGCCTCCCTGACCACCGGTTCGGATTTGGGCAACGCGCTGTTCAAACGCGTGCGCGCGGACCTGCAGGCACTGGGAGGCACGGACAAGTACGCGCCGGGCATGCGTATTGGTTACACCGGTGACGTGGCCATCGACATCGAAGAACTAGCGGCCTTGGTGTCGGACTTGGGCGTGTCGTCGGTGCTCGTGATCCTGCTGACACTCACCGTCATCTTGATCTTTTTCAGGTGGTGGAAGGCGGTGCTCGCGTTGCTCGTGCCGCTCACGTTGGCAACCCTGTACGCGTTCGCGCTCGTCACCTTGCCGCCGGCCAACATCGAGGGCTTGAACTCGAATACGGCGTTCCTCGCCTCGGTGATCGTCGGAAATGGCGTGAATTTTGGGGTAATTTTACTGGCGCGCTATGTAGAAGAGCGGCGCCTCGGGCGCGACATCCAAGCGTCGCTGACGACCGCGATTTGGGGCGCGCGGTCGGGTACGATCGTGGCCGCGCTGGCGGCCGCCGCGGCATACGGCTCGTTGATGCTGACGCAGTTTCGCGGCTTCCATCAGTTCGGCGTCATCGGCGCTGTCGGCATGGTGGCGTGCTGGGCGATGGCCTTCTTGCTCAGCCCGTCCTTGATTGCCTGGTTGGATCGCGATGGCTCGAGTCAAAAGGGCGGCGCCCATCGGCCCGTCATCATGGGGCGTGTCGCTGACTTCGTGCAGCGACATCCAACCCCGATCCTGGTCGTTGCTGGGGCTCTGACCTTGTTTTCAGTATACCGCGTGCGTTCGATCGACGGCTCCTGGATCGAATACGATTTTTCTCAGTTGCGTCGCTCGGACTCCAAGGTGTCGGGCGAAGCCTACTGGGGCCATCGGATGGACGAGCTGCTCGGTCGTTACTTGACGCCACTCGTCGTGCTTACGGACTCGCCGCAGGCGACCGCGCGCGTGAGCACCGAGCTGAAAGCCTCCGCCAAAACGGGCGTGCTCGCCGAGTACGTGTCCGAAGTGCAGGACGCAAACGACGTCGTTCCGCTACAGCAGCCCGAGAAGCTCGCGGTAATCCAGCAAATTCGCGAGATCTTCACGCCGCGGATTCGAGCCGAGCTCAGCCCCGAGCAACGAGAGGCCATCGACCCCTACCTGCCGCCGGATAGCCTGCACGTGCTGCACGCCGATGACCTCCCGCACACCTTGACGGCAGGCCTGCGCGAACGCAGTGGCCGGCTCGACCGCTCGGTGCTCGTGTACCCGAAACCGAGCGACGCTACCTGGCACGGCGATGCATTGGCTTCTTTCACCGGGGAGCTCCGGCGCATTGGGGGCACGGAGGCGCGGCCTGCCGGTTCGATCCCGTTGTCGGCGGACATCATCGCGTCGATCGTACGGGATGGGCCGCTCGCCACGCTCGCCGCGTTGGCCGGCGTGGTGATCCTGGTCAGTGTTATCTTTCGGTTCAGCCGAAGCACGCTGCTGATCGTTGGTTCGCTCCTCGCCGGTGTGCTGTGGCTCACCGCGCTGACCCTGGTCTTCAACGTAAAGATCAACTTTGCCAACTTCATCGCCTTCCCGATCACGTTCGGCATCGGCGTCGACTACGCCGTGAACGTGATGGCGCGCTACCGCCAAACCGGTTCGCGGGACGTGATCGACGCGATTCGCTCGACGGGCGGCGCAGTGGCTGTCTGCTCGCTGACCACGATCATCGGCTACGGCTCGCTGCTCTTGGCCAAGAATCAAGCCCTGTTCTTATTCGGCTTGGTAGCGGTGCTCGGTGAAATCACCTGCCTCCTCTCCGCTGTCGTGGTGTTGCCTGCAGTGTTGGCCGCGCGCCCAACGCATAGGAGCAGTACCGACTCCTTGGTGCACCGCATGTGATGTTCCATCAACAATCGCTTCGCGGTTTGTTCGGGTCGCGGGCTGCGGCCGTGCTCGGCGCGGGCCCTTGAACTTCCGCGATTCCGGCGCAGAATCCGGAGCATGTGCCGCAACATTCGACCCTTGTTCAACTTCGCGCCACCAGCGACCGAAGAAGAGATTCGCGCTGCGGCGCTGCAATATGTGCGCAAGGTGAGTGGGCTGCCGAAACCTTCGCAAAGCAACGCCGCCGAGTTCGAGCATGCCGTCGCCGAGGTCGCGGCCGTCACGCGCCGGCTCGTGGAGACCTTGGTCACCAACGCACCGCCTCGCGATCGCGACGAAGAACGCGAAAAAGCCAAGGCGCGCAACATCCGCCGCTTCGGTCCGACTGGCCGTAGCAGCTGAGTTCGCGTGACGTGCGCGGGCGTGAGCCTTGCGGCGCGCCCCCGCTTCAGATCGCCCGCGGCTTACTTCTTCCCGTCATCCCCGAACTTCTCGAGGAAGTCGTCGTACGTACCGCGGAAGTCGATCAGGCCTTTTTCGGTGAAGGCGAAGATGCGCGTGGCAAATGACGCTACCAAGTCGCGATCGTGGGTAACGACGAAGGCCGTGCCTTCGTACTTTTGGAGGGCATCGCCGAGCGCGATGATCGACTCGAGATCCAAATGATTGGTCGGCTCGTCGAGCACGAGCACGTTGTCTTTGGACAGCATCAGCTTGGAGAAGATCATCCGCACGGCTTCGCCACCGGAGAGGGCGTCCGTTGGCTTCATGCCCTCTTCACCTTTGAACAGCATTTTGCCGAGCAGGCCGCGGATGTCTTGCTGGGTGGCGAGCGGATCGAAGGAGTGGAGCCAGGCGCTGACGGTCGTGCCATTCGGGATGCCTTCCCGGTGATCCTGGGCGAGGTAGCCGATACTGACCTGGTGCCCCCAGGTGATCGTTCCCTCATCGGGCTTGAGGCCATCGGCGAGCATTTTGCAGAGGGTGGTTTTACCCATGCCGCTCTTGCCGATGATGGCCACTTTCTCGCCCTTGGTCACGATGGTCGAGAAGTTCTCGCACACGGTGATTTCCGGCCAGCGCTTGGTCAGCTTCTCGATCGTGACAGTCTGCTTGCCAGAGGGCTTCTTGACGAGGAACTGAATGAACGGGCGCTCGATGTTGGAGCGCTTCAAGTCCGTGAGTTGCAGGCGCTCGATCTGCTTTTTTCGGCTCTGCACCTGAGTGCCGCGCGTGCCAGCGGCGAAACGGGCCACGAAGTCCTGCAACTGCGAAATCTTCTTGGAGCGTTCGGCGTTCTCTTGCTCGACCTTGTTTCGGACCTGTCCTTTGGCGATGATCATGTCGTCATAGCCGCCGGGGTAGACGATGATCGTCTCGTAGTCGATGTCGGCGATGTGGGTGCAGATTTCGTTCAAGAAATGGCGATCATGGGAGATCGTCACGAGCACGCCGCGGTAGTTAGACAAGAACTTCTCGAGCCAGCGAATGCTGTCGATGTCGAGATTGTTGGTTGGTTCGTCGAGCAGCAACGCGTCGGGGTTACCGAACAAAGCTTGCGCCAAGAGCACGCGCAGCTTTAGGCCGCCGGGCAGCTCGCGCATTTGCTTTTCGT
>Ga0170475_103630743_pt1 | contig 13360 bp, 7 predicted proteins | sample Soicark_Litter_5_FD_111474 | JGI IMG/M metagenome (GOLD analysis project Ga0170475, IMG submission 111474) | Avena fatua rhizosphere microbial communities from Hopland, California, USA. Combined Assembly of 48 SPs | reverse complement strand
GAGCCATAGATGCGCCGCCTGATGCCTGCAGCCGCGCTGATCACCGTAACAACTCTGTCCGCCGCTTTATCCGCCGCCGATACCAGCTTCTATAGGGATGTCCGGCCGATTCTTCAGAGGAATTGCCAGGGCTGCCATCAGCCGAATCTGAAAAGCTCCAGCCTGGACCTCACCAGTTTCGAAGCCGTCGCCGCGGGCGGCAAGCCCGGCATTCCCTTCAAAGCGGGAGCACCGGCCGAGAGTCTGATTGTGAAATATATGACTGGCGAGATGAAGCCCCAGATGCCCATCGGTCAGGCTCCGCTCGCTGCCGAGCAGATCGAGCTGGTGCGAAACTGGATATCGGCCGGCGCGAAAGACGACACGCCCGCCGAAGCGCGCGAGACAATCTCCCTCGACAAACCCATCACGTACGCTCAGCCGCCCGTGATCAATGCGCTTGCCTTCTCGCCGGACGGATCCGCGCTGGCGGTCTCGGGATATCGCGAAGTACTCCTTATCCCTGCCGCTGGACAAAGTCCTGCGAAACGGCTGGTGGGGATGTCCGAGCGACTGCACAGCATTGTGTTTTCAGCGGACGGCTCGATGCTGATCGCCGCCGGTGGCACGCCCGCTCGTTTCGGAGAGATTCAGTTCTGGGATCTCAAAAGCGGCAAGATGCTTCGGTCCGCCAGCGTGACAGGCGATACGGTCTTCGGCGCGTCGTTGTCGCCGGATGGCAGTAGCGTCGCGGTTGGATGCACGGACAACACAGTTCGGCTCTTCGACGTGCGCACCGCAAAGGAACTGCACAAAATCGGCATTCATGAGAACTGGGTGCTTGGCACGGTATTCGGCAAAGATGGCAAACGGGTTGTCTCCGTCGCACGCGATCGGGCGGCCAAACTGACTGACGTGTCGTCTGGAGCATTTCTCGAAAACGTAAACCTGCTTCGAAATGAGCTGACCGCAGTCGCACGCCATCCCGCAAAAGACGTCGTCGTGATCGGCGGCGAAGATCGCATTCCGTACGTTTATCTGATGGACCGTCCGAAAAATATGAAGATCGCCGACGACACCAGCATGATCCTGAAGCTGGAGCGTCAGAACGGCGTCATCTCCGCCTTGGGGTGGTCGCCTGACGCAAAACAGATCGCAGTCGCCGGGGCTGCACCCGAGGTGAATCTGTACGACGCCGAGACAGGAAAGCGAATCGCCGCACTCACGGGCCACACCGCCGGGATCTATGCTTTGGCGTATTCCCCAGACAGCAGGCAGATCGCGACGGGTGGGTTCGATGGCAAGGTCCGGATCTACGACACACAAACCGGAAAACTGATTCGGGAATTCATCCCGGTACCGATTGAGAGGAGCGCAGTCCGGCCATGAAGCGAGTCGTGTTTATCAGCGCTCTCAGCACGTTTGCGTTTGCGGCAGGCCCCGTCATAACAGACCTGCAACCGCGCGGCGCTGAACGAGGAAAACCATTCACATTAACGGTGGTTGGCCGTGATGTCGGCGACAGCGCCCGCCTCTGGAGCACGATGCCCGCGACGTTCACTCCTGTTGTAAAGCAGGACAGTACCGCGCCGCGGATGGCGATGATGGACGGCACGGGTTCCGCAACCTTCCTTGTTGAACCGAAGAGCGATCTCACTCCCGGCATCTACCCGGTTCGCATAGAAACTCCAGGCGGCATCTCGAACGTTTTGATGTTCAGCATTGGCGCTTTTCCGGAACTGGCAGAAGAAGAATCCCGCCCATACTCGCCGCCGAATCGCAATGACTCCGTTGAGAACGCCGAACCATTGCCATCCGGTCCCATCACGGTAAACGGAACCCTCCGGGGTCCCGAGCGCGACGTCTTCCGCGTCTCAGGCAAGGCCGGCGAGCGCCGCATCTTTGAGGTGGAGGCGCGCAGAGCCGGATCCGCCATCGATCCGGTGATCCGAGTCCTGGACGGTACCGGCAAGCAACTCGCAGTCAGCGAAGACACACCGGGTTTGGGACTGGATGCCAGGCTCGACTTCACGTTTCCACGGGAAGGCTTTTTTTACGTCGAGGTCCATGACGCTCGATTCAGCCGGCAGGCACAGAATCATTACCGCCTGAAAATTGGGCAGTATAGTTACGCCGAGAGTGTGTTTCCTATCGGAGGACAGCGTGGCAAGACGGTGGATGTCACCTTTCAGGGCGGCAATCTTGCGGCGGCGCTGAAGGCCAGCGTCAACCTGCAAAACATTCCCGCGCATCACGGCTTCACTACGCTGGCGGCCCCAAACTCCCCGACCCTTCCATTCCTCTTTGCCGTCAGCGATCTGCCCGAACTGCTCGAGCCGGCTGACGTGGTGAATGCACCTGCCGTGATCAACGGCCGTCTCAGCAAACCTGGCGAGATAGACCGCTATCGGATCGGGACCAAACCGGGCGATCATCTCCTGCTGGAGGTGCAGGCCCGCGAACTCGGCACTTCCAAACTGGAGGCCATTCTCACTGCATACGATCCGAACGGGAAGAAGCTGGATTCCGCGGGCGATAAGCCGCTGCCGGAGGACGTCTTCGCCGTGCAGGGAACCAGCCGGACCAGCAGCGATCCGTTCCTGAATCTGACAGTTCCAGCGGGCGTAAACGAGATCACAGTCGGAATCGAAGATCTGGCGGAACGGGGCGGACCCGGCTATCCCTACCGAATCATCGTCCGGCGCAAAGCCGAAGACTTCTATCTGACGATGACCTCTCCCTTCGTGAACATTCCTCCTGGCGGCGCAGCTATCGTGAACGTGATCGCCGATCGCAGGGGCTTCAACGGACCCATTCAGATCTCGATTCCCGACCTGCCCAAAGGCATCCACGCCGAAGGTGGCATAATCCCCCGCGAATATGTGGATTCGAACAATGCGCGAACATTCAATCGACGCGGTGTTCTCGTTTTAACCGCGGAGCCTGGCGTCGAGATGACGCCTCGTGAACTGGTGGTCTACGGCGAAGGCAAAGCGGAGGATGGGACCATGATTCGACAGCGCGCACGCGGTCCGGCCTTTTCCATCGACGTGAACGGCGATACCGCACAGGGCGTGGTGGACCGTCAGCGTTCGCTCACCGCATCATGGCTTGGTTTCGATCTCCCATCCGCGCTGGCGCCCGTTCCAAATGCTCTTCTCGAAGTACGTCAGGTGAAGCTTACCCGTATGGCCGAGGGCGACCGTTATGACTTCGAGTACACCTGGAAGGTGCGCGGGCAGTCACAGCTTCCGAATCAGCTAACTGTCGATGTCATCGGTGCGAAAGACATCCGCGCGACGGCTTTTCAGAAATCCGGCGAAGGCGGCTCGTTCAGCATCAGCACCACACGCGCGACGGACCCGGCTACCTACGACATCATTATTCGCGGCGTAGCGAAGATCGACGGCAGAGACCAGGAAGTCTATGCGAAACGTCTCCCGCTGGTAGTTAAAGAACATGAGGTGCAGAATGCGTCTGTCGGCAGCCGTTAGCCTCGGCTTTGCTCTGGTCATTCCTGGCTGTGCGCTTGCCCAGGAAGCGGGTAAGTCACCCACGTTTCTGCGCGACGTAGCACCGATACTGAATAAAGTCGGCTGTACGTCCGGACCGTGCCATGGCGCGGCGAAGGGCAAAAACGGCTTTAAGCTCTCGCTGCGCGGTTACGATCCCCGGTTCGACTACGAGGCGCTGCTGTATGATGTCGCAGGCCGGAGATTCAATCGTGCGGATCCCGACAAGAGCCTGATGCTCGCCAAGCCGACGCAACAGATCGCACACGGCGGCGGTCTCCGCATCGAGCCTGGCTCCCGGTACTACAAGACCATCTATGACTGGATAGCAGCCGGAGTTCCCTTTGGCGATCCGAATACCGATTCAGTCACGCGCATCGAGGTCGAGCCCAAAGACATCTTCATGAAATCGCCGGGCGAAACGGCGAAGGTACACGTCACGGCTTTTTATCGCGACAGCACGCAGCGCGACGTCACTTCCGAAGCAATGGTGGAATCGAACGTACCCGACGTCGCGGCCGTAGATGCTCCGGCCGTGAAAGGAGCTCGCGTCGGAGAAGCTGCGCTGATGGTCCGTTATCAGGGCAACTTCGTTGTCGTGCCAGTCACTGTACTCAATGCGAAGCCGGGCTTCGCGTGGAAGGCTCTGCCGCAGAGCAATTACATCGATCAGATCATCGACGCGAAGCTGCAAAAGCTTAACATTCAGCCTTCGCCGGAAGTTGACGACGCGGGTTTCCTGCGCCGCGTCTCACTCGATCTCACGGGGCAGGTACCGTCGCCGGATGAGGTCAGAAACTTTCTTGCCGACAAGACACCTTCGCGTGTGAAGCGCACGCGCATGGTGGATAAGCTGGTGGCGAGTTCCGCTTACGTGGATCACTGGACCCTGAAGTGGGCGGATTTGCTTCAGAACAATCGCAAGTATCTGGGTGAAAAGGGCGCTTACAGCTTTCAGGAATGGATTCGCCAGTCTGTGGCGGACAACAAGCCGTATGACAAGCTGGTTCGCGAGCTGCTGACCAGTCGCGGCAGTTCCTACGAGAATCCGGCTGCGAACTACTTCCGGGTTACCCGGGAGCCGAAGCCTGCAATGGAGAAAGCGACTCAGGTCTTCCTGGGCGTGCGGATGGTTTGCGCTCAGTGCCATGACCATCCCTTTGAGCGCTGGACCCAGAATCAGTACTACGAGATGGCGGCTTTCTTCTCGGCTGTGGGCGTACGCCCCGGATACGAAGTCGGCGAGGAAATCGTTTACGATCAGCGCCAGGATTTCGAGATGAAGCACCCGAAAGACGGCCGGGTGGTGGCGCCGAAGTTCATGATTTCCGCGACTCTCGCCAGTACGCAGCCGGCGGCAATCCCCTCCGATGCCAAACGGCGGCAGGCGCTGGCTGAGTGGCTGGTCTCAAAGGACAATCCATTCTTTGCCAAATCGACGGCAAACCGGGTCTGGAGCTACTTCTTCGGCCGCGGAACCATCGACCCGGTTGACGACATCCGCGCATCGAATCCGCCGAGCAACCCGGCGCTACTCGACGCGCTTACGAAGGACTTCATTGACCATAACTTCGATCTGCGGCACCTGATGCGGACGATTGCGAATTCGCGTGCGTATCAGGCGAGCATCGCAACGAATGAATGGAACGAAAACGACACGATCAACTTTTCTCACGCTGTTCCCCGCCGTTTGACCGCGGAGGAACTGCTGGATGCGCTCACCCTCGCCACCGGAGTCCGCCCCGCGATGCCCGAGGTGCCTCCGGATACTCGTGCTGAACAGATCGTGGATCCCCACGTTGGCAAGGAAGGTTTCCTCGACCTCTTCGGCCGGCCCGCGCGCGAGTCGTCATGCGAGTGCGAACGCCGTGCCGATCTCAGCCTTCCCCAGGCACTGAATCTCGTCAATGGCAAAACGATATCGGACGCTGTTGCTGATCTGAACGGGCGGATTGCGAAAGCGATTCTGGCGGGCAGGACCGATCGTGAACTCGTGGAGGAGCTGTACATGGCGTCGTATGCGCGAACGCCGGCGAGCGCGGAATCGGAAAACGCGCTGAAATACATGGCAGCGTCCGATACTGGGCCGCAGGCACGCGGACGCGCGGCGCGGGCGCAGGATCTGCTTTGGGCGCTCGTCAACAGCAAGGCATTTTTGTACAACCATTAGGGAGGTCTCGTCATGCTCGTAGTTCCTGGCCGCAAGTGTCACACCTGCGAAGGCCCGACGCGTCGTGAGCTGTTGCGCGTGGGATCTGTCGGTGTACTTGGTCTTAACCTGGCCCAGTTCCTGGCGTGGCAGAAGACCGCCTCCGCCAATCCGAAACTTGAGGGAGCGCGCGGCTTTGCTTCGGCAAAGTCGGTGATCTTTATATTTCTGCAGGGCGGGCCCAGTCACATCGACATCTGGGATCCGAAGCCCGATGCTCCCGGCAATATTCGGGGCGAGTTCAAGCCGATTAAAACGAAGATCACCGGAACTCATATATCCGAGACAATGCCGATGATGGCGGAAGCTCTGGACAAGGCGACGCTGATTCGCTCCATGAGCTACACGCCGAATGGCCTCTTCAATCACACGGCGGCGATCTATCAAATGCTGACGGGTTATCCGCCGGACCGGGTGTCGCCATCCGGTCAGTTGGAACCACCGTCGCCAGCGGATTTTCCGACGGCTGGCAGTCATATTTCGAAGATGAAGCCGCCGAAGGACCCCGTCCTGCCGTTCGTGGAGTTGCCGCGCCCTCTTCAGGAATCCGGGATCATCGGTAAGGGCGGCGCCGCCGGATTTCTCGGCAAAGCGTATGACCCTTATCGGCTGTATCAGGATCCCGCAAAACCGATCAGGCTCGACGACCTCTCATTGCGCAAAGACATCCCGCCGGAGCGTCTGAAGGATCGCTTCGAACTGCTGAAGGGCATCAACGGCTCGATGAAGGATCTGGAGAAGGCGCTAAACAGTCAGGCGATTGACGAATACTACGGCAAAGCGTTCGACCTGGTCCTTTCAGGCAAAGCGCGAGATGCCTTCGATCTGACGAAGGAATCGGAGAAGGTCCGCGAGCGCTATGGGATGACGACCTTTGGCCAAAGTGTGCTGATGTCTCGCCGGCTGATTGAGGCTGTAACGAAATTCGTCCAGGTGAACTGGCCGTCAGTAGCGAACGGGAACCCCGAGGTGGACTCCTGGGATACGCATGCCGCGAACTTCGGACCACTCAAGAACCTGCACTGTCCAAAGCTGGACCGAGGTCTCTCCGCTCTGCTGGAAGACATGCACGCAAGCGGCTTACTCAAGGAAACTCTCGTGGTCGCAATCGGCGAGTTCGGCCGCTCGCCGAGAATCGGAGTTAGTACTTCGGGTAACAGTAATGCTCCGGACGGCCGCGATCACTGGCCGTACTGCTACAGCGCGGTGGTCGCGGGCTGCGGGATGGGTCAGGGAGTGCAGTATGGGGAATCGGACCAGACTGCGTCCTCTCCTAAGGAAAAACCGGTTCATCCAAACGATCTGCTGGCCACGGTCTACTATGCGCTGGGTATCGATCCGGATATGGAGATAAGAAACCACTTAAATCAGCCTCGTGAGCTGGTTAAAGGTAAGGTCGTCACTGCACTTTGGTCGTAAAAAGCGCTAAAATACTTGCACGGAGGAAGTGTCCTGACTTCACGCCTTGCAGGATTCGGCCTGAGTGTCTTTGGAGCTTTGAGCCTTTGCGCCCAGAGTTCAACGTCTTCACCGGTTTTTTCTAAGGACGTCTACCCGGCTTTGCAGAAAGCGGGCTGTGCCGGATGCCATACGCAGGATGGCGTGGCTTCCGGAACGCGTCTGCACTTTCCGGAAGCGGACGCCTCAGCCGCAGCAGTAGACAAATTCGGCCGAAGCCTTCAGATTCTCGTCAACAAAGCGGACCCGGATAAATCGCTTCTGTTGCTGAAACCGACCCGGACGATTCCGCACGCGGGCGGCAAACGAATCTCGCCTGGAACGGCGGATGAGGCCGCTCTGAAGTCGTGGGTTCGTTATCTGGCCCTTCACGATTTCGGAACGGAACAACCTGCCTCTGAAGAGCACGTCGCCGGGGTACGTACTCCTGCGATGCGCCGTCTGACGCAACTGCAGTACAACAATACGATTCGCGACCTCCTTGGCGACGAGAGTAATCTGGCAAATCAGTTTCCTCCGGAAGACTTCGTCAACGGGTTCAGGAATCAGTTCAGCTCTCAGAGCGTATCTCCGCTTCTGGCAGAGGCTTACAGTTCGGCAGCAGAGAAGCTGGCGATCAATGCCTTCCGCGGCGGCGACACGAAGCATCAGGTCCCATGCAAGCCGGCCTCGGCAACTGACTCCGGGTGCGCGGTGAAGTTCATCAGGCAGTTCGGGATGCGAGCATTCCGGCGCCCATTGCTCGACACGGAAACGGAACGGTATCGCAAGCTCTTCCTTGCGAACGCGTCGAGCGGTAAGTCGTTTACTGCCGGAGCGCAACTCGTTGTCGAGGCGATGCTCCAGTCTCCGAATTTCCTGCTTCGAACGGAAAACGGGTCCGACGCGGCGCGCCGCACCTGGGAACTCGCCAGCCGTCTGTCCTACTTTCTCTGGAACAGCATGCCGGATGAGAAGCTGTTTCGTGCTGCCCAGACAGGCGGATTGAACTCCCAGGCGGACGTGGAAGCGCAAGCTCGCAGAATGCTGGCGGACGCGCGGGCGCGTGGCATGGTGGACGACTTTGTCGAGCAGTGGCTGCGTTTCGACCGCCTTCTGAACGCCGTGAAGGACCGGCGGTCGTTCCCGATGTACACCCCCGAACTCGCGGTCGCAATGACGGAAGAGACGCGGCGTCTTGTTTCCGAGCTCGTCTGGAACAAGCGCAGCTTCATGGACTTCTACTCGGCCGACTATGCGTTTCTCAACGCCGGTCTGGCGTCGTTGTATGGCGTTCCAGCTCCTCCGAAAGACTTCGATCGCGTAACTCTCCCGGCTACTACGGAACGGGCTGGCATCCTGGGACAGGCCGTCTTTTTGGCGCTCACCAGCAAGCCCGAAGACACGTCCCCGACGGCACGAGGCTTGTTTGTACGCGAGCAATTCCTCTGCCAGGACGTTCCGCAACCGCCACCTGGGGTTAGCACTAACCTGCCCGCTTTGACAAAAGAGAAGCCGCAGACGAATCGTGACCGCCTCGGCGTTCATCTCAGCAGTGAGACCTGTGCCAGCTGCCATTCGCTGATAGATCCGATTGGCTTTGGGCTCGAGAAGTTCGATGCCATTGGACAGCGCCGGGAAAAACTCACGATCACGTTCCGTCCCGGTCATGGCGAGAAGATGGCGGAGCCGGTCAAAGTACAGGTTGACCTGAATACGCAGGGCGAGGTCGCGGGGCTGAAAAACGCGAAATTCAGCAATCCGCGCGAACTCGGTAAGATCCTGGCCGACAGCACACAGTGCCAGGAATGCGTGGCAAAGCAGTTGTTCCGGTACGCAATGGGGCGTCGTGAATCCATCGCCGACCGACCAGTGCTCCGGCAGATTTACAAAGATTTCAGCGACTCACATTTTCAGTTCCAGGAATTGATTGTCGCGCTTGTGAAGTGGACAGAATTCCCTCCCGGGAGCGGTGCAAATGACAGCGGTGCAGACTAAAGATCGATCCATATCCAGACGTTTCCTTCTGAAGGGGCTGTCGTTCATTACGGGCGCACCCGTAGCGATCGGACTGCCGCCTTTGATGGCGATGTTCAACGCCGCCGGGACCGCCTATGCCGGGGAGCCGGGCAGAGTCGCGAAGAGTGAAATCCCGACCCGGTTCGTGCTCTGGTTCAATGGCAACGGCATCACGGAGAGGTACTGGATTCCGCTGGAAACCGGCACTGAGTTTACGTTAACTCCTTGCCTCGCTCCATTGGCTCCGTTCCGCCACGATATCCACGTCGTGACCGGGCTCGACAATCCTGCCGCCAGGCTGCCCGGTCCTGGAAATGATCATCATCGCTCGATGAGCGCTCTGATGACCGGAACCCAGTTCACCGGGCGCGGTGCAGGTGGGCCCTCAATCGATCAGATAGTCGCTTCCAAAGTCGGCGGCGATAGCCGGTTCCGTTCGATTCAGGTTGGTGTCTCGCAGGAGTCCTTTGGGGAGAGCATCCAGCGCAACATGAGCTGGGCCGGTTATGACCGTGCCCTGCCACCCGAGATGCTTCCGAACAAGTTGTTCGACCGGCTCTTCGGGGCACGCGACCTCGGCTGGATCAATCGTAAGAAGAGCATCCTCGACGCCGTTCAGGACGATGCGGGATCACTCCGAAAAGCACTGGGACGCGACGACCAGATGCGGCTGGACGAGCACCTCGCTTCCATTCGCGACGTCGAGCGCTCCATCGCGAGTCTCCCGCCGGAGTACCGCCATGTGGATCCGCCGGAAGCTGAAGGCGATATGAAGGACTGGCCGCGCATCTCCCGCCTCCAGAGCGATTTACTGGTTCACGCTCTGGCGTCCGGTCAGACGCGGGTTGCCTCCTACATGCTGACCAAGTGCCAGGGACTGTCTCGATTCCCCTGGCTGGGGCACACCGCCGCCCGCCACCACGATTACACTCACGCCGACGGCAAGGCTCCCGGAGCCAGCGGCGCCGACGGGCAGCGCATCATGCGGGATATCTGCCGCTGGCACGTGGAAGAGTTCGCGTACCTGCTTGGGAAACTGAAATCCACACAGGAAGGCGATGGCAACGTCCTTGACCGCACCACTATCGTCTACGTTCACGAACACGCCGAAGCTAACGATCACAAGAACAATGGGCTTTCGGTGATCGTGGCGGGCCACGCAGGTAATTTGCTCACCGGCCGGCACACCCGCACAACGGGAACCATCAGCGACCTCTACCTCGCGGTCGCCAATAAGGCTATGGACGCAAAGCTGGCGTCGTTCCCGACCGCCAGTCACGAGATCAAGGAGATCTTCGCTTAGGCTCCGGAGCGCTTTCCTTAATCTCCTCAAATACGACGGTACAGCCGGGATTCGCAGCGCGAAGTTGCTGCAGCCCGGCTTTCGTTACAGCAGTCCCTGACAGATCCACCCATTTCAGCGTCTTCACCTGAGCCAGCAGCGGAACCGCCTCATCGCTCACCTTCGCCGCCTTGTACAGACTCAGCACTTCCAGCTTTGGAAATGCGCCGATCGAAGCCAGCCCTTTCGCGGACAACTCCGTCTCGCCCAGGTCGAGATTCTTCAGGTCCTTCAATCGTGTGAGCCGAACGAACCCAGCGTCGGTAAACTTCGCTCCGCGGGCATTCAGAGATTGCAATCGCGTAAGGGCATCCAGAGTCTCGACAGCCCGATCCGTGATCGCGGCTGCCCAGATTCCCGAGTCGGTCCGTTGACCGCCGCTGAGATCGAGGTCGGTCAGACTGGGCAGCAGCCGGAGGGAGTTCAGACCGACGTCGGTAACTTTGTTCCCACCGACGGCGAGCTTCTTCAGCTGCGGCAGGTTGACCAGATGGTCGAACCCATTGTCAGTAAATAAGGAGAAGCCGACATCCAGCGACTCGATCGGCAAGCCCGCGAGGTGCACAAGCCCAAGATCCGTTACTTTCGTCCCTCGTAGATTGAGCTCGCGCAACTGCTTCCAGTCACGCATCGCCGCGAGCGCGCCGTCGCCGATCTGCTCCGCGTAGTAGAGGTTTACGCGGGCAACGTTCTTCAACCCCTTGAGATACTGAAAGCCGATATCCGTAATTCGCGTCTCTGACAAATCCAGCTCTGTCAATTGGGGCAGTGCAGCGAGTTCAAGAAGATCCGAATCATCGATCCACGACGAGCGCAGGTTGACAGCCCGCGAGTTCGCGGCAAGGTTCCCGATCGGCTCCGCCATGCAACCCACGGCCAGGATTCCTGCAAGTACGAAGCGCATCAGCTCTTTCTCCGGTTTGGTAACGATGAATCGCGATCGTATATGATCGTGCAGCTCGGCAATGAAGCCTTCAGCTTTTCAGAGGCCTTTTCAGTCACTGGCGTGTGATAGATGTTCAGCCGTTTCAGGGTGGCGATCTGGGCCAGCAAAGCGACGGCGGAGTCGGTCAGGTTCGCGGTATCGAGACTGAGCTCCTGCAAAGCGGGCCACGATTTCTGTATGATCGCTACCGATTTGTCCGATATGGTCGTGTAATCGAGGTTCACCGTCCGCAAATTGCTGAGTGGCGCCAGGCTCTCCACGCCCGTGTCGGTCAAACGGCTGCGTGCAAGCTCCAGATGCTCCAGCTTCGTCAGGCCGCTGAGATCAGCAACGCCCTTGTCTGTGAATCGCGTGTAGTTCAGCAGCAGTTCACGCAAGTTCGTGAGCTTTTTCAGATGCGCCAAACCAGCATCGCCAATATCGGTTGCGGCCAGATCCAGCTCCTGCAACTCGGACGTTTCTTCGAGCGCCGCAAGCCCCTCGTCCGAGACCTCCGTATATGCTGCATCCAGCCTTCTCAAGTGCGGCAGGGACGCCAGTTGCTTTAGGCCCTTGTCATTCAGCGGTGCGCCCGATAGATTCACGGACTCGAGCGAGGGAACCTCGGAAAGGGTCATCCCCTGTACCAGCGTGTTGCTCAGGTTCAGCCTGAGCAGATGCTTCAGCGGCTTCAGCTCGACAACGGCCTTGTCCGAAACTACTGTATGACTCAGATCCAGCTGCTCCAGAGCCTCCAGTTTTGCAAGGTGTCCCGCTGCTGCATCGCTGACCTCCGTAGTACGCAGGCTCAGCTTCTTCAGTTGCCGAAGCTGTGTGAGAAACGCGACTTGCGCGTCCGTAATCGGCGTACCTTCGAGGCTCACTTCCGTGCCTGACGCTTCAACACGCCCACCCATGTGCCGAATCCATTCCAGAGTGGCCTGGCTGGTGTTCGCCGCCGGTTTACTGCTTCGAAGGGATATGTCTACCGGTGCCGCCGCCGGGTCCTGAAAATCCACACGGCACTTCGGAACGGCGGCATGGAATGCCGCGACGCCGGCGGAGGTAACGCGCGTGTACCGAACGTCGAGGCTGCGCAGCTTCTTCGCCTTTTGCAGCTTCGCCAGACCGGAGTTGGTAATGCCAGTCCGGTACAGATTCAGTTCTTCCAGGTCCGCCATCCCGGCCAGGGCGTCCAAACCTTCATCCGTGACAGTGCCACCCAGGACGTTCAGCCGTTGCAGCTTCGTCATCCGGCTAAGCGATCGCAGTCCCGCATCCGAGACGCGCGCACCATACAAATCGAGTGTCTGCAGCTCCGTCAGGTCCTCGATATTCCGCAGCCCGGCGTCAGTCACCAAGGTGTCCCGCAGGGACAGATACCGGAGCTTCTGCAGGCCCTTCAGAGACTCCATTCCCTTGTCATCAAATGGGGTGTCGTTCAGGTCCAGATACTCCAGATTCACGAACGGCGCCAGGCCAGGGCCCTTCACCTTCGTTTGAGCCAGGCGCATCTCGCGAAGCCCGGTGAGTTCTTTGAACTTTTCCAGACCTTTGTCCTGGACATTGATATTGGTAAGGAAATGCAGGCTGAAGTGCAGCTTCGCGAGCTTTGAAAGCGGCGCCAGTGCCTTCAGTTCTTCGTTTGCATCCAGCCGGCTTCCCGCCCCGGGATTGAAGATAGGACCGGGCAGCCAAAGTTCCTTCAGCTCAGTTAATCCGCTCAGCCGTGAAAGATCCGTAGGCGGAATCGTCGTGCCTACCAGATCCACCATCACCACCCGCGCGTCTGCGGAGGGAAGATCCACCAGCGAGCTGATAATGCGCGGATTTCCGTCCAGCATCACCCGTCCGCCTTGCCGTATTACCCAGTCGGCTACGTCGCGATCCGCGGCGCCGAGCAGGCCGGCAAACACAGTCAGCAGGACCAGTCGTCG
>Ga0170475_103903003_pt1 | contig 13361 bp, 12 predicted proteins | sample Soicark_Litter_5_FD_111474 | JGI IMG/M metagenome (GOLD analysis project Ga0170475, IMG submission 111474) | Avena fatua rhizosphere microbial communities from Hopland, California, USA. Combined Assembly of 48 SPs | reverse complement strand
CTCGGCTTGGCGACGGTGGGTTTCGATATGGGCGTGCAGGCGGCACTGATCGCGCACCAGACTATCGTCTACAGCCTGGAGCCTGCAGCGCGCAGCCGGCTGAATGCGCTGCTGGTTTTCGGCATGTTCATAGGCATGGCTGGCGGTGCCGCCTTGGGCAGTGCGCTGCTGGCGGCGTTGGGCTGGCCGGCGGTGACAGGTATGGCGACGCTGTTTGCGCTGTCTGCTTTGGCTGTGCGCATGCAGGTTGTGCCGCCCAAGCTCAGTGCTTGTTAGTTTTTTTGGCCGCGCGGCGTTGACCACGCTTCATGTTCAATTAAGTCAGGCCTGTTTAACTGTGCATGTCGCTTGTTAACCCTTGAAGGAAGCCACCATGAAATACCTGAATATCGCCGTTACCGCCGCCCTGGGCCTGACCTCTGCCATGGCGTTTGCCTCTGCCGATTGCCCCGCTTATCCAAAGGCCGAATGGATGAAGGATAGCGACGCCCGCGCCAAGCTGGAAAAAGATGGCTATAAGATCAAGACGTTCAAGGTCTCCGGCAACTGCTACGAAATCTATGGGCACGACAAGGATGGCAAGAAAGTCGAGATCTATTTCGATGCCAAGTCGCTGGCTATCGTCAAAAAGGGTGACTGATTCGTGAAAATGGGGCGCAGCAGCGCCCCATCTGCCATCGGAGGAGGGTTATGAACACTGCCACGCAATCTAAAGTATTGGTCTGGGATCGCCTGGTGCGCTCCACGCATTGGTTTACGGCTTTCGTGGTGCTCGCCAATCTCATCGTGCTGGATGCTGGCGAAAAACCGCACCGCTGGCTAGGCTATGCAGCCTGCGCCGCCATCGCGCTACGCACGGTATGGGGGGTGGTCGGCAGCCGCCATGCACGTTTTGCCGACTGGTTCCCCACGCCAGGCCGATTGATTGCCTATGTGAAGCTGCTGCTCAAAGGCGAAGAACCGCGCCAGCTCGGCCACAATCCCCTGGGAGCGGTGATGATGCTGCTACTCTGGGCGCTGGTGCTGAGCCTCGGCATTACCGGCTATATGATGGGCACGGATGCCTATTTTGGCGAAGAATGGCTGCAGGAATTGCATGAGCTCATCGCCGATGCACTATGGGTGGCGCTGGGCCTGCATGTGCTGGGGGCGGCGTTTGAGAGCTGGCGGCATAAGGAAAACCTGGTGGCCAGCATGATCAACGGCCGTAAACGCAGCGAATAGGATAAAAGCATTGTGCGCATCCTGCTGGTAGAAGACGACCCTTTGCTGGGCGATGGCATACGCGAAGGCCTCTTCGATGCCGGCTTCACCGTCGATTGGCTCACCGATGGCCGGCACGCCGATACCGCACTGCAGACGGAAAACACTTTCGATGCCATGGTGCTGGATCTGAATATCCCCGGCCTGAGCGGCCTGGATGTGCTGCGCCATCTGCGCGAGCGCGGCAGCGCCCTGCCGGTGCTGATCCTCACCGCTCGCGACGGCGTGACCGACCGCATACAGGGGCTGGATTCCGGCGCCGACGATTACCTGACCAAACCCTTCGCACTGGGTGAACTGGCGGCGCGCCTGCGGGCACTGCTGCGCCGCCAGACCGGCAGCAGCAGCCATCTGCTGACCCACGGCGATATTCGCCTCGACCCTGGCCGGCAGCATGTCACGCTGCAGGGTGAGGCGCTTACCCTCACCGCTCGCGAATACCAAATCCTCTGGCTATTGCTGCGCAGCTATCCGCACCTGCTGTCGCGCGAGCAGATAGAGGAGCGCTTGTATGGCTACGACGGCGGCACCGAAAGCAATTCGCTGGAGGTGCACCTTTCCAATCTGCGCAAAAAGCTCGGGCGCGGTGCCATCGTCAATATGCGCGGCCTGGGTTGGCGCCTGGCGGACGTGCCTTGATGCGCAAGCAGCCGCTATCCCTGCTGCAGCGAGCAGCGCTACTCGTGGGCATGGGCATATTTGTCGTATGGGTGGGCATGATGGTCATGCTCTACCTGCAGGTGGCGCACGAAGTGGACGAGCTGCACTATGCGCAGCTTACGGATTTCGGCCACCTGCTGTTGACGCATCTGGATGAAGAATCGCAGCTCCCCAACCATGCCACCCCCGCCCTCAGCAGCCACACCACCCTGGCTTTCGCACTATATGATAAGCATGGGCAGCTACTGGCACAGAGCCACAGGATTGCACTGCCGCTACCCGCGGCCGGCTCGACGCGGCGCTTTTATGATCAAACGATAGGCGGCATCGTCTGGCGCTGTGCCGTGTTCACCGATGCGCAGCGCCGTGTCGTCGTCGCGCAGCCCGCCTCATTGCGCCAAGCCCTGGCCGCCGAGATCGCCATCGATTTGCTGACGCCGATAGGCATGACGCTGTTCCTGCTATTGCCGCTGGCGATCATCGCGCTATGGCTGGGCCTGCGCCCGCTACGCCAATTCGATACCGAGCTGGATGCGCGCAGCCCCAGCAACCTCGCCCCGCTCGCCACCCATTTACCGGCAGAAATCGCGCCGATCGCGGTGCGCCTCAATCATTTGTTTGCACGCATTGAGCAAACGCTGGCGCGGGAAAAACGCTTTACGGGCGATGCCGCCCACGAGCTGCGCACGCCTATTGCCGCGCTGCAGGTGCAATTGGAAGTCGCCGGCACCAGCCCCCGCCCGCAGGCGCGGGAGCGCGCACTAGGCAAGATGCAGCAGGGCATAGATCGACTGGGCCGGCTGGTCACGCAACTGCTGGCCCTGGCTCGCCTGGACGACAACGAGGCCCTGCCCTTGCAGCGCATAGACGTGCCGGCCCTCGTAAAACAAGTGCTGGGCGAAGTGGATGTGCCCGGCACGGTAACGCTGATCAACACCGCGAACTGGCAGGCGGAGCCAGACATATTGGGCCTGCTGCTACGCAATCTGTTTGAAAACAGCAAGCGTTACGGCGGCGCCGCGGCCCGACTTGTCGTCCAGATCGATGGTGCGCAAATAATCATCCGCGATTTCGGCGCCGGCGTACCCAGCGAGTGGCTGCCCCGTCTCGGCGAGCGCTTCGCCCGCCCACCCGGACAAACGCAAAGCGGCTCGGGCCTCGGGCTCTCCATCGTTGCCCGCGCGGCAGAGCGCATGGGCGGCAGCGTGCGTTGGGAAAACGCGGCAGATGGCGGCTTCGTCGTCATACTCACCCTGCAAAGCGCTTGATGCTTTGCGTAGCTGAACCGCCTCCTATTTCTCTACACAGTTATGCACTAGAGTAATGGTAGCGCTTCCGGGCTGCCCTTAGGCTTTACCGCTCAATGCGTTAGCGCTCAACATATCACGAGGAGTAAGACGATGCGTAGCCAGGATTACTTTCTCATCGGCGCAAGCCTGCTGCTCGCCATCGGCACTATGACGGCAAGCGCTCACGGCTTGTCCGGCCCCGTTTTCGTCCTTACCCGCGCCGCCGACGCGCCCGCCAGCAGCAGCCCTCCTACCCTGGAAGGCAAGCCGCAAAAGGCGGCGGCGGCAGTGTTCGCGGCCAGCAGCTCTATACCTGTCTATTTGGGCAGCACCGGCGTGCTCACCGCCGGCAATCTCCTGGTTACCCTGGGCGGCAGCAGCACTTGCTACGACGCCAGTTTCTCCACCAGCAGCACCAGCCCCAACATCACGCTGTCGCTGGCCAGCGCCACTGCCGTCAGTTGCCCGGCGAGTAGCAACGCCACCTACAATGGCAGCACGCTGAATCTGAGCAAGATGGTATTCACGGTCGGCAACAGCAGCAGTTGCTTCAATGTCGCGCTCACCGGCAGCGCGGCCAGCAACTATGTCTTTACATTAGCCTCGGCAACCGCCACCACCTGCACGACGACCACCAGCAGCATAGACCCGACCAAGCTGCCGATAGGCGACAGCAAGATGACCACCACCACGCCTGCCGTCGGCTTTCTCTATACCTGCACAGCCGGTTCCTCGACTGGCGGCGGCGCCACCTCGAAAGGCCCGTGGTTCAATGCCGACGGCACCACCTGGAATTCGACCACCAAGTTCGTCGTCTCCGGCTCCGTATCCTGGACCTCGACCTTCCTCGCCAGCCTGAGCGGCAGCATCCTGAGCGTGAACGGCAATGGCCTGCCCAACCACAAGACCGGCATCTTCCCCATTCCCAGCAGCGATGCCATCCACCAATATGACGGCAACCCGAACAGCATCTCCGCGCAGACCATCGCCGCAAGCCTGCCCGCCAATCCGCAGATCGCCAGCAAGCCCAGTTGCCTGCCGGGCGGCGCCATCGGCGTGCTGCTCACCGGCGCCCGCCTCTTCAACGCCTCAGATGCAGTAGGCCGCGACGCCGCCGCCTGGGAAGGCCAGGACAGTTGCCAGGGCCACCCGGAGCGCACCGGCGCCTATCACTACCACACGCTTTCCACCTGCGCGACGCCGGCCGATAGCAGCGGCCAGCATTCACCGCTGGTCGGCTATGCAGCAGATGGTTTCGGCCTATACGGCAATCTCGGTGAAGGCGGCGTAGCGCTCACCAATGCCGACCTGGACCTGTGCCACGGCCATAGCCACAGCATTACGGTGAATGGCGCGACGGTGACGCAATATCACTACCATGCCACCAAGGAGTTTCCGTATACCATGGGCTGCTTCAAGGGCACGGCGGTAACGCTGCGCTGAATCGGGGCGCGCGCGGCTACCGTTTGCTGCGCGCTCCCGGGGCTTATCTTCCTTCCCGGCTAAGAAACCACGTCCGCCAGCTCCCTTTGCATCCCCATCTCAACCGCGCGCGCTTCCTCGATCAGCCAGTTGCAGAAATCGGTCACGGCGCGCCGTTCGGCAACCGCTTCCGGTACGGCCAGGTAGTAGGCGGCGTGCGTGGGCAAGGTGATATCGAAGGGAAACACCAGGCGACCTGCCGCCACGTCCGCGTCGACCAGGGGCTTGAGTGCCAGCACGATGCCCAGGCCGTCGATGGCGGCTTCAAGCGCCAGGCCGCCATCGCTGAAATGGGGGCCACGCGAGGCATCCACTTCGGTAACGCCGGCGGCGCGCAGCCAGGCATCCCAACTGGGCCGATCCGCCTCGTCGGGGATGGTGTCGTCGTGTATCAGGGTATAGCGCGCAATGTCGGCCACTTCCAGCAGTGCATTTTCGCCTTTCAGAAATTCGGGGCGGCAGGCCGGCAGATAGGTGGGGGTGAACAGGGCTTTGACACGGCAACCCTGGTATTGCTGGCTGCCGCCATAGCGGATGAATACTTCCGCCGCACCTTCACCCAACTCCAGTCCTTCACCGCCTGATTTGTCGATGAGATTGGCGCGGCTGGACAGGCTCAAGTCCACTCCCGGGTGCAGTGCAGCAAATTTATGCAGGCGCGGCATCAGCCAGTGCGAGGCAAACGAGGGCGGCGCGCTCACGGAGAGCTTGCCGGTATCCGGGCGCATCTGGCCCCGCTCGATGGCCACCGACAGGCACTCGAAGGCTTCACGCACTTTGGGCAACATGGCGCGTGCCGGGTCGGTAACGCCTACCGCGCGCGGCAGACGCTCGAAAAGCTGCACGCCCAGGTGGTCTTCCAGCGCCTTGATCTGGTGGCTGATGGCAGCAGGTGTGACATGCAGCTCCTCCGCCGCCTTCTTGAAACTGAGGTGACGGACCGCTGCTTCAAAGGCGCGAAAAGCGCCCAAAGGGGGTAAGCGAGCATTCATGACGCCCACGCATTAGTTATTCTCACGAGATCGATAATAAAGGCTCGTTTGCTGCATTGCAACATAAAAAGTAGCATGCAATCCATGAAGCGTCCGCCGCAGATGCCTGCGGCAACGTCCCTGATGCACTTTTATAGGCGCTTTATAGGATAAAAGGAGCTGGAAATGGATCTCTTCAACGCGTTGCTCGTCACCCACACTTTTCGCAACGAATTCGCACTCGACCGTGCCCGCGCACTCAGGATGAGGGGGGAAGAAATCGTGGCTGCGCCCGTCGCCGACCCTCAGCCAGAAGCACCCATGCCCCGCGCCATCACGCATCTATCCAGGCTGGGCCTGCTGATGCGGCGTTTGTTGCTCAGCCTGCGCGGCACTATGCCGGCTTCGCGCACGCTGCCCCATCCACATTGACAAGCGGCAATCCATGCAGCCGGGCGGCAATGACGCCCGGCTTTTTTGCGGCCATTTTTTACTCACAGCCGCCAAATGGTCCGCCAGGCACCGTCGCTTCGCCCCAAATAGGGGCAGTATCGCCCCAAAACTGGCACGCGATATGCTCACTATAAATTCGGGCGCCAGGGCTGCGTAAGCTTCATCCATACAACAAGACTGACTATAAAAAGCAACGCTGCCCTTCAGTTGTGCATGGCAAACGCACGAATCCGCCCGCCATCGGTCTCATGGGGCTATGGCAGCAGCTTATCTATCAAAGCTTATCTATCAAAGCTTATCTATCAATATATGTGCACCTTGTGCCGGGTGAACTGGGGCGATTTCCATGAAGTTGAAACAGCCGAGAAAGAAGTCCGCCGAACGCGCCCCTTCATTGCTGTTGCTGGCGATGGAAATGCGCGCCTTCTGGGAATGCGGTGCATCGCTGGCCCTTTATCCGGCGCTGCGCCATGCCCCCAAGGGCGATGGCCACCCAGTGCTGGTATTGCCAGGTCTGGCGGCAGGCGATGCTTCAACCTTCCTGCTGCGCTATTTCCTGTCCGGCCGCAGCCTGGCCCCTTACCCCTGGGACGCGGGCATCAATACCGGGCGCATGCATCTGCTGGATAAAACAGTGGACAATATCAAACGCCTCGCCGACAAACATGGCCGCAAAGTCAGCCTGCTGGGCTGGAGCATGGGCGGCGTGTTTGCCCGTGAGGCGGCCAAGCTGCAGCCGGAACTGGTGCGGCAGGTCATTACACTGGGCTCGCCGTTCAACGGCCACCCGAAAATGACCAATGCCTGGCGCATCTATGAGCTGACCAGCGGCACCAAGATAGACAGCGGCCCGGATTACAAGGCACTGGCCGCGCCGCCGCCCGTGCCGTTCACCTCGATCTACAGCCGCAGCGACGGCATCGTCCACTGGCGGCTGAGCGTGGAACGGGCCAGTGCCCTGGCGGAAAGCATCGCCGTCTTCGCCAGCCACATCGGCCTCGGCATGAATCCGGCCGTGCTCTACCTGATCGCGGAACGCCTGGCGCAGAAGGAAGGTGGCTGGCAGCCGTTCTCGCCGAATAGCGTGGAGAAAGTCTTGTTTTCTCCCTACCAGGAAGCGACGGGCTAAGCACTTGTGAGGTGTGAAGTGAAGTGTCAAGAAAAAGGGCAGTCGCACCCGGGTGCGGCGAGCTCACAGCATGGAGAGCGCCCTACGCAGCAGATTTATTCACACCGCGACGGTGTGAAACTTCCCCTTCACATGACAGACAAAGAGCGATACAAGTGACTCACGTTTCATCGATCGGATCTGCATGAAAACCCCCGCCGCCCTCGCCTGCGCCCTGCTTTGCCTTACCGCACCCGCTTATGCGGCCCTCGGTGGGGACGTAACTTCCGTGGAAGCAGACCGGGCACACATCAACGCCAGCCTGCGCGTAGCAGGCAATGCCGGCTATAACGTGCATGAGATGCAAACCCCGTCCGGCACTACTATCCGCGAATTTGTCACCCCCGATCAAAAAGTATTCGCAGTAGCCTGGGAAGGCCCAAACATGCCGGACCTGCGGCAATTGCTGGGCAGCTATTTCGAGCAATTCGAGGCCATCGCCCGCCGCGCGCATGCCCAGCGCCGGCCGGTCAGCAATAAGGACGATAGCCTGGTGATCCACTCGGGCGGCCATATGCGCGCCTTCGCCGGTACGGCCTATGTGCCCGCCATGTTGCCGCAAGGTTTCAATCTTGAAGACCTGCACTGAATCGCAGATGTGCCAGGCTCATTCAAAACCCTGAACAGAGGTTGTGAAGAAATCGTCGCGAGTGTGCCGATGTCGCGTCGAGAAGCGCAGTCGTACAAAGGTACGACGAGCATCGCAGACGCGACATCGGCATATGCAGCAGATTTATTCACTACCTCTCAGGCCAGATCGGGAACCACCATGTACCAACGCATTGCGCTTCTGCTGTTTCCCTTTGCCGCCAGCCTGCTCGCCTGCCTGCCGGCGTCGGCAATCGATACCTTCACGACCACAGACAATATCCTGCAGATACCCAGCCTGCAGATCACCGGCCCGGCAGGTACGACCAGCTACAGCGACGTAAAGCTGCTGCTGGGCACGGATGGGCGCTGGAGCGTGCTCTCTTTCTCAGCGGCCCCGGTAACAACGCCTGTCATCGCGGCGGCGGGACAGAATGTGCTGCCCATCGTCGTCGATGCCGGCCCGGCAGCGCTGCTGAGCAGCGGCAATAGCGCCGCCAATATCGCCTATGCGACGGTCACCGTCTGCCAGCCGGGCAATAGCAGCAACTGCCAGAATATCGACCATGTATTGATCGACACCGGCTCCAGCGGCCTGCGCCTGTTTGCCTCGACGCTGCCGGCGGCGCTCAACCTCACACCCGTGCTCAGCAGCAGCGGCAGCCCTGTCGCCGAGTGCACGCAGTTTGTGGACGGCTATACCTGGGGCAGCGTCAAGCTGGCCGACGTAAAGCTGGCCGGCGAGGTCGCCTCCAGCATTCCCATCCAGGTGATCGCCGATCCGGCGTTTTTATCGGTGCCCACTTCCTGCTCCAGCAGTGGCCCTTCTGAAAATACCGTAGTCGATTTCGGTGCAAATGGCGTGCTGGGTATCAGCGTGTTCAAGGAAGATTGCGGCAATGCCTGCGCGAGCCAGGCGATCAGCGGCACCTATTACGCCTGTGCCAGCAATACTTGCCGGACGACGGCACTGCCCCTGACCAAGCAGGTTGCCAATCCCATCGCTTATTTCGGGGGCGACAACAACGGCAGCGTGATCAGCCTGCCCAGCGTGCCGGCCACCGGCACTACCAGCATCAGCGGCACGCTGACGTTCGGCATCGGCACGCAGAGCAACAACACGCTCACCGGTGCCAGCGTCTATACCGTCAATGCCAATACCGGCAATTTCACGACGCTTTTCAACAGCAAGAACTATAACAACAGCTTTCTGGATACCGGCTCCAACGGTCTTTTCGTGGCCACCAACTCCATCGCTCCCTGCACCAAGGCTTCCGTCAGCGGCTTCTATTGTCCAGCCAGCACCTTGAATCTCAGTGCCGTGAATTCCGGCCTGAACGGCACCAGCAGCACCATCAATTTCAGCATAGGCAATGCCGACATCTTGCTCAACGGCAATCCGACCTTTGCCGTATTCGGCAACCTGGGCGGCAGCATTTCCCTATCCAGCAGCTTCGACTGGGGCCTGCCTTTCTTCTATGGCCGCACCGTCTATACCGCCCTCGAAGGAGGGCTTGCCGGGGGCACATCCGGGCCTTATGTCGCTTACTGAATGTTGACCATGAAAACCAAATACCTCGCCCTGCTGCTTGCCGTCGCCGCCTACGCCAAGCCGGCGCCCTGGTATAAATGGATCAGCAAAGGTGATGGCCAGAGCGTCTGCGCCCAAACTTCGCCGGGGCCGGGCTGGCAAATGGAAGACGGGCCGTATTGGGATGCGCGCTGCACGAAGCGCGGTAAACCACAGGGGTAAGCAGCGGATGTTTCACGGGAAACATAATGGAAAAAAGGCCGGGATGATCCCGGCCTTTTAACTTTACACCACTGCCTGACACTGTGAAGCAGGGGTACGCGTATCCATATTGCGTCCCCGGTTCAGATGGTCTTCGATCTCGGCGACACTACCCAGCATGCGTCCATACAGGAAGATGGTGAACGCCGCCGTTTCTAGCGCATTACCGGACAGCGCCCCCGCCTGGTAAGGCTGCCACAGCATCTTCAGCAGCAGCGCCGCAATCACCGCATCGATGTTCACGCAATACACGGTGCGCGATACGCCGCTATCGTACAAAGCCTGCACCAGCGCATGGTAATACTCGTGGAAAATGTTGTACTCGCCGCGTTTCTCCACCAGGTTGCGCACATAGACTTCGCGTGGATCATGGTTGACCGGCTTGTCCTTGAACACCGGATGGTTGACGCCCGGTATCTTCTGCATGTCCAGGCTGCCGGATGATTTCTTGTCCGCCTTGTAGTTGGCGTACTGGCCGGCATAACGCGTGGCCAGCGCCTGCAGATCGATGCCATGGTTGGGATCGGTCGGGTCCACCAGCCCGCTCTCCCGGAACTGCTCGATCAGGAAGGCGATACCCTCGAAGCCGTTGCCGCCGTGTGCATAGCCGGAATGGGTGAGGAAGCCCATCATCGCCTTGTTGAGCTGCACCCGCTCCGGGCTTTCCGGCCCGTCTGCCGATACCGCGCCCTTGGCGCCCTGCGCCGAGATGGTGCCGGGGCCGTTGGTCAGCAGCAAACCAACCAGCGTCTGGAAGGCAAACAGGTTGGCGGGCGTCGGCGTATCGCCGAGCAAGGCCACATAGCCCAGCTCGGTCAGCGTACGTTCGCCGATCAGTTCGTCGTTGTCCATGCCATAAAAGCTGGTCGGCTCATGCTGGGCAGCATCCACCGACGCGCCTATCATCAGGCCGATCAAACGGGTCCACCATGGCAGGTTATAGGCAGTGGTCAGCGAGATACGCTTGCGCTGCAGCGGCCCCCAGCACAAGGTGGCACTGATCGCCGCCAGCACCGCGTCGGCCGTAACATAGCCTTCCAGGCTTTGCAGGTAGCGGATAAACACCGATTTCGCGCCGCGCTTGGCAAGACCGGCCAGCATGGCCTGCGCCTTGGCATCCACCTGTTCGCCGACAAACCCCGCAGCAGCCTTGTTGTCGGCCGCCACCTTGCTCAAATCAAACGTTTCGTCCGCCGCATTTTTGAGGCCGGCATCGGCAAACAGCTCGATCAGTGCCTGCAAGGCCTTGCGTGCTGGCGCTGCGCGGCGCGGCCCGGCGATGCAGCAGGCGGCCGCCAGCACCGTGTTCGGCGCATTGCCCGCTTCGCGCGCTGCCTGCGCCGCTGCCAGGGCCGGGTCGCCATAAAGATTGATCTCGGCGCATACCGCCACGTTGATCAGCTTGCGGTCATTATCGTCGCCCGGTTCATGCAGCGCCGCCAGCGCGAAATTGGATTCCAGCGGGTATTGGGCAGCGTCGAGCATGCTCATGCCGTGCAGGCTGCTGACCTGGCTGCGCGCATCCATCTGCGAAGCGCCGGAGGCATCCTTCATGGTCTGGCGGGGATAGACGGCGCCCAGTTGCCGGTTCAGTTGCGCAATCTGTTTGTCGAACGGTGCCAGCGCCGGCACCACCGGGATATCCAGGTCAGCCGGCAGTTGCAGGCCCTGGTTGGAGGCAAACCAGGGCTTCAGCTCCAGCGTGCCTTCCGGCGGAAAATCCGGTAGCGTGGCGTTGGCGCGCATCACCGCCGTCAGCGCAGCGGGTATGTGGGCGATATTGGTGACCAGCGCGCCCTTGGCGGAAAATACCGGGTGCTCGGGTGTGAACACGTCATCCACGCCAAACTTGTCCATGAACCAGCGTTCCTTGGACTCGGCATCATCGGCACCGCCCGCCATGGCGCCGGCGTGGCCGACGGCACGGGTGAGCTTGGACTTCCAGCGCCCGACCACGCAGGCGACGATGGGCTTGTTGAATTCCACCTCCTGCTCGTAATAGCCGCCCGGCTCGGCATACAGCACCGCCGCCTTGCTGCGCGCATCGTTGGCCAGCGCAAAGGCGAATTCCGGCATGGCATAGTGGATGTAGACATCCTTGCCGCTGGAAATCAGCGTGGTGGTGCCCCACCCTGCCATGCGCAGATAGGTGGCGATGGTGGTGGTAAAGGTGCCGGAATTGGAGAAGATGGCGATGGAGCCTTTGCGCAAGGCTTCCGATGGCGCATCGCCACCCAGGGCGCCGCCGATGCGTACCTGGTTCCAGGCATCGGCCACGCCCAGGCAATTGGCGCCGAAAATGGTGACGCCATTCCACTGGCCCATGGCACGGATCTCGCGCGCATCGTGCACGGAGATTTTTTCGGTAACGATAAAGATTTTGTCGAGATCGCGGTTGACGCGTATCAGCTCGGCCACGCCATCGCGGGCGCCAGACGGCGGCAGGTAGACGACGCCGCAGTTGAAATGGTGGCCGGCAGCGAGACCTTCGCGCACGTTGTCGTAGACGGGGATATTGCCGCAGCGCGTTTCCAATACCTGGCCGGTGCGGCCCGGCGAGGTGCCGAACACCACGTTGCCGCCCGAATATTCATGCCCGGTCGGGGTGACTTCGCTGGATTCGCCACCCAGGATATTCAGCACGCACACCCGGTCATCGCGCGTTGCGATATACGCCAGGGAAGTGATGCCGCCGTGATGCTTGGGATTTGCCTGTCCTTGCTTATACACAATGTGTTCCTCTCATAGGCTTGCGGTATCGGGATATAGGATGAAGCTTCATACCGGCTCGGCTATCCGCAGGGCATTCGCCACCTGCTGGCGCCCGCCGGCCTTCATCCACTCGTTGACACGCTTGGCGTAATTGACCACCTCACTCATATCGGAATCGAAACCGAAGAAGCGGTAAGGCAAGCCCAGGGTTTCCATTGTGTCGCGCATGGCGCCCATGCCGCGCACCAGGTTGGGGCCGCCGCGCCCGATCACCACGTACAGCGGCGTCGGTCCATGCTCGCTCACGTATTCGCGCAGCGCATCGGACATGGCGCGGAAAGTCTCGAAAATATCCGTGTTGTTGGATTTGCCGCCTATGATGAACAGCACATTGCATTGCTTGAGCCAGTGCTTGAAGCAGATGCTGGCCACTTCCTTCATCTTGGCGTAGGGCGGATTGCCGCCGAAATCGGAAGAGATGATGGCGTCGTCGCCCAGCATCTCCGTGACCAGCGAATTCGCGCCGCCGCCAAAGGTGGGGGCGAGGATGGTGCCAGCGGAATTGATCACATACACATCGCTCTGCCCCTGGTAGGTGCGGAGCTGGTTGATTTCCTGCTCGAAGTCCGAGTAATCGACAGCGAACAGATGGGGCGGCATCTCGTTTCTGCGCTTTCCCATGAACATCTTCACCACGGTGTCGGTGTAGATGGGCAGACGCTTGTACGGGTTGATGACGACGCAGAACAGGCCCGAATAGGTGTAAATCAGCATGGCGGTGTATCTCGAACGCAGATTGTGCAGGACACTCGACTCGTTGAGAAACGTAAGATTCGCCATGTCTTCGGCTTTTTCGAACTTTGGTGGATTCATCTGCTGCACGTCGTCCTTTTTGAATGTTTTCTCGTCCCCCTTCACGGTTGTGACAGTAGTCATATCTCCTTTCGTGGACTTGATCTCCGCTTCAATGAAGCCTTCCTCCG
>Ga0170475_132023460_pt1 | contig 13366 bp, 14 predicted proteins | sample Soicark_Litter_5_FD_111474 | JGI IMG/M metagenome (GOLD analysis project Ga0170475, IMG submission 111474) | Avena fatua rhizosphere microbial communities from Hopland, California, USA. Combined Assembly of 48 SPs | reverse complement strand
CGGGCTTATGGCCGAGTGCGGCCGAAGGACGCCGCTCATGCTCAGAAAGACCGGTTCATTCCGCCTGACGGCCGTGCTCGCCGTCTCGGGACTGGTGCTGGCGCAGTCGGTGCCACTGCCCGCGTCGGCGCAAGGCATCGCGTCGCCGCCGTCCCAAGACGGCGCGCCACGTCAGCAGAGCAGCGATCCGCCGGCACGGGTCGGACGGCTGGCAAGAATGAGCGGAACCGTATCGTTTCACACGCGCGACCAGGACCAGTGGAGCCCGACGGTGCTCAACTATCCCGTCACCACTGGAAGTTCATTCTGGGCACAGCCCAATGCTCAGGCGGTGATCGAGGTCTCGGCGAGCCGGATCGTGATGGCTCCGGCCACTGAATTGGACATCGCAACACTCGACGACACCACGTTTCAGGGAACCACGCCGCTGGGCGAGATTTACCTGCAACTGCGGCCGTCGGGGCAAGGCGAGAAGTATGCGCTGCAGACGCCGCGTGGCCTAGTAACGCTCGGCGTGCCAGGGCGCTATGGCATCGTTGCTGGAGACACAGAGAACCCGACGCTGGTCACTGTGATCGAGGGTGCGGCGCATGTCGAAGGACCTGGGCTCGGGCTGGGCATCGGCCCCGAGCAGACAGCGAGCATCACCGGCATCGATGCGTTCCAGGGGACGATCGGGCCCGCACAGCGTGGGCCGTTCCTTACGGGAGTTCTCGCCAGCGAGCGACCATCCAGGGCACCGCCAGCAGGGGTTGCTGCCATGCCTGGCCTCGAGGATCTGTCGCAGCATGGCAATTGGTCGGTGAGTCCGGAGTATGGCCCGGTCTGGTACCCTCGCGTGGTGCAGGGATGGGCGCCGTACCGGGACGGCAACTGGGCTTATGTTGAGCCGTGGGGCTGGACGTGGGTCGACAGCGAGCCTTGGGGTTTCGCGCCGTTCCACTACGGCCGCTGGATCAGCATTGATGGGCGTTGGGCTTGGGTCCCTGGCGGGGCACCCGGCGCGCCGGCGCCGGTTTACGCACCGGCGCTGGTAAGGTTCCTGGGTGTCGGCGCGGCAACCGGGGTCAGCGTGGGGATTGGCGCTGCATTGTCCGAGCACCGCATCGGCTGGTGCCCGTTAGGGCCGCGCGAGGCGTTTCATCCATGGTATCGCGCGAGTGACAGATACCTGCGGCAAGTCAACTTCAGGAACGTCAACCGTGTCGGGACCATGGATCGCAGCCTCACGATCGAGAACTTCGTCAATCGTGGGGCGGCAACGGTGGTGCCAGCATCGGTGATGACGGCGTCCCGACCCGTCGCACCTTCCATGCAGCGCATCGATCCGGCGCAGTTTGCGCAAATACGGCCGGTCGTCGCCGGTCAACAGCCGCTGCGTCCCGCGCCGAATACGCTTGGCGTGACGCCGGCGGTGGCGCGTCAATTGAACCTGCCGCAGACGGCAACCTACAGACGAGGGATTGCGCCAGGTCCGGCGATCCGTGCCAACCCGGCTGTGAGCCCAATGACGAACGCGGGCCCATCGTCTGCGATGCATCCGTTGGGGGCGGCGCCCGCTCTACGCTTGCCGTCTGCGCCCGGGCAGATAGCGGCTCCGCCGGTCACCCCGCGCGGCGCAGGGACCAGCGGCGCGGTCAACCCCCATATTCCGCCACCTGCGGCTCCCGCGCCGGGCGGCACCCCTCATACGGCGGCGCTGACCCCCGTGCCGCCGGCCGCCACCACCGGCGCGTCGCCACCGGTGGTCAATGGCCAGCCTGGACAACTTTATCGCAATAGGGGGCCGGCGGTGGCGCCCGACCCGGCGCAGCCGCTCTCGTCAGTGCGAGTGCGGCCACCCGTGGTTGCGCATCCATCGCCGCCGGAGCTTCACGCCCCGCCGCCTGTGGTGCATACCCCGCCGGCCATGATCCACCCAGCGCCACCACCTCAGGTTCGTGCGGCTTCCCCGCCTGCTGTGCTGCACGCGGCGACTCCGGCCCAGAACGCGCAGCATAAGCGGCCCGGTGAACAGTGATGCGTGTCGCGCTCGTAGTGGGAGTTTTTGCACTGGCCGGTTGCGGCAGCACGCCGGCGTCCTTTGGCATCACGGGGCCAGGTGCGCCGCCGACCGCAGCGCCGGGCGTCGACGACAGTATGGTTCCTGCGCCCGGAATATCCAATACAGGCGGAAGTTATCGCTACAATATCGGGCCTGCGCAGTCAGGGGATCGGTACTTCAACTACAACTGACGACAATACCTGACCTAGTTCTGCCAACTTCACGCGCAGTGCTCTCGGGTGATCGGGAAGAGCGCGGAGAGAGGAGCCAGACGATGCCGACCAACCCGGCCGATAGTCCGATCCTCGGCACGTTATACGGCAGCGACGCGATGCGCGCGGTGTTCGATGAGCGCGCGTATTTCCAGCGGATGCTCGACGTAGAGGCGGCGTTGGCGCGGGTGCAGGCGAGGCTTGGCATCATTCCGGCTGAGGCGGCTGAGGCGATCGGTCGCGCTGCACGGGTCGAAAACCTCAGCACCGAGGAGCTGGCCGCCAGTGCACGCAATGTCGGTTATCCGGTGGTGGGTCTCGTCGCCGGCCTGTCGCGCGCCGCCGGCGAAGCTGGGCATTGGACGCACTGGGGTGCCACGACACAGGACATCATGGATAGCGCCACCGCGCTGCAGGTGCGCGACGGACTGGCGCTGATCCGCGCCGGGCTTCGCGACATGGTGCGCGCGCTGTCGGCACAGGCGGACAGGCACCGCCATACCGTGATGGCCGGCCGCACCCACCTGCAGCAGGCGCTGCCCACAACACTTGGCTTGAAATGCGCTATCTGGTCACAGCCGCTGATCACGCACGTGCATCGGCTGGATCAATTGCGCCCGCGGGTGGAGGTCGTCAGTTTCGCCGGTGCCGCCGGGACGCTTGCCTCACTCGGTACCCGGGGCATTGAGGTCATGGAGGAGTTGGCGGCGGAACTCGGGCTCGGTGCGCCTGCCGCGCCTTGGCATGTCTGCCGTGACGGCTTGGCCGAGACGGTGGCGTTGCTCGGACTGGTCTGCGGCAGCCTGGCGAAGCTGGCGACCGATGTGATCCTGCTGGCGCAGACGGAGGTGGGCGAGGTCGCGGAGCCCTATGTCACCGGGCGCGGATCATCATCGACCATGCCGCAGAAGCGCAATCCGATCGCCAGCGAGTATATCCTCGCAGCGGCGCGCACCGTCCATGCGATGATGCCGGTGATGTTCGGCGCCATGGCGGCCGACCACGAGCGGGCAACGGGACCATGGCAGTCGGAACTGCTCGCTCTGCCGCAGGCGTTCGTGCTGACGCACGGCGCACTTCTGCACGCTGGCGCCATCGCTGAAGGCATGGTGGTGGACGCCGAGCGGATGCGCCGCAACCTGGACCTGACACATGGGCTTATTGTCTCGGAGGCCGTCATGATGGGCCTGGCGCCGCATATCGGTCGCGGCGAGGCACACCATGTGGTGAAGCACGCCTGCGACACCGCTCTGGCCGAAAGCATTTCTCTTGCCGACGCTCTGGAACGCGAGAGTGCTGTATCTGGCCGGCTGGACCGCAAATTGATCGAACAGCTGACCGAGCCTGCGCACTATCTGGGCAGTGCCGATGATTTCATCGATCGGGTGTTGCGTGCGGCAACGGCTTTGCCTTGAAGGGCCGCGGTCGACCGAAAGGGCGGGTTTGCCGAGCGCAGAGGTTGTCCCTAATTTGCAATGCAGCGTGTAGCGGGATCCCTCCTTGCTGGTCGGTCGTGCCGTGTCGTGGATGGAAGCCTGAAGATCAATCGGCGCCTGAGCGGGAAGCGGGCGCGAGCAGGAGGGACGATGTTGAAGTCGAGGAATGTCTCGCGCCGTTCGCGGTAAAGTTGGCCGCGGCGACCGCGACGCTGCCGCTTGTGCATATCCGCACGGGGCGCGCGGCCGGCAAGGTGTCGGTCGGGTTTTGGGATCATTGGGTGCCGGCTGGCAACGACGTGATGCGGCAGCAGTGCGAGGCGTTCGGCAAGGCGCACCAGGTCGAGGTACAGGCCGACTTCATTACCTCCGTGGGGCAAAAGAACCTGCTGACCATCAACGCTGAGGCGCAGGCGAAGACGGGGCATGACGTCCAGCAAATTCCGGGCTGGCAGGGACACGCGCAAGCTGAACTGTTGGAGCCGGTTGACGACGTGATGAAGCGGTTGACCGATAAGTACGGGGCGACGAGTGCCGCGAGCGAATATCTGTTCAAGGTCAAGGGGCATTGGATCGGCGTGCCGACGAGTTCGGGAACGCAGAACAAGGGGCCCTGCGGGCGCATCTCCATCCTGAAGGAGGTGGCCGGGATCGACGTGTTGAAGATGTATCCACCCTCCGCGGATGCGACGCCGGATGCCGAGAACTGGACCTATGACGCGATGCTGAAGGCCGCCGAGGCTTGTCAGAAGGCTGGCAAGACCTTCGCCATCGGATTGGGCACAACGGCTGATTCGGTGGATACCGCCGGCTCGATGTTTGCGGCCTTCGGCGCGGCGGTCGTCAACGCCAACGGCGACGTTACCGTCAGGTCCGACGAAGTGACACAGGTGCTCGAATATGCGCAGAGGCTGGTGAAGGCCCTGCCGCCCGATGCCGTCAGCTTCGATGATGCGTCGAACAATCGCGCGCTGATCTCGGGGCAGAGCGCCCTGATCTGGAACCCGCCATCGGCGTGGGCGGTGGCCAAGCGCGACGCGCCGACCGTGGCGGCCGATTGTTGGACTTTCCCGGCGCCGAAGGGGCCGAAGGGTCGTTACCTGCCGCTAGGTGCGTTCTCCTGGGGAATTTGGAATTTCTCGCCGAACAAGACCGCCGCAAAGGAGCTGATCGAGTTCCTCTGCCAGCGGGAGCAGGTTGAGGCCCGGGCGAATGTGGTGATGGGTTACGACGTGCCGCCGTTTGCCAGCATGACCGACTTCAAGATCTGGGATCAGGTCGAACCGCCGAAGGGAACCGTGTATCACTACCCGGTCCGGCCGTCGCATCATCAGCAGTCATGGATAGCGTGTGCGCCGGCACCACCGGAGATCGCGGTGCAGATCTCCAATCGCGGTACACTGCCGACGATGCTGTCCAAGCTGCAGAGCGGGCAGTCGATCAAGCAGGTGCAGGGTTGGGCGCAGGATGAGCTGGAAGGTTTCATCCGCTGAAAGACTGATCGTCGCCGGGTTCGCCATGCGATTGTGGCGTGCCTTGCGACGATGCCGGACCGGTGCCGACTTGACCGGTTGAGAAAGCAGGCTGTTCACCCGGGGCCAACCAGGGGAACGGCCTGTTGTTGCGTGGAACTTAAATTGGCCGCGGGTGCGGCGAAGGAGATGTGTCTATGGCTACCAGGTACCGGGTGACGCGCCGCCAGGCGTTGCGCGTTGGGGCAGCGGCGGCGGCATTGCCGCTGGTTCATATTCGTACGGCAGGCGCGGCCGGGAAGGTATCAATCGGCTTCTGGGACCACTGGGTACCGGGCGGTAACGACGTGATGCAGAAGCAGGTCGAGGCCTGGGCGCAGAAGAACCAGGTGGAGGCACATGTCGACTTCATCACCAGCACCGGCAACAAGCTGCAACTGACCGGCGTGGCCGAGGCCCAGGCCAAGGCGGGGCACGACGCGCTCGCGTTCTTCAATTGGGATGTGTTCAACATCGCCGACGCGCTGGAGCCGGTGGATGACGTGATGCAGCGACTGGTCGCCAAGAACGGCGCGCCGGATGCCACCTGCGAATACCTGGCGAAGACCAAAGGACACTGGGTGGCGGTGCCCACCTCGTCCGGCACGCAGACCAAGCCGCCGTGCGCGCGGATCAGTTGGTTCAAGCAACACGGCCTGGATGTGCAGGCGATGTATCCGGTGAAGGACGAGCACAACGCGCTTCAGGACGCCTGGACCTGGGACGAGTTCGCCAAGTACGCGGAAGCTGCGGCGAAGGAGGGGATGACATTCGGGCTTGGCATGGGCGGCGGCGGCAACACGGATGCCACCGACACGCATGGCGCATTGTTCAAGGCGTATGGCGCAACGCTGATCGACAAGGACGGCAATACCCAGCTCAAGTCGGACGCGGTGCGGCAGGTTCTGGAATACGCCCAGCGGCTGACCAAGTCATACCCGGCCGATGCGGTGAGCTTCGACGATGCGTCGAACAACCGGGCGCTGATTTCGGGCAAAAGCGCGCTGATCTTCAACCCGCCATCCGCCTGGGCGGTCGCGAAGCGCGACGCCCACGGTGGCTGCTGACTGCTGGACCTTTCCCGCCCCGGGTGGCCCGAAGGGGCGCTTCCTGCCGACGCTGAGTTATTTCTGGGGTATTTACAAGTTCAGCCCGAACAAGGCGGCGGCAAAGGAACTGATCGAGTATCTGATGCAGCCGGAACAAGTTGAGAAGCGCTGTATCGCCACTTCGGGGTACGATATCCCTCCCTACGCCGGTTTGCTGAACTTCAAGGTGTGGGAAGAGGTCGAGCCGCCGAAGGGCACGGTGTATAATTATCCAATCCGGCCGTGGCACAAGCAGCAACCAAGTCTGGCAGCGGCAGAGGCCTCACCGGAGATTGCCGTGCAGATCTACAATCGTGCGATCCACAACCAGATGATGGCGAGGATCAGGCAGGGTCAGACGATCCCGCAGGTGATCCCTGGGCGCAGGATGAACTGGAGGGGTTTGCGCGCTGAACTGCGCGTACACTTGATCGAACAGCTGATTGTCTGTGCGGCTGGGAAGTGGAAGGCTTCATTTGTCGAGCGGTTTCACAGGAAACTGGACGCGGCTGGCGTTGCACATTGCAGCGCCAGCCGCTAGCGTGGCTGCAAAGCAAGAAATCACGCGCCCCGCATCGGTGCCCGGGAAGCGGGCAGGGGCGTAGACAACTCGTATGGACGCGGATGCGTCGTCGTGCAGACATTATCGGCTCTGTGCAGTCTGACCCGCGGAATTCAGTCCACCGAGGGTCGGGTAAGGGAGGTTGGGAATGGCAGACGGAACGAGTGTACCCGTTGGCGTAATGACGCCAGCCATAGCGGGACGGCGTCGCGCCAGCAGCATGAGGCGGTTTACGCAGCGGCGGTCGACGATTGCGTTCCTGCTGTGCCTGCCGCTGATCCTGCTGGTGGCTTGCTTCGTAATCTATCCGGCATTCTACGCCATCTGGCTAAGTATGCTGAATAAGAAGATGACCCAGTTCGTCGGGCTAGGGAATTTTGCATTCCTGCTGAAGCGCAACACTTTCCAGCTGGTCATCTTTCAGAGCTGTCTGTTTGCCATCACGGCGGTGATCTTCAAGGCGCTGATCGGCATCACGGTGGCACACCTGATGCACAATATCCCGGGTAAGAACCAGCGTATCTGGCGCGGTCTGCTGCTGGTGCCCTGGGTCATCCCGCTGGCGCTGTCCACGCTGACCTGGTGGTGGATGTTCGATCCATCCTACTCGGCATTCAACTGGATCTTGAACGAACTCGGGTTTGCATCCGTTCCATGGCTCGGCGTCGGCTGGACCGCGCGGTTTTGCACCATTGTGGGGAATGTCTGGTACGGCACACCGTTTTTCATGATCATGTATCTGGCAGCGTTGAAGTCAGTGCCGGACCAGCTTTATGAGGCAGCCGCGATCGATGGGGCGGGAGCGTGGCAGAAGCTGTTCTTCGTCACTCTGCCGATGATGCGCAACATCATCGCCATCCCCATCCTGTTCAGCCTTATCGTGACCTTCGCCGAGTTCGACATCGTCCGCATTCTGACCGGTGGCGGCCCGCAAGACATGACACACGTGTTCGCCACCTACGCCTTCCAGGTCGGCATCCAGTCCGGCGACCTACCTCTTGGCGCGGCCGATAGCCTGTTCATGTTCCCGATCCTCGCTGTCGCCGCTTTCTTCGTGCTGCGTGGCGTGACCCGTCGGAGCAAGGAGATCTCGGCATGAGCAGCACGTCCGCCGTTGCAGGGGCGGTGTCGCACGCACGGCACCGTCACAACAGCCTGCACCGCCAGCGCACCTGGGCGCTGTGGGGCAGCTACATCGCCCTGGGCTGCTTTTGGTCATGTTCCTGGTGCCGCCGTTCTACACGCTGGTTACCAGCTTCAAGTCGTCGGCGGAAATCTCTGCGCAGACCGGCAGTCCGTGGATCGTGCGCCAACCGACGCTGGAGAACTTTTGGTACCTGATCACCTACCCAAACTTTCAGACCTACTACCTGAACTCGATTATGATCACGATCTGCCGTCTCGATCAGCATGGTGATCTCCGTGCTTGCGGCGTTCAGTCTGGCACGGATGGGGTTCTGGGGCAGTCAGGTGCTGAGCACGGGCGTGTTCCTGACCTACCTGATTCCGGCATCGCTGCTGTTCCTGCCGCTGTTTCAGATTGTCGGCTTCATGGGGCTGATCAACAGCGTTTGGTGCCTGGCGCTGCTGTACCCGACGCTGGCGGTGCCGTTCTGTACCTGGATCATGATCGGTTACTTCAGCTCGATCCCGAAGGAGCTGGACGAGGCCGCGCTGATCGACGGGGCGGGCTACCTGCAGATGCTGTGGAAGATCTTCATCCCGGTGGCGATGCCCGGCATCATCGCCGCCACGATCTTCGCCTTCACCGTGAGCTGGGGTCAGTTCCTGTATCCGCTGGCGTATCTGTACACATCCAATCAGATGGTACTGACGGTCGGCATCATCAGCGACCTGATCCGCGGGGACGTGTTCCAGTGGGGCAAGATCATGGCGGCCTGTCTGCTGGCATCGCTGCCGCCAATCCTGTTCTACGCATTCCTGATGGATTACTACGTTGCCGGACTGACCGCTGGCGCAACGAAGGGCTAAGTCTCACCGCAAACACATGAGGGAACCACAAGACAATGGCTGAAGTGTCCTGCCGCAAGGTAGTCAAGATGTATGACGGCGGCGTGCAAGCGGTGAAGGGTATCGATCTGGAGATCGCTGACCAGGAGTTCGTTGTTCTGGTCGGGCCTTCGGGCTGTGGCAAATCCACGACATTGCGCATGATCGCGGGTCTGGAGGAGATCACCGAGGGTGAAATCTGGATCGGCGGCGACGTGGTGAACGACGTGCCACCGCGCGATCGCGACATCGCCATGGTGTTCCAGAACTATGCGCTCTATCCGCATATGAGTGTGTTCGACAACATGGCGTTCGGCCTGAAGCTTCGGAAGTTTCCGAGGGACGAGATCAAGCGCCGGGTGGATGAGGCGGCGCGCATTCTGGACATCGGCACGCTGCTCGAGCGCAAGCCGCGGGCCTTGTCGGGCGGGCAGCGGCAGCGCGTCGCGATGGGCCGCGCGATTGTGCGCAACCCGAAGGTGTTCCTGTTCGACGAGCCGTTGTCCAACCTGGATGCCAAGCTGCGCGTGCAGATGCGCACCGAGATCAAGAAGGTGCACCAGACGGTGCGCACGACAACGGTCTACGTGACGCACGACCAGGTTGAGGCGATGACTTTGGCCGACCGCGTGGTGGTGATGAACCACGGGGTGATCGAGCAGGTGGGCTCACCGCAGGACCTCTACCACAACCCGGCGACCCGCTTTGTCGCTGGCTTCATCGGCTCACCGGCGATGAACTTCCTGCCGGTGCGCGTGCAGGACGGGTCCAATGGCGGCTTGGCGATCCGCGTCACCGATCAGATCGTTCTGCCAGTGCCACCGGATCGGGCCGACCGCTACGGCAAGTACAAGGGCCAAGAGATGGTCTTCGGGTTGCGGCCCGAGCACCTGTTCGAATATCACGAGACGGGCCGCCCCGGGTACACGCGAGTGGATCTGCCGGTGGACGTCGTCGAGCCGATGGGGATGGAGACGATGGTCCACTTCTTCGTTGGCCATGATCCCGTCTGCGCGCGCGTGGATCCGGCAACGCACGCCGAGCCTGGCGAGATGCTGCCGTTGACGGCGGACATGAGCAAGATGCACCTGATGGAGCCGGATTCCGGCAGGGTCGTCTGATCGCCGGCTTGCCTCACTGACAACGGCGCCGCTTTCATGCGAAGGTGGCGCCGTTTCCGTTTGCGGCGGCGCGGTCGCATCTGCGCGTCGCGCCGCGCAAGCGAGAGCGACGGGGGGCAACGATGGACTATCCGTATGATGTCGGGCGCTATGCGCGGACAGTGACCACCGCGTCGGCTGATGCGCAGCGCTGGTTCGATCGCGGTTTGAACTGGTGCTACGGCTATCACCACGAGGAGGCCGTCGCCTGCTTCGAGAAGGCGCTCGAGGCGGATCCGAACTGTGCCATGGCGCATTGGGGCATCGGCTACGCTGCCGGGCCGAATTATAATTTTCCCTGGGAGCTGATGGACCCGGCCGGCAAGGCGGCGGCGCTGATGCGTTCCTTTGACGCGAGCCGCGCGGCACTTGCGCTGGCTGGTGGCGTCACCGCTGTGGAGCGGGCGCTGATCGAAGCGCTGCCAGCGCGCTATCCGCAACGCGAGCCGATCGAGGATCAGGGTGCGTGGAACGATGCCTATGCCGATGCCATGCGCGTCGCGCACAGTGCGCATCCCAACGATCTCGATCTGTGCGCAATCTTTGTCGAGGCAATCCTGAACCGCACGCCTTGGCAGATGTGGGATGCACGCACCGGCGAACCCACGCCAGGCGCCGGTACGCTGGAAGCGCGAGACGTGCTGGAGGCTGCGTTCCGCGACCTGCCGGGGGCGATGGAGCATCCCGGACTGCTGCATCTGCATGTGCACCTGATGGAGATGTCGCCAACCCCGGAGGCGGCGCTGGTTACCGGCGACCGGCTACGCGAGGTGTCGCCCGATATGGGCATCTGACGCACATGCCGACGCATATCGACATCCAGTGCGGTCACTATCGCGACGCCATGCACTGGAACCAAAGGGCGATCATTGCGGATCGCAAATTCTACGATCGCGCCGGCCCGATGAATTTTTACTCCGGCTATCGTATCCACAACTATCATTTTGCGGCGTATGGCGCGATGTTCCTGGGGCAGTACGCTCCCGCGATCGCTGCTGCGGACGAGTTGATCGAGACCATGCCGGAGGCGATGTTGCGTATCCCTTCGCCGCCGATGGCCGATTTCTTTGAGAGCTACGTTTCCATTCGTCAGCACGTGCTGATCCGCTTCGGCAAATGGGATGAGATCATCGCACAGACGCTCCCGGTCGATCCCGAGCTTTACTGCAACACCGTCGCGATGATGCATTATGCGAAGGGGGTGGCGCACGCGGCACTTGGTGACGTGGCGGCGGCCGAGGCGGAACAGGCGCTGTTCCGTGGGGCCGCACAGCGCGTGCCTCGGTCGCGGCAACTGCACAACGTGCTGTGCGTGCAGTTGCTGGCGGTTGCCGAGGCGATGCTGGCGGGCGAGATTGCCTATCGCCGCGGCGAGCACGATACGGCGTTCGCCCATTTGCGGGCCGCCGTCGCGCTGGAGGACGATCTGCCGTACGACGAACCGTGGGGCTGGATGCAGCCGGTGCGGCACGCGCTTGGTGCGCTGTTGCTGGAGCAGGAACGTTTGGCGGAAGCTGAGGCGGTGTATCGCGAGGATTTGGGCCTTGGTGGCTCGTTGCCGCGTGCACAGATCCATCCCGACAATCTGTGGGCGCTGCGAGGGCTGCTCGATTGCCTGGAGCGGCGCGGCGAGTTGGTCGAAGCCGGGCTGATTCGCCAGCGTGTGACGTTCGCGGCGGCGCGCGCCGACGTGCCGGTGTCGGTTTCCTGCTTCTGCGCTGGCGAGGCTGCCTGAGGGCTCAGGGCGGGCCGGTGCCGCCGGCGGGCGCCGCAGCGACGTTCTGCGTTGCCGCGGGGTGGTGCTCGAGGAAGGTCAGCAACGGCCGCCGCGTCAGGATATCGATTTCTGAGCGGGACGCTTTGTCAGACCGTCCCATGTCGTACCGGGTCATCTCCGACCAAGTCATAACCTCTTGTCTCCAAGTCTTTTCTGTCTGGTGTCCGAGCGAGCAAGGGTCTCATGCCGTCCCAGGCGGTGCCAGGCTATTGAAGCCCTGGCGAAGCCCCAGCGAAGCCCCATAGGGCTGGAGTGCAATGATATGTCGGCGCGATTGACTGATACGGCGATTAGGAAGGCGATGAAGGAGGTCGCCAACGGAGCAAGGCGCGATCTGGCCGATGCCGATTGCCGGGGCCTCCGTTTGCGGTTGACGCCGGGCGGTACCCCGACTTGGGTTCCAGCTTGCCGGGACAGGCAAGGGCGTATGCGTCGCTTCCCCGTCGGGAGCTACCCTGCGAAGGGTATAAGCGAAGCGCGACGCGATGCGCGCACGCTCCACACGCGCGTGAAGCATGATGGTGTCGATCCGATAGCCGAGCGGAAGCGTGAGCGCGCCACCGGAGAGGCAGCCAAGGCCGGAATCGGCACCCTGGCTGCCGTGCTGGACACATACGGTGAGAAGCGCGGCAACCAGCAGTCCGCCTGGCCCGCCAGCCGCAAAAGGATCAACCTAGTGTTCAGGGGAATCCTGGTCCGGCCCGTGGCAGACCTGCAAATGGCTGCCGACAATTACGCCTTCCTCAAGTCTGCGGCGTTCGCAGTGCGTGCCATCCGCCCCGCCTTGAAGTGGCGGCGCAGCCAGGCCGTAAATACGTGACTGCCGAGTTGGCGCATCTCTCGACATCGGCGACATTGAGCGGCGCAAACGGGTCTTGACTCATGATGAACTTGCGGCGTTGCTCCCAGTCTTACGGGCGTCCAGCCGCCCGTATGCGGCCGCGCTTCGGTTCATGCTACTGACCGCTCGCCCGGCGGCACGAGGCCGCCTTAACCCGCTTGCGAGAAGTGAATCTTGAGGCGCGGACTTGGACGATCCTAGAGACGAAGAATGGCGAACCGCACATTGTGCCGCTGTCTCGGCAGGCCATCGAACTGCTGCGCTCTCGATTCCCCATTGATGGGACGGGCAATCCCAAACACCCGGAACCGGATGTGCTGGTGTTCGCCACATCTAACGGCGCATCCCTGGGCGATTGGGACCGTGAGACGAAGGTCCTCCAAAAGCCAGTTCGACTACAGGCTGGCACCGCCATGACCTCCGTCGGACCGGAGCCACGATGCTTGGCGAAATGGGGGAGTTGCCTGATATTATCGAAGCCGCATTGAACCACGTCAGTATCCGTTCCCCGCTGGCCGCGACTTACAATCGAAGCCGGTATCGACCCCAAGTGGCAGTTGCGCTGCAACGGCTGGCGGACGCCTTGGACGGCATCGAAGCTGGTGCGGCTAAAGTAGTGCCACTGCGCGCCTGAACTGGCCGGACGGACTACTAGTCTAGTAAACCGGTTAGGCACTATTGGCCAGTGAGACGCTAGAGCGGGATGAAGCTTGAGTGACTCGGGG